>Ga0210394_10005123_pt1 | contig 14832 bp, 7 predicted proteins | sample IncBWC12MmetaG_FD_160121 | JGI IMG/M metagenome (GOLD analysis project Ga0210394, IMG submission 160121) | Forest soil microbial communities from Barre Woods Harvard Forest LTER site, Petersham, Massachusetts, United States - Inc-BW-C-12-M | ecosystem: Environmental > Terrestrial > Soil >... | reverse complement strand
TCAGCACCGCTCCGATGCCCGTTGTGATGCCGCAGCCGAGCAGGCACACTTTTTCGAGCGGTGCCTTCGGGTTGATCTTCGCAACCGATATTTCCGGCAGGACCGTGTACTCGGAGAATGTGCTCGTGCCCATGTAGTGCAAGACGGGCTTACCCTTGATCGAGAAGCGTGAAGTGCCGTCCGGCATCACGCCCTTGCCCTGCGTGACCCGGATCCGCTGGCAAAGGTTGGTCTTGCCGGACATGCAGAACTCGCAAGTCCCGCATTCCGGCGTATAGAGTGGAATGACGTGGTCGCCCGCCTTGACGCTGGTAACGCCGGCGCCGACCTCTTGGACGATGCCGCCGCCCTCGTGACCCAGAATGACCGGGAACATCCCTTCAGGATCGGCGCCGGAGAGTGTGAACGCGTCGGTGTGGCAGACGCCCGTCGCGACGATGCGCACCAAGACCTCGCCGGCCTTTGGCCCGGCGAGGTCCACCTCTTCGATGCTCAGCGGTTTATCGGCTTCCCAGGCAACTGCCGCTCGTGTCTTCATTGATTGCTCCTCAATTAGAAACCTGCCTCGAGCGCTAGCAATCCATCCCGCGCGATGCTGGCCGACCTCCTGCGACTACCGACAAGCAGCAAGCGTGCCAGCCGGCCGCCGGCGGCATTTAGCATTGACCGATCAATTACTTGCGATGCGAGACGTATTTCCAAGGGGCGCCGGCATCGCCGGGTGTTTCTGATCCGTCACAGTTTGTGCTTCAAAAATGTAGCAGCCCGGGCGCTTTTAGCCTTCGGCAGCGCCCACGCGCCCGTGTATCTAATCCAACACAGAGTGCGACAAATCTGATCCTCGGACGTGACAGTGCCGCTCCGGCGACGTGGCGGTTGCAGCCGCCGACATTTGCGCCAAAACCACACTCGGGTGTGCAATCCCCGGGAAGCCGCGCGGGCCGCGCCTCTCTGAACAAATAAGGGATTTGACCGCGCCGCACCGTTCGCCGGCCGAGCCTCGATCCGCCCTCGGTTGCAGCATTGGTACGCCTCTTGCAGACGTTTCATAAGGTTTCACCCGACGCCGGCGTGGCGTTTGGCGACTGCGGCAAAAGAACTCGAAATGGAGGGGGTTTTCATGAGTACACGTACCAGGCTTGTGATCGCAGTGAGCGCCGCGATGTGGATGATTCCGATGACCCGGGCGGTCGCGGGAATCGACGTCAATGCCGGCGATTGGAAGATTGATTTTTCCGGCAACGTGAATGGCTTCTATGTCGGTGCCGATTGCGGCTCTCCGAGCACGACCACCACGGTGACGGGCGGTTTGGCTTGCAGCGGCGACCACTCCTCGTCGGTTCGCAACGGCTTGCTCCCCGCGGCGCTGGTGTTCAGCGCCACCACGCGGCAGGACAACTTCGATATCGACGTGACCATCGGGTTCTATCCCGGCATCAACAGCTCGGCGGCGGGTCAGGTCAACCTGGGCGGCGGCAGTCCGACCGCCTTGGCGACGCCGGGCATCGATGCGCGGCAGGCGTTTTTCACCTTCGGCGACGCAAGTTGGGGAACGGTGAAAATCGGCCGCGACATCGGCCTCTTCGGGAAGGATGCCATTCTCGACGATATGACCTTGCTCGGCATGGGCACGGCCTCGGGCAACCAAGCGCCGAGCAATACCAGCCTCGGCCGCATCGGGTTGGGCTATATCTACACCGATTGGGAACCGCAGATCACCTACACGACGCCCACGGTCAACGGATTCAGTGCGTCCGCCGGGATCTTTCAGCCGCTCGACGAATTCAATCAGGACAACCCGCTCGATTATTCGCGGCACACCTCCCCGCAATTTCAGGCGGGAGCGGGCTACAGTTTTGGTGATCCGAAGAGCGGCGGTCTGACCGGCAAAGTCTGGGTGGACCTCGTTACTCAGCAATACCAACTGCCGAGCACGGAAATTGCCGCAGCCAACGCGGCGGGAATATCGACCAGCCACAACGGCACCGGGGTCGACGGCGGGGTGAAACTGGACATCGCCGGCTTCGAGGCCGTGCTGTACGGATACACCGGAACCGGCGTCGGCACCACGGGCCTTTACCTGGATGCGATCTCGCCGGGAGGCAGCACGCGCAAATCCGACGGCGGCTATGTGCAGGGGACTTACAAGTTCGACAAGCTGAAGCTCGGACTGAGCTACGGCATTTCGGATCTCAAACTCGCCGGCGACGAAACCTCGACGGGGAATAACCTGCTCAAGCGCAATGCGTCGACAGTGGTGGGCCTGTATTACAGCCTGACGAAGAGCGTCACGCTGGTGGGCGAGTACATCAACTCCAAGGCGACCGCCCAGGGCGGTAACTCGGTGACCGAGAACGACTACGCATTGGGCGGTATTCTCTTCTTCTAGGCTGGGCCGGCGGCGCAGGAATGGCGTCGCCGGTCTTCGCGGCGTCATTTGCGATGAGGGTTGAGTTTGCGCCACTCCCGACGGGCGCGCTCGATATTGAGCTGCGGTCTGTCCAGAAAGAATTCAAGCGAGGTGCCGCTAGAAAAGCAGTAGCGCTTGCCGTCGTCCGGATTGATCCAGTTGAGCGAACAGTCAGCCTTGATTGCGGCGCCGGCGGCGAGACCCAGCGGATCGAGATTGTCGAATTCGCCGCGCATCGGTCTCGGCGGCACGGCGGCCTTCCATATCCCGGCCGCGGAATCGGCGCCGGATCCCGCCAGCGCCGAGCATCCGAAGGCGAGCAGCGCACACATCCAGGGGTTCAGCTTGCCCAGCGCCGACATGCTCTCATTTGAACAAGCGCCCACGTTTTTTTCAATTGCGCGAAGTCCGAATCATCGGTTTTACATGGGACCTCGGACGAGTATCATAAAAAAAAAGAGGGAAAATCCGTGCGCCCTTCCACAATCGCCTCCGCCGCGCCGCCGGCGCGGCCGCATCGCCGCGCAACCGCGCTTCTGCTCGCCGGGGTGCTTGCCGGTTGCGCCCACTATCAGGCGGCGCCGCTCGACCCCTCGCGCAGCGCCGCTGAGTATGCGGCGCGCCGGCTCACGGAACCCCGAGTGCGCGAGGAGCTCAAGGGGCTGCTGCCGCAATCGGCGGCGGCGTGGCCGCCGCGCGAATGGGACCGCGGCGAACTACTGGCGGTCGCGCTGACGCAGAACCCGCGACTCGCGGTCGCCCGAGCGCAGGTGACGGCGGCGCGGTCGCACGAGGTCACCGCCGCGCAAGCACCCAACCCGGACCTCACGCTGCAATCGGAATATGCCCGGCACGATACCCATCCGTGGCTGTATGGCGTCTATGTGAACTGGCTATTGCGTTCCTCCGAGCGGCGCCGTTTGGAGATCGAGCTGGCGACGCTGGACACCCAGAATGCGCGACTGCAGCTCATGGATCAGGCCTGGAGCGTGCGCAGTGCGCTGGCTGCCGCGCTCTCGGATTGGGAGGCTGCGCGCCGGCGTCGGGATTTGCTCGTGCGGCTCGGGGCGGCCGAGGAGCGGCTGCTCGGCGTCGAACGGCAGCGCGTGACGGCCGGCGAGGATCCCCCGATCGAACTTCTGACCCGCGAACAAGCGCGAATCGAGACCGAACGTCAGGAGGCGGAATCGCGCACGGCGGCAGCCGAGGCGCAAGCGGCGGCGTGCCGGGCGCTCGGGCTGCCGCCGCAGGCTTTGGATGGAGTGGCGGTGACGTGGCCGGAATGGGGCGAGCCCCCGCCGCTCGACGAGGAGACGCGGCGCGCGGCACGCGAACAGGCGCTGCTCTCGCGCGCGGATCTCGGCGCGGCAATCGGGGAGTACCAAGCCGCAGAGATCAAGCTGCAGCAGTCGGTCGCGCGCCAGTATCCGCAGCTCGAGCTCTCGCCCGGCTACTACTGGGATCACGGCATTGCGAAGTTTCCCTTCGATGTCGGCTTCACCCTGCCTTTGAACCGCAACCGGGGCGAGATTGCCGAGTCGCAGGCCGGCCGGGAACTCGCGGGCCGGCGGATGCTGGCGCTGCAGGCCGACATCTACGGGCAGATCGTGGCCGCCGAGCGCGCCGAGGACATCGCACGCGAGAGCGCCGCAGCGGCCGAGCGGCAATTGCAGGCGGCGCGGCGTCAAGAGCGCGCGGCCGATCTGGGTGTACGCCTGGGCGCCGCGGATCAAGAAGGACAAATCGCCGCTGAAATCCTCGGGATGCGCGCGGAATTGGAGCTCATGCAGATGCAGGCCCAGCTGCAGAATTCGCGCAACAACCTCGAGGATGTGCTGCATGCACCTCTGTCGGGTCCGGAGCTCGCGTTGGCGAAGTCTCTACCCTCGATGGCCCTCGAGGCGGGTTCATGAGGTCTGGGTTCCGGCAGGTGCCGGCCGCAGCGGCGTGCGCGCTGCTCGCCGCGACCGCAGCCGCAACCCCCGGCGATGACGACAAGGACGCCGACCCGAACCTGGGCGCTGCGCAGCCCAGTCTGACCGGCGAACAACAGCGGGCGGTCGGCATCTTGATTGCGCATCCGGTCGCTGCGCAGGCGCCCGAACGTATCGAGGCGCTGGGCCAGGTGCTGGATGCGACGCTGTTGATAGCCGATCTCGGCGAGAGCGCCGCCGCCGGCGCGGCCGAACAGGCTGCCTCAACCGAGGTGGAACGGCTGCGCTCGCTCAACGCCGGGGGCGCGGGCGCCTCGCTCAAGATGATCGAGGCGGCGCAAGTCGACCACGCGCGGGCCCACGCGCAGGCGCAGCTGGCGGCCGCACGTTTCGCGTTGCACTGGAGTGCGCTCGCCGCGATGCCGGTTGAGGCGCGGCAGAGAGTGATCGATGCCGCCGCAAGCGGGCGCAGTCTGCTGCTGCGCGCCGACCTGCCGGGCCGGCACACGCTCGGCGCGCTGCCGGCCAAGGCCGTCGTGGATGTCGACGGCATTCAGGTTCCGGGCCGAGTCCTCGGCAGCTTGCGGCAGACGACGGAGTTGCAAAGCGCCGCCCTTTTGATCGAGGTGCCGAGCGCCCCCGGGGGGCTGGGTCCCGGGGCGCGTGTCCCCGTCGCACTGCTGACGGCGCAGCGCACCGGTCTGCTGCTGCCGCACGACGCCTTGCTCTACGACGAGAACGGCGCCTACGTCTACAAGCAACTGGCGAAGCATGCGGCCTCCGATCCAACGCGTTACGCGCGGGTAAAGGTCAGCCTACTGCTGCCCTTTGCAGACGGCTGGTTGGTCGACGGCGTGGACAACGACGACGAGATCGTCGTGCATGGAGCGGGGGTATTGTGGTCCCTGCAAGGAGTGGGCGCCCGGCAGAGTGACGACGACGACTAATGCTTGCCGCCATAGTACGCGCGTCCCTGCGCAACCCACGCATTGTCACCGCGCTCGCGTGCCTGATCGCCGCGCTCGGGCTGGCCGCGGTGCTGTCGGCGCGGTTCGACGTGTTCCCGGATTTTGCGCCGCCCCACGTTCTCGTGCAGACCGAAGCACCCGGACTCGACGCGATCCAGGTGGAAGCGCTGGTGACGCGCCCCTTGGAGGGGCTGCTCGCCGGTACCGAGAACGTCAAGACCGTGCGCTCGACGTCGAGCCAGGGTCTCTCGGCGATCCAAGTGGTGTTCGACCGCGGCGGCGACCCGTACCGCCAGCGTCAGGTCGTGACCGAGCGCCTGGCCGAGTTCGCCGGATTGCTGCCGCCGGGAGTGGGCGCTCCGCTGCTCTCGCCGTTGAGCTCCTCGATGGAATACCTGGTGCACTTCGGCTACACCAGCGATCGGCTCTCGCCGCTCGAGCTGCGCGATGTGGTGCAGTGGATTGTGAAGCCGCAAATTCTCGCGGTTCCCGGCGTCGCGCAGGCGCAGATTTTCGGCGGCGAAGTGCGCGAGCGGCAGATCGACATCGATCCGCTCAAGCTCGCGGCGGCGGAGCTCGATTTGGACGACGTGCTGGCGGCGGCCAGGCGCGCGACCGGGTTGATCGGCGGCGGCTACCTGGAGACGCCGACCCAGCGCATCGTGATTCAAGCGCAGGCACCCGGCGCCACGCTCGAGGCGCTGTCTGCCGCCGTGGTCGGCACGCGCGCAGGTTTGCCGGTGCGCCTCGGCGATGTCGCGACGGTGCGCGAAGGCGCCGCGCCGCGCTTCGGCGATGCCTTGATCGCCGGCAAGCCGGGCATCCTCATCGAGACGTCGACGCAATTCGGCGCCAACACGCTCGAGGTCACGCGGGCGCTCGAATCGAGGCTCGATGCCCTCGCGCCGGTGCTCGCCAAGCAGGGAGTGCAATACCATCCGGCGCTGCTGCGGCCGGCGAGTTTCATCGAAAGCGCGATCGAGAAACTGCGCAACTCGTTGTTCATCGGTGCGCTGCTGGTGGTTGCGCTGCTGCTCGTCACCTTGCGCGACTGGCGCGGCGCGCTGATTTCCTTCAGCGCCATTCCGCTCGCCTTGTTGACCGCGGTTTGGATTCTGGGGGCGATCGGCTTCAGCCTCAACACCATGACGTTGGGCGGTTTGGTCGTGGCGCTCGGCGTCGTGGTCGACGATGCGGTCATCGACGTCGAGAACATCTTGCGCCGCCGCCGCGGCGCGCCGCGGGACGCGGATATCGGCGAGCTGTTCATCGGCGCCTCCCTGGAGGTGCGGCGGCCGGTGTTCTACGCGACCGCGGCCGTGGCCGTGGCATTTCTGCCCATCTTGATGATGTCCGGTTTGCAGGGCGCGTTCTTCAGGCCGCTGTCGATTTCGTTCCTGCTCGCGGTGGGATTGTCGTTGCTCGTCGCGATGAGCGCGACTCCGGCGCTGTGTGCGCTCCTGATGGCGCGGCACGCGCCGAAATCCGAGGCCGGATTTCTCGGGTACCTCAAACGCCGGCAGCTCGGCGTCATCGCGTGGCTGAACCAGCGGCCGCGCGCGCTCAATGCGATCGTGCTCGCGAGCGGCGTCGCCGGAATCGTCCTGCTGCCCCTGCTGGGCGCGCGCTTGCTGCCTGATTTCCGGGAGAATTATCTGATCGCGCATGCCTCGCTGCGGCCCGGGATTTCATTGACCGAAACCACGCGAATCGGCGTGCAGATATCCAAGGGGCTGATTGCCATTCCAGGCGTCAAGAGCGTCGCCGAGCAGATCGGTCGCGCCGAAAACGGCCAGGACCCCGACGCGCCCAACAAGAGCGAATTCGAGGTGCAGATCGACCCGCAGCTGGGTCACGGTGCCGCGGAGATCGATGCCGCGATTCGCGATGTGTTCGACGACTTTCCCAATCAACTGGTGGAGATCTTCTCGGTGCTGGCCGAGCGCATCGGCGAGACGCTGTCGGGCGAGTCCGCGCCGTTTTCGATCAGCGTGATCGGTTCGAACCTCGATGACGACGATCGCGTCGGCGCGAGCATCGCCGAGGTGCTGCGCCGTCTGCCGGACAGCGGCAACGTGCGCCTGACCGTGCCCCCACGCCAGGCGGAGCTGCAGCTCGAGTTGCGGCCGGAGCAGCTCGCCCTGTACGGTCTGCAAGCGGCGGACGTGCTGCAGACGGTCAATGCGGCCTACCATGGGACCCTCGCGGCCGAGCTCAATCAGGCGGACCGCAGCGTACCCGTCGTGGTGCGCGTGGCGCACGCCGGCGCGGACCCCGCGGCCTTGGGCGCCTTGTTGCTGCGCGGGCGGGACGGCGCCATGACGCCGTTGTCGTCCGTCGCACGGATCAGTACCGGGTTGGCCCGCAGTCTCGTCGATCACGAGGACGGGTTGCGCCGCCAGATCGTCGTCGCGTCCCCAAGGGGTGCCGATCAGCAAGACTACGCCGCACGGGCGCGCCGGGCGATCGAGGCCCAAGTCCCGCTGCCCCCCGGAGTGTTCCTGCGCTACGGCGGAGCCGCGCAGGCGCAGGCGGCTGCCAGGGACGAATTACTGCTGCATTCGGCCGCCGCCTTCGTGCTCATCGTGACGTTGCTCGCCCTGGCATTCGGGCACGCGCGGCACGTCCTGCTGGTCCTGCTGTCCCTGCCGAGCACGCTGATCGGCGGTGTGGCGGCGGTCGCGCTGACCGGCGGCACGCTCACCTTGGGAGCGATGGTGGGATTCGTCGCGCTGTTCGGGATGGCCGCGCGCAACACCATCCTCCTGGTCTCCCATTACGACCACCTGGTGCGCGTAGAATCGCAGCCCTGGGATCTGGCCACGGCGTCGCGCGGCGCCGAGGAGCGGTTGACGCCGGTGCTGCTCACGGCCTCGCTCACGGGGTTGGCCCTGCTCCCGGTGGCGTTGCAATTGCATCAACCGGGGCACGAAATCGAAGGGCCGATGGCTGTGGTAATTCTCGGCGGATTGGTATCGTCTACACTCGTGAGTCTCCTGTTGATTCCGCCGTTGGCTGCCCGCTGGCTGCGGCCTTCCAACCCTGGGAGTTGATGGTCATGAAAATCAAGACTGCATTGAAATACTTGAAGAAACTCGGCGAGGCGCAATAGTCGTATGGCAATGAGCGCGCTCAATTCCTTCCATCCCGCCGTCGCCGCCTGGTTCTCGCGCACCTTCGAGGCCCCGACCCCGGCGCAGGAGCTGGCGTGGCCGGCCTTTGCGGCCGGACAACACGTCTTGGTGGCCGCCCCGACCGGGTCCGGCAAGACTTTTGCGGCGTTTCTCGCCGCGATCGACCAGCTCGTCAAGGAAGGCCTGGAGCGGCCGCTGCCGGACGAGACGCGCATCGTTTATGTGTCGCCGTTGAAGGCTCTGTCGAACGACATCCAGCTCAATCTGCAGGCGCCGCTCGACGGGATCCGCCTCGAGTTGGCTGCGTTGAATCTGCCCGACGTCGCCATTCGCGCCGTGGTGCGCACCGGCGATACCTCCCAGTCAGAGCGCGCGGGAATGCGGCGCAGGGCGCCGCATATCGTCGTGACGACGCCCGAGTCGCTGTACATCCTGCTGGGGTCGGAGTCCGGCCGACAGATGCTGGCCACCTGCCGCACGGTGATCGTCGATGAGATTCACGCCGTCGCGGGCAACAAGCGCGGCGCCCACCTGGCATTGTCGCTCGAACGACTGCAAGCACTCACGCAGCCGCTGACGCGCATCGGGTTGTCGGCGACGCAGAAGCCCATCGACGAGGTGGCACGTTTCCTGGTCGGTTCCGCCGGAGGAACGGATCCGCGCTGCGTCATCATCGACAGCGGCCACGCGCGCAGCCGCGACCTGGCTCTCGAGGTGCCGCCGGCACCGCTCGAGGCGGTCATGTCCGGCGAGGTTTGGACCCAGGTCTACGATCGGCTGGCGGAGCTCGTGCGTGAACATCGCACCACCCTCGTGTTCGTCAATACGCGCAGGCTGACCGAACGCGTGGCGCGCCACCTGTCGGAGCGCCTGGGCGAGGAGAACGTCGCTGCGCATCACGGCAGCCTGTCCAAGGAACGGCGACACAACGCGGAACAGCGATTGAAGCGCGGCGAACTCAAGGTGCTGGTGGCGACCGCGTCTCTCGAGCTCGGCATCGACATCGGCGATGTCGATCTCGTCTGTCAGATTGGCTCGACGCGTTCGATCAACGCCTTTCTACAGCGCGTCGGACGTGCCGGACATTCGGTGGGCGGTGTCTCCAAGGGGCGGCTGTTTCCGCTGTCCCGCGACGAATTGGTCGAATGCGCCGCTCTCCTCGACGCGGTTCGGCGCGGCGAACTGGACCGCCTCTGCATTCCGCAGAACGCGCTGGACGTGCTCGCCCAGCAGATCACGGCCGAAGTCGCGGCGCGCGAATGGACCGAGGACGGGTTGTTTCGTCTGATGCGCGGCGCCTACCCGTACCGGAGCCTGCGGCGCGCAGAATTCGACGACTGCGTGAGCATGCTGGCGGAGGGCTTCAGCACGCGGCGCGGACGCCGCGCGGCGCTGCTGCACCACGATGCGGTGAACAAGATGCTGCGTCCGCGCAAGGGAGCCCGGCTGACCGCACTGACGTCGGGCGGTGCCATTCCGGACAACGCCGACTATCGGGTGATGCTGGAACCGGAGGGACATCTGGTCGGCACCGTCAACGAGGATTTTGCGGTCGAGAGCTTGCAGGGCGACGTATTTCAGCTGGGCAATAGCTCCTACCGCATCCTGCGTGTCGAGCGCGGCACGGTGCGCGTCGAGGATGCGCATGGTCAGCCGCCTTCCATTCCGTTCTGGCTCGGCGAGGCGCCGGCGCGCACCGAGGCGCTGTCGGCGGCCGTCTCGAACTTGAGAAAGGAAATCGAGCAGCGCCTGCTGAGCGTGCCGGATGCGGGCGGCGCCGCAGCCGCCGAGCACTGGCTGATCGAGGTGGTCGGACTGGACCAGGCGGCGGCCTTTCAAGTCGTCCAGTACTTGAGTGCGGGGCGCGCCGCGCTCGGCTGCCTGCCGGCATTCGACAACGTCGTTTTCGAGCGTTTCTTCGACGAATCCGGCGGCATGCAGCTCGTCATACACTCGCCGTTCGGCAGCCGCGTCAATCGCGCCTGGGGTCTCGCGCTGCGCAAGCGATTCTGCCGGACCTTCAATTTCGAATTGCAGGCCGCGGCGACCGAAGATCACATCGTGCTGTCCCTGACTCATGCGCATAGTTTCGAGCTGGCGGAGTCCGCCCGGTATTTGCGGTCGAATTCCGTCCGCGACGTGCTGATTCAGGCGTTGTGCGCGGCGCCGATGTTCGAAGTGCGCTGGCGCTGGGATGCCGGCATTGCGCTCGCGCTGCCGCGTTTTCGCGGCGGCAAGAAGATTCCGCCGCAGATTGCCCGGATGAACGCGGAGGACCTGCTGGCCGCCGTTTTTCCGGACCAGGTGGCCTGCGCCGAGAATTTGCCGGGAGAAATACAGATACCCGACCATCCGCTGGTGCGGCAAACCATCCGCGATTGCCTCGAAGACGCGATGGACATCGACAGATTCGAAGAGGTGCTGCGCGCGGTGGAGAGCGGCGCCATCCGGATCGTCGCGCGCGATCTGACCGAGCCTTCGCCGCTGGCGCTCGAGGCGCTGAACGCGCGCCCCTATGCATATCTCGACGATGCGCCGCTCGAGGAGCGGCGCACCCAGGCCGTCATGAGCCGCCGCTGGCTCGATCCCAAGTCCGCCGCGGACATCGGCAAGCTCGACCCGGACGCGATCGCCCGGGTCCGCGCCGAGGCCTGGCCCGACGCGGACTCGCCGGACGAGCTGCACGACGCCTTGCTGTGGTTGACCTTCCTGACCGATGAGGAATTGCAGCGCCAGGCGCCGTGGCCGCAGATGATGCAGCAGCTCACCGCGGCGGGGAGAGCGGCGCAGGTCGCGAGCGGCGGTTCCGGTGGTTCCTGGGTGGCCGAGGAACGACGCGCCTTGTTCGAGTCGCCGATTACGGACGATGCGCTGGTGCAGATCGTACGCGGACGTCTCGAGGGCTTGGGTCCGGTGACGGCGGCGGCATTGGGCGCGCCCTTGGGCTTGCCCGCGTCGCGGATCAACATCGCCTTGGCGGCGCTCGAGGCGGAAGGCTTTGCGATGCGCGGACGCTACACGCCGGACGCGGCGGAGGAGCAGTGGTGTGAGCGGCGGCTGCTGGCGCGAATTCATCGCTACACCGTGAAACGGCTGCGGGCCGAGATCGAACCGGTGCAGACCACGGATTTCCTGCGCTTCCTGTGCGAATGGCAGCGCGTGCTGCCGGAGTCGCGGATGCAAGGCTCCGACGCGCTCGCGGCGGTGCTCACCCAGCTCGAGGGCTTCGAGGCGCCCGCCGCCGCCTGGGAGACGGAGATCATTCCGGCCCGCATGGCCGAGTACGACCCGCAATGGCTGGATGAGCATTGCCGTGCCGGTCGAGTCGTGTGGACGCGGCTCGCCGCGCGCGGCGTCGCGCCATCGACCGTTGCGGCCGCTCAGGCGGAACGGGCCCGCGGAGCGTCGCCGGTTAGAAGCACACCCATCACCTTGCTGGCACGGCGCCACGTACCCGATTGGGCGGCGCTCGGCGGTCAAAGCGAAGCCGTGCATCTGACGTCCCGGGCCCAGGCGGTGGCGGATGTTCTCCGCGACAGCGGCGCCTCATTCTTCGATGAGATTGCCGAGCAGGCCGGCCTGCTGCCCGCGGAAGCGGAGGACGCGCTCGCCGAGCTGGTCGCGCTCGGCCTGGTGAACTCCGATAGCTTTGCGGGCCTGCGCGTGCTGTTGATGCCGAGCAGCCGGCGCAGCAAGTCCACCTCTTACGCCGTGCGGCGCAAGCGGCGCCTCGCGCTGTTCGGCATGGCCGATGCCGGGCGCTGGGCGTTGGTGCGCCGTGCCGCAGCCGGCTCCATTCGCGGCGATGAGGCGGTCGAGCACATCGTGCGCGCGCTGCTGCGCCGGTGGGGCGTGATCTTCTGGAAGCTTCTCGGGCGAGAGGCGAGCTGGCTGCCGCCGTGGCGCGAGCTCCTCATGTGCTGCCGCCGATTGGAAGCGAGGGGCGAGATTCGCGGGGGCCGATTCGTCGCCGGCCACTCAGGCGAACAATACGCCATTCCTGAGGCCGTGGGGCTGCTGCGCGACGTGCGGCGCAAGCCGCCGTCACGGCAGTACGTGTCCGTGTCGGCCGCCGATCCGCTGAATCTGATCGGCATCATCACGCCGGGTACGCGATTGCCGTCGCTGGTCGGCAACCGGCTGCTGTATCGCGACGGACTGCCGATTGCGAGTTACGCCGCGGATGCGGTGGTGTACCTCGCGGATCTCCCGGCCGAGGAGCAGTGGGAGGCGCGCACCGCTTTGTTGCGCCGTCACACCTCCCTGGCGGTCGACGACTTGGCCTGAAGGGCACGCCGATCTCGTTCCTCTGAATTGCGCGCGATGAGGAGACGGCACCCCTAGCCTGATGCGGCCCGGGTCTTGAATGAGAATCTTCTAATGGTGATTTAATGGCGCTCTAATGCAAGGAGGCTGAAATATCGACTGAGGAGCTCCCATGCGAATACTCATTGTCGAAGATGACCGAAAACTCGCCGAGTTTGTCGCCCGCGGGTTGCGTGCCGAGCGATTCGCCGTCGATCTCGCAGTGAACGGCCGCGAGGGCGAGAATTACCTCAACTCCTATGCATACGATCTTCTCCTGTTGGATTTGATGCTTCCGCAGCTGAGCGGCACGGAATTGCTTCGCCGCGTGCGCCTTTCCCATTCATCCCTGCCGGTGCTCGTGCTCACCGCTCGCGATGTGATTGAGGACAAGGTGTTGCATTTGGAGGCGGGTGCCGATGATTATTTGACCAAACCATTTGATTTCGCGGAGTTACTGGCGCGGATCAAGGCCCTCCTGCGGCGCACACCCGTCGAGCGCGCCGATGTGCTGCGTATCGCCGACCTCGAAATGAATCGACTGACTCAAGAGGTAAGGCGCGACGGCCATCGAATCGATCTCACGGTCAAGGAATACGCGCTCCTTGAATACCTCATGCACTCGCCGGGCCGAGTCTTCTCGAGGACCATGATCCTCGATCACGTCTGGGACCAGAGCTTCGAGGCCCTGACAAATATCGTAGATGTCTATGTACGGTATCTGCGTAGAAAAGTTGACGAACCGTTTCCCGTAAAGCTGATTCACACCGTGCGCGGCGTGGGTTATTGCGTGCGTGAGGCAGAGCCGGATCGGCACGCGGCACTGGAATGAATTACCGTTCTTTCGCCTTCCGGTTGGGAGCCTTGTACACGTTGCTCTTGAGCGCGATATTTGCTCTTGTGGGGACGGGGACGTTCTACGGCCTGCAACACTATCTGCGATCGAATTTGCGCGATTCATTGAGCCGACGCTCGACGCAGGTGGAACAGATATTGATACAGGCGCCGGTCGACGTGAGCGACAGTTCGATCGTCGGGGAAATCGAAACTCGAATCGCTCCGGAATTCAACAATCGCTTTGTGAGGGTAACCCGGCAGCCGGCGATTCTCGTCTATCGCTCCGGGCCGCCCGCGGATCGGAGCTTCGACCCCTCGGCCTTGAGCGTCGTCACGGTGCCGAGCGCCGCGGGAGCCCCGGCGCCGATGACCGAAATCGTCGGCGACCAGCACATGATGATTCGCGCAACGCCGGTCGATGCGAGCTCCGGCAGATACCTGGTCGAATTGGGTGTCTCCCTCGACTCGATCGATGAAGTGCTGAATCGCCTGCTGGATCTGCTCGCGCTGCTGCTTCCGGTGCTCATCGTCTGCGCCGGCGGCGGCGGCTACTGGCTCGTCAGCCGGGCACTGCGTCCCGTCGATTTACTATCGCAAACGGCCGAACAGATGAGCCTGCAAAATTTGACCCTGCGGCTTCCGGTCGAACCGAGCGGCGACGCTCTGGAGCGTCTATCGATCTCGCTGAACAATATGTTGGGACGGTTGCGCGACTCGGTGCAAACGCAGCGGCGTTTTCTTGCGGACGCGTCCCATGAGCTGCGCACGCCGTTGACGGTGATCAAGGGGGAATTGCAGGAGCTCACCCACGAATCTCGCGTGACCCAGAGGGACCTGCGCGAACGCGTAGGCAGCGTCCTCGAAGAAGTCGGGCGTCTGGAACACCTGGTCTCCGGCCTGCTGGTGTTGTCGCGGCTGGACGCGGGCGAAACGCCGCGCGATTGGGTCGATGTCGACCTGGCACAATTGGCGTCGAGCACCGCCGACCAGATGCGTCTGATGGCGGAGGACCGCGACGTGGACATCGATTTGTCCGCGCTGCAAAAGGCGGTGGTGCGGGGGGATTGCGCGCGGCTGAAACAAATCATCGTCAACCTTCTCGATAATGCCATTCGCTTCACGCCTCGAGGCGGAGCAGTGGCTCTGCGCACGGCCTCGGACGATAGCGGCAGCGTTCTCGAAGTATCGGACACCGGCATCGGCATTCCTGCCGCTGCACTTCCGCATGTATTCGATCGATTCTA
>Ga0210394_10005122_pt1 | contig 14841 bp, 14 predicted proteins | sample IncBWC12MmetaG_FD_160121 | JGI IMG/M metagenome (GOLD analysis project Ga0210394, IMG submission 160121) | Forest soil microbial communities from Barre Woods Harvard Forest LTER site, Petersham, Massachusetts, United States - Inc-BW-C-12-M | ecosystem: Environmental > Terrestrial > Soil >... | reverse complement strand
CGCTGCCCGTAGTCGTGATGACGGCGTATGGCACGGTGGAGTCGGCCGTGGAAGCGATGAAAGTGGGCGCGAGCAACTACGTGACGAAGCCGTTTTCGTTCGACGAGCTGGTGATGGTGATCCGCAAGGAGCTCGACGCGCACCGCCTGCGTGAGGAAAACCGCTCCCTGCGCGAGGCGCTCGGCCGCCGATACGCCTACGACAACATCATCGCGCAGAGCGACAAGATGCAGGCAGTGCTGGCGCTGGTCGAGCGCGTGGCGCCGACGAATTCCACCGTCCTTCTCGGGGGCGAAAGTGGCGTCGGAAAAGATCTGATCGCGCGCGCCATTCACGAGCACTCGCAACGCGCGTCCGGCCCGTTTGTGAAAATCAACAGCACGGCGATTCCGGAAAATCTTCTCGAGAGCGAGCTCTTCGGATATGAGAAGGGCGCCTTTTCGGGCGCGACCGGAACCAAGCCCGGAAAATTCGAGCTGGCCGACAAAGGAACTCTGTTCCTCGACGAAATCGGCGATGTGCCCGGCGCGATTCAAGTAAAGCTCCTGCGCGTGCTGCAGGATCGCGAATTCGAGCGGCTCGGCGGAACAAGGACGCTCAAGGTGGACGTGCGCCTGGTCGCCGCGACGAATCGCGACCTGCGCGCCGCGCTCGAAGACGGCACGTTTCGCGAAGACCTTTATTACCGCCTGAACGTCGTGGCCATCGACATTCCCCCGCTGCGCGATCACCCGGAAGACGTTCCCGCGCTCGCCAATTTTTTTCTGGCGCGCTACGCCAAGGAATCGGGAAAAAATATCACCGCAATTACGCCCGACGCCATGAAGCGCCTGATGGGCTACCACTGGCCGGGAAACGTTCGCGAGCTGCAGAACATCATCGAACGCGGCGTCGCGCTTTCCGTAGGGACAACACTCGACGCCGCCGACATCTATCTAGACGACCCAGCGAAGCGCCGCACGCCATCGTCCACGAGTTCCCCGTACGTTCTCCCCGCCGGCGTCACCCTCGAACAATGGGAAGACGAAGCCATCCGCGAAGCCCTGCGCCACGCGAACGGCAACAAAAGCCAAGCGGCCCGCGCCCTCGGACTCTCCCGCAACGCGTTACGCTACCGCCTTTCAAAGCTTGGCGTGCCGGATTCTCCCGAACCCGAAACCTAAAAGACTTGTTCGGAGAACGACGAAGTTAGACATCGATGATTTGTAGAAGCTATCGGACGAGGATCTCACAAACGATCTCTCCAATACCCAGGGCGGCGGCGCCCGTGGGCGATCGCCAGAATCCGGATTTCACTCTCCGTTTCAAAGTAAACTATTGAAAACGGGAAAAAGGGGAGTTTGACTTTTCGTGTGCCGCCAACACCGCGAGGCCAGCGATGGAGTGATTCGAGAATCTTCTCGATGACCAGAATTAACTCGTCCACGAATCTTGCGGCGGCGCGCGGACTGCGTTGGCGATACCAGCGCGCTGTCTCTTCTGCTTCTTCGAGGGCCGCCGGGTGCAGGTATAGATTTTGCAGGGTCATTCAACGGCAGAGGAAAGTCTACGCCTAGCTTCCTCTAACGAAACTGGCTTGACGGTTCCAGATTCGAGATCTTTCATGCGTCTGAGGATTTCGGCGTCCCAAGCGGCCTGCACCGCCGTGTCTTCTCCTGCCTCGAGACTCTCAATCAGAGAATCCGCGAGTTCCGCGCGCTCCGCCACTGACAAGTTAAGCGCCCTTTTCAACAACTCCGCCGTTTCCTGAGACATTACAAAAGTATATCTAAAAAATGCCGAGCAATCATCTATAACCCCGCTCTGTGCGCGATAGATTTGCGACTGGCTGAAAACCACCACTTCTGCGCGGGAAGCACCGAAACTACAGCAAATCGCTCCGATCGGTAGAACGTCATGAATCATCTAATGTGCTAGAAATAAGCATGTTATCTGACATTTGAGATTTGAGATCGGATGGCCCTCCTTCTGCAATTATCTGACGACAGCGAGAGATAGCGGGCGTCCAAATGTAGTACTGGGAGGTAGGCCATGAGGCGCAAAATCGAGAGGCTGGCGAAGGTTCTGGTAGCGGGGACGCTCTTCTTCGGTGTGGGCCTGACGGCTGGCGCTCAGGGTGGGCCGCCGGACTCGCAGCAGCCAATGGAGATTCCGCCGCAATACCAGCCGCAGCCTGGACAGCCGCAAGGCGGATCGCCGGCGCAAGGAAATCAGCAGCAAGCACCGCAGAACGATGCTGGTGCCGGGCGCATCAGCTTCATTCATGGCGACGTGTCGACGCAGCATAGTGGATCGACCGACTGGGCCGCGGCCACGCTGAACACGCCTGTTGTCCTCGGCGACCACATCTCCACTGGCCCGAACGCTCGCGCGGAAATTCAGTTGGATCATGCCAACGTACTACGTTTGTCGGATCAAGCCACTGCGAACATCGTGAACATGTCGCGCAACCAGATGCAGCTGCAGATCGGGCAAGGCTTGGTTACTTACGACGTCCTTAAAAACAATCAGGCCAGCATTGAGATCGAGACGCCCAACGTGGCGGTGCGTCCGGCGACGGGCGAAGGCAGCTACCGTATCCTGGTGAACTCGGACGGCGAAACGATTGTGGATGTGCGCAAAGGTTCCGCCGAAATTTCCACGCCGCAAGGCAGCACGCGCGTCGAGCGCGATCAGCGCATCACCATTCAAGGCACGGCCGACAGCGCGCAGTATCAAATTTCCGGAGCGCCCGGTCGGGACGATTGGGACAAGTGGAACGCCGACCGCGACCGCACGATCGAGGGCGCGCAAAGCTGGAAAAACACGAATCCCTATTACACGGGAACACAGGATCTGGACGGCCACGGGCGCTGGAGCGATGTCCCGGACTACGGCCAGGTGTGGTTTCCTTCTGAGGGCGCGGATTTTGTCCCGTATCGCGACGGCCGCTGGGTCTACGAACCCTACTACGGGTGGACTTGGGTTTCCTATGAGCCGTGGGGCTGGGCGCCGTATCACTACGGGCGCTGGTTTGTTTATGGCGGAAACTGGGGCTGGTGGCCCGGGCCGGTTTACGCCGGGTATTACCCGCTGTGGGCGCCGGCGTATGTCTCATTCTTCGGATTAGGCGGCGGAGGCTGGGGCGTCGGCTTCGGATTCGGCGGTGGATTTGGCAGCGTCGGCTGGCTGCCGTGCGGGCCGGGCGACCGCTTCTTTCCGTGGTATGGCCGCGGCATCAATCGCGTCAACGTAGTAAACGTCTACAACATTCACAACGAGCGCGGAGGATTTGATCCTCTGCGACGGGGGCCGCGCGCCTACTCGAATATCGAGCGCGCATCGAGCGACGCCCGGGTACGCGGCGGATTCAGCTCGATGAAGAGCAGCCAGTTCGGCCACGATCGCGTGCCGATGCAGCAATCGAGAATCGAAGCGTCCACGTTCCGTCAGGCCAGCGCGCTGACCGGCGCAAATCCGGTCACTCCTTCGCGGGAAAGCTATCGGCCGGCCGGGCGGCAGGCGAATCCGCGTTCGATTCCGTCGCGATCACCGAGCAGCCAGCACTTCTTCAGCAGCAATTCGCGGGCGAATGCCACAGCGCAAGCCAGCGGTGGCAATTTCAATCGCGGCGGCAATCTCTCCGGGAACCCCGCGCAATCGACTGCGCGCGGGTTTGGTCCGGAAAATTCCGCAAGTGTCAACCGTGGCTCTGCTTCGGCGCAGTCATCTCAGTCGATTCAGTCCTCACGGCCGGGATGGCGCACGTTCACCCCTCCGTCCGGCGGCTCAGCGGCCGGCCGGTCAATGCCATCCAATAATGGCAGGGGGTTTGAGAATCAAGGGTCCTCCCAGGCGAGACCGAATTACTCGCAGCCGAGCCAACAGCCGCGCCAATCTCAGAGCCCAAACACAGCGCGCGGAAATTTCAATAGCTATGGTTCGAGCCGCCCGACGCTCGACATGCATCAACCGGTTGTAACGCCGCACGGTGGCGGGTCGTATCCCAGCCGCGAGCCTAGTGGCGGCAGAAATTATGCGCCTCCACCTGCGCGCGGCAACTCCGGAGGCAACGGCGGCGGAGGATTCCACCCCGCGCCCCCGAGCGGTGGCTCTCGCGGCGGATCCGGTGGCGGATCGCGCGGTGGCAGTTCTGGAGGAGGGTCGCACGGCGGCTCCTCGGGCGGCGGACACAATCACCGCTAAACGATTTTCACCCCGCTTCACCCCACACCTCACTCACCGTCAGGAGGCCCCCTCAAAAGGGCCTCCTGTCCTCCTCGAAAAGTGAAGGCGCTGGTGGGGAAGTGGAATACATTTTGGGGACAGTAGCTTGGCTCTAACACGGGAACAGGGGAACGTGATCGCAGGGCACGATGTAGGAGTAGAATCAACCAGAAGCCCAGCTGCGCAAGACTGCGAACGTCGGAGGAACAAATGGCAACTCGAAAATTTGCTTTCCTTTTTTCAGCTCTGGCAATTTTAGCTGCATCTGTTTTCGCACTTTCCTCGCCCGCCTGGGCTGACGACGATCCGCCGGGCCGCGTAGCACGCCTCAACTACATTCAAGGCTCAATCTCATTTCAGCCGGGAGGCGAGACCGATTGGGTCCAGGCGAATCCCAATCGCCCGCTCACAACAGGCGACAATCTTTGGGCCGATCGAGACTCGCGCGGCGAGCTGCACATTGGCAGTAGCTCGATCCGCATCGCCAGTGAGACGGGCATCACCTTCCTCAACCTCGATGACCGCACCGTGCAAATTCAGCTCGCGCAAGGCTCGATGAACGTCAACGTGCGCCGGCTCGATGGCGGCGACGCGTTTGAAATTGACACGCCGAATCTCGCCTTCACGCTCCAGCGTCCCGGCGAGTATCGCGTCGACGTCGATCCGAACGGCAACTCGACGATCGTCACCGTGCGCGAAGGCGAAGGAGACGCGACGGGCGGCGGCAGCGAATACCACATGGACTCGGGAGACGAGGCAACGTTTACGGGAACTGACACGCTTACGTACGACGGCGGCCAAGCCGGCGGCCCCGATGATTTCGATCGGTGGTGCCGCTCGCGCGACGATCGCGAGAACCACGCCAACTCCGCGCGCTACGTCTCCCGCGACGTGATCGGATACGACGATCTTGATGACAACGGCGATTGGCGCAGCGTCCCGGACTATGGATACGTTTGGTTTCCGAACCGAGTCGCGGCGGATTGGGCGCCGTACCGATTCGGACACTGGGTGTGGGTCGCTCCGTGGGGATGGACCTGGGTGGAAGACGAGCCCTGGGGTTTCGCTCCGTTTCACTACGGCCGCTGGGCGGAGTCCGAGGGACGGTGGTGCTGGGTGCCGGGGCCGGTGGTTGTGCGGCCCGTGTACGCTCCGGCGCTGGTGGTGTTCGTCGGCGGACCGCGTTTCGGCGTGTCGATGTCGTTCGGCGGCGGGGGCGGAGTCGCGTGGTTTCCGCTCGGTCCGCGTGAAGTGTACGTCCCGCCATATCACGTGAGCGAGAGGTACGTGCAGCGGGTCAACGTCACCAACACCACCGTGAACGTCGTAAACGTAACCAATGTGTATAACAATGTTACGGTAAACAATACGACCGTCAACAAAATCACCTACATGCACCAGAACAACACGGCGGCGATCACCGCCGTCTCGCACGAAACGTTCGTGAACGCGCGGCCGGTAGCCGCGTCCGCGGTGCGTGTTAATGCGCAGCAGATCCAGACCGCCGAAGTGCAGCACAATTTTACCGTGGCGCCGGTGCAAAAGAGCATCGTGGGTGCGGGGGCGCCTGCGGCAGTACACCCGCCACAAGCGGTGATGCAGCGCCAGGTGGTCGCAAAGCAAGCGCCACCGCCGCCGCGACCCTCGTTCGCCGCCAGCACGCAGGGGTCGGTTGGACAGCAGGGACGCGGGGCAGGACCGCAAACGCAGCAACAAACGGCGCCCGGTTTCCGGCCATTCCAGCAGCCGCAATCGCAGGGGCGACCGCAGCAGCAACCACAAACGCAATCGCGCCCGCAATACTCTGTGCAACCGCCACCTCAGCAGGGAAATCAGTCGCGTCCTCCGGCGAATGCGGCAGAGACCAGCCGCGTCGCGGCGCCCCCGGTACAGTCTGGACGCGCTGCCCACCCTCCAACCGAGACCGCTCCGCGGCCGGCGATCACTCCTCCCCCTCCTCCTTCTCCGAGCTCGAACGTGAGAATGGCGCCGCCCGCGCGAGCTAACGAAAACACCTACCAGCCTCATCAATTTGAGAGACCACAAAACACCGAGAGACCGCAGAACGCCGCTCCGCCGCAAAACCAACGGCCGCAAGAACGAGCGCCCGAACCGCCGCAGGAACGGAGTCAACCGAAGGAGCAGGAATCAAAGAAGCCTGAACCCGAGAAGGGGCGAAAGTAATTTCACCTCGGTTCTGGCGAAGGGCTATCAAGGGGCGCCGCGTCCAGCTGTTTGCGAACTGAGGTGCGGTGCGCCTTGATCAAAGTTTGGGGCTGTCCTTTTTTGAATCGGAAGGCGGAGCGGGGGCGCTGGACGCAGCGGGTGGCTTTGCCTGGTCCGCTTTCTTGGTGACGACAATATTTTCCAAATATACGTCGTTGCCGTTTACCACCACGTCGGCCTTGATCTGGTCTTCGGGCGAGAGCGGCTTCAGCTGATTCGGATCCTTCACCGGATACGGCATCGTCATGGCCATCATGAATCCCGGAATGTCGCCGTGGTCGACCACGACCTGATTGCTCGCCGGCTGCACTGCAACGACGCGCCCGGCAAGCTGATACCGCTTCGGCCCCTCGGCCGGCGCCTGCTGCGCCGCCGGTTTTGAGGACCCGCACCCGGCGAGACCGAATGTTGCGAAAGTTCCCGCAGCGAATATCAGGGTAAGGACAAATCGCGGAAAATATCTATGTGTAAGAAGCAAGGCGCGATCGTTCATATGGCTCATCCTCTCCGCAAGGTCCAATTCTTCCAGATAATTCGCATGCTCTCATGACGTCCCGCTTAGGATACAGAAAAATTCCCGGAATCAATACTGCAAACGAATACTCTCGTCGCTCGTGGGCTTAGGGACCATCCGTGCAACAGGCGAACGAGAACTCAGGATTGGAATAGGAAATTGGCGCAGCCGCCGCGCCGCGTAGTAGAATCAAAAGAATTCGACGGAATTCCCCGGTAGCTCAACGGTAGAGCATTCGGCTGTTAACCGAAGGGTTGCTAGTTCGAATCTAGCCCGGGGAGCCAAATTCTTGCGTTAGTTAGGGAGTGGTCGCAGGGCGGCCTTTGAAACTGTGCCCATCTTGTGTCCCATGGTTCCGAAAACCGGCCCGGCTTAAGGCATCCACGGCCTGCCGCCACCGGCAAAGTCAGTAGTGAAGTTGGCTCGAAAACCAAAAGTGACCCAGCCATCGCGGCGAGAACACCAATGTCTACTCTACCGATAGGAAAGCACGCAGGCTCAGGAGCGGCGACTCACCAGCCTGCTGTTGCCGAAACTACGTTTGCCGAACGCGCGCGGACCTTGTTGTACCTGGGTCGAATTGGCAGTCTTTCGACACTTTCGCGCAAACAGGACGGATTTCCTTTTGGATCCGTGATGCCCTACGGGCTGGACCAAAACGGGCGACCTGTCTTCCTGGTCAGCACGATGGCCATGCACACTCAAAATCTGCAGGCGGACCCGCGCTCCAGCCTCCTAGTGACTCAGCCCGACGCGGGCGGCGATCCCTTGGGCGCGTCGAGGGTGACATTGCTCGGGAATGTATTACCGATACCGGAGTTGGAGGTGGCCAAAGCACGGAAACTCTACTTAGCGCGTTACCCAAACAGCAAAAACTGGGTGGATTTTGAAGACTTTTCTTTTTACCGCATGGATGTGGTGGACGTTTACTACGTTGGTGGCTTCGGGGTAATGGGCTGGATCTCCGCCTCCGATTACTGCCACGGGCAACCGGACCCGCTTGCTGATTTTGCAGCCGACATCATCCAGCACATGAATACCGACCATGGGGATGCGCTCAAGCTGCTTGCCCTGGCGTTTGCTGGGATTGAGTCTCAGGAAGCGGCGATGACCTCGGTCGATCGTCTCGGCTTCCACGTGCGGTTGAAAACCGCAGACGGCCCGCGTAGCGCGCGCATGGCATTCCCAAGGGAAGTGGGCAGTCCAGCGGAAGCGAGAAGCGTTCTGATCAATATGGTGGAGCAAGCGCGGCAAAGGTGAGCAACAGTGCCGCGCTCCTAAGTGGGATCGATCCCTTCACCCCGCTACACGAGCTTCCAACTGCCAACACGATTCCGGGGTACTGTCGTCTGCGGAACGACGATAATTTTACCAAATAGTACTATTTAACTTGATGAAGAGACGGTGGAACGTGAATGACGCCACTCAAGAGCCACTCGCGGCGCGGGCTGCCTGTTGGCTGGCCATTTGTTCCTTCATCTTCTGTTGCATTTCCTTCGGTGTAGGTTCCGCAATGTGGGTAGCGACCATCCAAGTGTAGCCCTCGGGATCGACAACGGTTCCACAGCGGTCGCCCCAAAACATGTCCATCACAGGTCCCTTGGCCGCGGCGCCGAGCTTTACGGCCTTGCCAACCACCTTGTCCGCGTTCTCCGTCAGCAGATACAAACTCGTCGGCGATGCGCCGACTGCTTTCGCGCTGCGGGAACCCATCTGTGGCATTTCCGGTCCCAGCATGATTGTCGTGCCTCGAAGCGTCAGTTCGGCATGGACCGCCTTGCCGTCTGGCCCATTCATGATTCCGCGTTTGGTAAAGCCGAATGCCTTTTGATAGAAGGTGGCCGCCGCTTTGACGTCGGTCACCGTTAGCATTGCCGTAACCGGACCGTATAGCTTTTTGTTGAGCGGATCGATTTTCTTGGGCATAACACTCCTTTTGGTAGTGCGAGTATTCGAGCTGAGCGGCGGGCGAGCCGCCGGGCTCGACCGCGCTCCACATGGAAACATACTCTACATTGCAACCAATCGCCCGGCAATGGCTGACCGTGTCTACCTTGAGCCTTGCCGAAATCGCCTTTCAGCCGGTCGTGAACCCCGGCGACGGCCTCTCGGTGCGCTTCGATTCTTAGTATCCGTGTCCAGTTGCGCGCCCCGGTCCGCCCTTGACACACCGACTATCATGCCCCATTTTGATCGCGGGACTGTGACATGGTCGCAAAGGCGGGCGTCGATACGATCACGAACCTCTCGCGGCGCGCTTTCCTAGCAACCGCTGCGGCGGGACTCGGCACATTTGCGACCGCTCAAAGTGCGCGCGCACGTCGCGACATTGTGCACACCGATTTTTCGACGCTCCCCGCTTATGGTAACGGCACGGTTCCCGCCGGCATCCGCTCACGCCAGATCGCGAACGTGAACGGGATGACCGTGCATATTTTAGAGGCAGGCTACGAAACGACGGGCCGGCCCGCGGTCTTGCTCTTGCATGGCTTTCCGGAGCTCGCCTATAGCTGGCGCAAGGTGATGCCGTCTCTGGCCGTCGCCGGCTATCACGTGATCGCCCCCGATCAGCGCGGTTACGGTCGCACGATCGGCTGGGACGATTCCTACGATGCCGATCAGGATCCGTTTCGCATTCTCAACATGACGCGAGACGCCATCGGGCTCGTTTACGCGCTTGGCCACTCCTCGGTAGCGATGGCGGTCGGACACGACGCCGGAGCGCCGGTCGCCTCCTGGGCCGCGCTCATCCGTCCCGATATTTTTCGTTCGATCACAATCATGAGCTCGCCATTCGAAGGCGCGCCCTCATTGCCCTTTGACACTGCAAACGGCGCGCCGGTTCCGCGGCTGGCAATCACGGACGACCAGCTCGATGCTGAGCTCGCGAAGCTCAACCCGCCGCGGAAATATTATCAAAACTATCAGCGCACCCGCGGCGCGGGCGACGACATGTTGCATGCGCCGCAAGGTTTGCACGACTTCTTTCGAGCCTATTACTTCTACAAGAGCGCCGACTACAAAGGGAACAATCCCCATCCCCTGAAGGCACGCACCGCCGAGGAGATGGCACAAATTCCGACCTATTACGTGATGGAGAAGGACAAGGGCATGGCGGCAACGGTTGCGCCGTTCATGCCGCCGGCGGGTTACATCGCGAGTTGCAAATGGCTGACGGAAGCCGAAGTCGATGTGTACGCGACTGAGTACGGCAGGACTGGTTTCACGGGCGCGCTGCAGGGCTATCGCGTGCGGCGGGGCTCCGATCTCAGAAGTATCGCTGAGATGCAGACCTTTTCGGGCCGCACCCTAGACGTGCCCTCGCAGTTCATCGCGGGGAAAAGCGACTGGGGCGTCTATCAAACACCGGGTGCGGTCGACAAAATGCGCAATGCTGCCTGTACGCATATGGCCGGATTCCACCTCCTCGATGGAGCTGGACATTTGGGTGCAGCAGGAGCAGCCGGAGCTGGTCAACGAATTGCTCGTCCGATTTCTGCGCGATTACGCAAAGCCCTAATCGAACGCGCCTCTCTCATTGGCCAACCAGGTCACTCGGCCGAGTCACATCAGGAATACTCCGATACCGGCAATGTCATCGGCGGGGCGAGGACACATAGGCTGTTGCCGCGAACTGTGCGTGGCATTCACAAGCTTTCCGCCCTTCCAACAGTGAGTATGGAAGGGCACACTCATTTTGCGTTTGACGCACGAAAATGGAGAGGATCTCTCAAATTCTGCAATTCCCGGTAGTAGTAGAGTCGAGTCGGGCGCTTTCCTTTGATCCTCAACTGCTTCAGGAATTCGATTTCACCAGGGTTGACATCGCCGCTCAGCGAAGGGTCCTGAAGAAATTCCCGGAGTCCAGGTTCTTCGTCGGGCCGGTTGGTTTCTCTCTCGACATACTCGAATTTCTTGGGGTCTACGGGAGCCAGCCTTCGGCTAAGCACGATTTCCATTCCGAAAGTCGCAAGGTCGATATCCCAGCAGTCGATGAGCGGTTCCAGAAAGGATACGCAGTTTTCATCCGACACGTTGAAGAGATCCGCGTCCAGGAACTCCAGGATATTCACCCGCGTCTGCTCAAAACTTCGGCCTGTGAGGCGAGCCACAAGATGGAGCCAATTCTCATTCTCCAATTCTTCTCTGGCGACTTCCTTTGCCACATCCAAGAGCTTTTGCGTGACCAGGCGTTCCAGCTCGCCGAAAGGCTGCCTCTCGAAGATGGCCCGAACTTCGTCCCGTTTTTCCGGCCGGCATTTCCCCAAGATCAACGCACGGGTTTCCTTGAATAGGGGAGCCGGCGATTCACCCAAATTCCTCTTCAGCTCCTCCTTCCGTTGTAGGTCGGCCAGCTTGGACAGTTTACCGTCGGGTAGCTTCAGGAACTTGCCCATCCTTTCGTAGATATCCGTTCTTTCCGGGGCTGGAGGCGCCTTCTTGCGGGTCAATAGCTGGGAGATGTAGGACTCTGTGACCTCAGCCGCAGCGGCCAGGTCTCTTTGCTCGAGCCCTAACTCCCCTAACCTCTGCCGAATCAATGAGCGGACATCCACGGCGAATCTCCTGTCAGATAACTACGCTTGTTAATATCCAAAATAGTCGCACTTTTCACTTGACTCGTCAAGTTACTTAACTCATAGTGGTTAAGTTATCTGGCGATTATGCAGAAACGGTCAACCGAACAGGTTACCTGAATTGTCGTTTGGACAGGCCGACCAAGGAGAATGCCATGTTTGCCCGCAGAGTTTACATGCACCTGAAACCGGACAGCGTTGCTGAGTTTACCCAAAAACTGGAGACGGAGATCATTCCCCTGCTTCGGAAGCAGAATGGGTTTCAGGACGAAATCTCCTTTGTGAGCCCTGGGGGCAAGGAAGCGTTTGCGCTCAGTTTGTGGACCCGAGCGGAAGACGCCGAAGCCTACAATCGCGGCTCCTACCCGGGTGTCGCGAAGATCATGTCCGCGGTGATTGACGGAAGTCCCAGGATTGAGACGTTTGAAGTAGCGAACTCCACCTTCCACAAGATTGCCTCTGTTGCACTCGCTTGAATTCGGTAGATCGCACCCATCTGGCGGCGAGATAAGCCATTCCCTCTCGCACGTCACGGTAACAGGCCACGGGAGAAACTGAATGTACGTTTTTTTATGGGTCGTTGTTGGAGCACTCGCCGGCTGGCTCACTGGGAGAGTTTTGAATGGCAATCAATACGGCCCTTGGGTGGACATCGTTATGGGTGTCGTCGGCGCGACCGGGGGCGGATTCCTGATTCAATATGGCGGTTTTCCGGGGCGTTTTGAAATTGTCTCGACCGTCCTGAGTGTGATTTTGGGGGCAGTCGGCTTGACCGTGGTCACCACCTTCGTAAACGGGAGAAAGCGCTACGCCTGAAGGCAAGCAACAGGACATTGAATACCTAGGGCATCACGAAGGAGAGCTCAAATGCGAGAAATGATCAAATCGGGCACGGTCCTCTTCAAGGAGGGCACGCTCTTACCGGACGGACTCGCGTTTGACGGTGAGCCATATTCGCCGGGCTGGCAGTCGGTCAAGGGTCTCGATGGGTATGCAATCGGTCGGAAAATCCCCGAAGCGGGGTGGACCTTCTTCTATATGGCCGGAGAAGGCAGGACCACCGCGTTCGGTCGTGAAGGACAGAAAACGGTGCGTCGAGCCATCCAGAAAATCCTGTCTGCTCTTAAGTCCGAGAAGTCCAACTCGCTTGAGATCACCGACGTTGTCTTCAAGACATTTTTAGGGATGCCATACGCAACGGTTTCATTCCACTTGCGTAACTTGCAGAAGGGCATGTTCCTCGTGGGAAGCAACGATTCACACGCGTGGAAGGATGCCACATTTGTTGCGGCTTGAACCCGAGGGCGTCGCTCGGCGAAGTCGTATAGGAGATTCGAAATGAAAATGCTAAGCCGTGGAGTACTCGCAGCAATCGTGATTCTGATATCGGCCTCGGTGATTCACGCCCAGGATCTTTCCAAGTACCGGAATTTCTCGTTCGGGTCGAGTGTGGCCACCGTTTCCAAGCAGGTGGATCGCCAGCCGGTTGAGGTGCAGGTCATCCACGAGCAGCCGGCATTGATCCAGGAATTGGCCTGGTATCCGCCGCTGCCTTTTGAACCTTCACGCCCAGCGGAGCCTGTCGAGAAGGTCGTCTTCTCTTTCTACAATGGCGCGCTCTACAGAATGTTGGTGATCTATGACACTTCCTCGATTAAAGGACTGACCGAGGAAGACATGATCCGAATCGTGTCCGCGAAGTACGGGGCCGCCACCAGGCCCGTCGCCAATGTCAATTTCCCGACGAATCCGTCCTATGAGGCGATCCAAAAAGTGGTTGCGCGGTGGGAAGATTCCGAATATTCGCTGAACCTCATTCGGTCCTCAGGGTCGGACACCTTCGCGCTTGTGATGTTTGATAAGCGGCTGGACGCTCAAGCCGGACTCTCCATCGTCGAATCCGTGCAATTGGAACAGCAAGAGGCTCCGCAAAAGGAAGTGGAACGCGCGAAGAAAGAAGCCGATGCATTGGAAGTGGAACGGCAGAAAAACATAAAGACTCTTCGTCCCTGAGATGAAAGGGGCGCAGCGACAAGATTCCTTGCACGAATATCTGATGAACTTTATAGGGAGGATCTGAAGATGACAGTTCAAATTGCACCACTGCACGACCGGGTTCTGGTTCGGCGGCTCGAAGAAAAAGAGACGGCTAAAGGCGGCATCATCATTCCTGACACCGCCAAAGAGAAGCCTCAGGAAGGCGAAGTGATCGCCGTGGGGGCAGGAAAAATCGAAAAAGGACAACGCATACCGCTGGACGTGAAGGCGGGTGACCGGATCCTGTTCGGCAAATACACCGGGAGCGACATCACGATCGATGACCAGGAATATCTGATCCTCCGCGAGGAAGATATCCTGGGAACACTCAGCGGGATCGCAAAAGCAGCAGCCGGCAAGAAGTAATTCTTCCCAGGTACAAGGGCGCAGGACGAAGAATGGTTCTCATTCACCCAGGAGGGTGAATTCCTATGGCAAAGCAAATTGTAACCGGTGAAAATTCGCGTCAAGCAATTCTGCGCGGAGTGAATATTCTGGCGGACGCCGTGAAAATCACGCTGGGCCCCAAGGGCCGCAACGCCGTGATCGAAAAGAAGTTCGGGGCGCCGATCATTACCAAAGACGGCGTGACCGTGGCCAAGGAAATCGAGCTGCGCGATCCGCTCGAAAACATGGGCGCTCAAATGGTGCGCGAAGTGGCGTCTCAGACGTCCGATGTAGCCGGCGATGGCACCACCACAGCGACTGTGCTGGCCCAGGCGATTTTCCGCGAAGGTGTGCGGACGGTTGCAGCGGGCGCAAGCCCGATGTCGCTGAAGCGCGGGATCGAGAAGGCTGTTGAAGTCTGTGTTGCAGAGATCAAGAAAATCTCCAGTGAGGTGAAGGGTGACATGATCGCGCAGGTGGGCACGATCAGCGCCAACACCGACAAGCAAGTCGGTAGTCTCATCGCGGACGCGATGAAGAAGGTGGGCAAGGACGGCGTCATCACCGTCGAGGAATCACGGACGATGGAGACCACGCTTGAAATCGTCGAAGGAATGCAATTCGACAGGGGCTATCTTTCTCCTTACTTCGTTACCGACGCGGAACGGCAGGAATGCGTGCTCGAAGATGCCCACATTCTGATCTTCGAGAAGAGAATCAATTCCATGAAGAACCTGATTACTCTTCTCGAGCATGTCGTAAAGCTGGCGCAGCCATTGCTGATCATCGCCGAGGATGTCGAAGGTGAGGCGCTGGCGACCCTGGTGGTGAACAAGCTGCGCGGCACCCTGCAGTGCGCGGCCGTGAAGGCACCCGGCTTCGGCGACCGTCGTC
>Ga0210394_10005120_pt1 | contig 14842 bp, 12 predicted proteins | sample IncBWC12MmetaG_FD_160121 | JGI IMG/M metagenome (GOLD analysis project Ga0210394, IMG submission 160121) | Forest soil microbial communities from Barre Woods Harvard Forest LTER site, Petersham, Massachusetts, United States - Inc-BW-C-12-M | ecosystem: Environmental > Terrestrial > Soil >... | reverse complement strand
TCTGCTGTTCCTCGACATTCAAATGCCGAAGCTGGACGGATTCGAGGTGCTGGATCTGATTGGTCGCGATGCGGCCAGCGTGATTTTTACCACCGCCTACGATGAATACGCACTGCGCGCATTCAACGTGCATGCCGTGGACTACCTTTTGAAACCGTTCGGCGCCGAGCGATTCGACGAAGCGCTCGAACTTGCGCGCATGCGGGTGCGCAATGCGGATGCGCTGCCGATACGCGAATTGCTGGAAGCTCACCGCGAGGGGGCCGCAATCGATCGCGTATTGATTCGCGATCGCTCGAATGTGCACGTCATTCCCGTCGAGCAGATCGACTATGTCGAAGCGCAGGACGACTATGTATCGATCCGTGCGGCCGGGCGAAGCTACCTCAAGGAACAGACGCTGGGAGAACTCGAAGCACAATTGGCGGGGAAGGGGTTTCTGCGCATCCATCGCCGCTACGTGCTGAACGTCTCGCGATTGGCGAAGATCGAGCTATCGGAGAAGGACAGCCGCATCGCGATTCTCCACGACAAGACCCAGTTGCCGATCAGCCGTTCGGGCTACACGAAATTGCGCGGTCTGCTGTGAACCTTGGGATGTGCGTTTCACCAGCCCACGGCGGCGCCGTCCTTGCGAAAATCCGATCCAGCGCGGTAGTAGCCGGCAACGCGCTTGCCGGAACCTGATTCGTCCATGTGCGTCTCATCCGTCCCCGCGACGAACATGATGGCTTGCACGCCGCCCATTTCGCCGCCGCCGACGGACCTTACGTTGTGCCCCATCGCGGCAAGTTTTGCTCCCACCAAATCATAGAGAGGCATCTCCAAGCTCAGCACATTCGGCACTTGGGAATGCCGGAACCTCGCCATATCGGCCGCCGCCTGCATATTGGCGCCCAGGTCAAGCACGTCAACCAGCAGTTGCGCATGCCCCTGGGCTTGCATATCGCCGCCCATCAGCGTGACCGTCATCAGCGGCTGGCCACTTTGCATGATGAAGCCGGCGGACAGGGTATTGAAGGGCCTCTTGTGAGGCTCGATGACGTTGGGGCTGTGCGGTTTGAGCGTGAACAGGGCGCCGCGATTGTGCAGCAAAAATCCATAACCCGGCACCGTGATCCCCGATCCGAATTCGGAATAGTTGCTGTTCACCCAGGAAACCATGTTGCCCGCGCCATCCGCCGCTGAAAGCACGATGGTGTCGCCGGGCATGGGAAAGTCTGCCGCCGGCCCCGGAGTGGATGCGCGCTGCGGATTCACCTTTTCGCACAGCGACGCAGCGTACGAATCGGAGAGCAATCGCGTGACCGGCACCGCGATGAAATTGGGATCGGCGTTGTATCGATACAGATCGGCGTACGCGAGCTTTTTGGCTTCGACGAACAAGTGCCAATACTGCGCATTTGCCGGACCCAGTGAAGCCAGCGTCTGGCCGGGCGCCCAGCGCGGCACGCACGTTTGCAGGATGTTGAGGATTTCGTTCGTTGCCCATGCCTGCGCCGGCGGCGGCAGCTCGAGAATGTCGAAACCATGATATTGAGAGCGGGCGGGTTCGACCCATTCTCCTTTGTATCCGGCCAGATCCTCGAGAGTCATGCTGCCGCCCAGCGCTCGCGACTTGGCGACGATGGCTCGAGCGATCTCGCCCTTGTAGAACGCATCGCTGCCCTGCTTCTGCAGCAGGCGCAAGGTGCGCGCTAGATCCGGATTCTTGAAGATATTTCCGGCCTTCGGCGGTGCGCCGTTCAAGTACCAGGTCTTGATCGAATCGGCATCCGGCTCGGTACAGCAAGCCCGCAGCGGCAGCGCGTTCGGCAAGCGCCAGTCATGGGCGATTCGTTCGGAAATCGGAAAGCCGTTTTGCGCGTACTCTGCCGCGGGCTCGAGAACTTCCTTGAATGTCAGCGTTCCGAAGCGATTCAGAACAGCCTGCCAGCCCCACAGTGCCCCGGGGACCGTCACCGGCAGGATTCCGTAGTGCGGCATGCCCGATCCCGGCCCCCAATCCTTCGGATCCCAGTGATAACCCAGCTCATGGAATCGCTCGAGGGTTGCGCCCGTCGGAGCCATTCCGCTGGCGTTCAGCACGTAGATCTTGTGTTCCTTGGCGATGTAAATGACGGCAAACAAATCCCCGCCCATGCCCACCATCATGGGTTCCATCACGTTGAGCATCGCGGCGGTCGCGACCGCCGCGTCAATGGCATTGCCGCCCTGCCGAAGAATTTGCAAACCGGCCTGCGCAGCCAGCGGCTGACTGGTCGCTACCATTCCGTGCTGCGCCATGACCTCCGAGCGGCTCTGCGCCGGCCAACCCTCGGCACGGGCGCCGCGCGCGGCGCTACAAAACGCCGGCTGCGGCGCGTACTCGCACGGCCGCATCTCGAGCGCCGTCTGCGCGAATACGCCACTTGCGCCAAGGCAGGCGCTGAGCAATTGCGCGCTGAGGATCAATGTGGATTTCACCGGCAAGAGTGTAGCTCACCGCCGCCGCGGAAGCGCGCTAGACTCGCCAGGTGAACACGCCGTCTTCCGGTACATTCAATTTATCAGCGCCGCGGTTCGGCTTGGTGCCGCGCCTCTTCGTCATCGCGGCAGTATTGGCGGTCGAAACATTGCTGTTGTCGGGATTGATACAGAGGTCCCGGCTCGACTCCCTGACCGGCGCGGCGAAATTCGTTCACGATCTTCAACACTGGACGTTTCGCTACATCATCGCTTACGCCGTGTCGCTCGCAATGCTGCTGTTCCTGCGCCGTTCCGGGATAGCGGCCATTTCGGCAGCGGCGGCCGATGCGCCGATTCGTCTGCGGTGGCTGCTCGCGCATTTTGCGCTCCTGTGGCCGTTCGCGATTTTGTCGGAAGACTTGTACAGCGGCGGCGCGCTGCCGTTTGGCGTTGTCGCGACCGCTTGGCACTTGTGTGGAATCGCAACTGCGCTGGCGTTGTTCGCCGCAATGGCTCCCATGCGTGTCTGGATCGGCTGCTTGCGGCGCACCGACTCGCTGCCGTTTTATGCGCTGCTCCCGGCGGCGGGCGCGTTGCTCGCCTACAAGGCCAGCCAGCTGTTGTGGGCGCCAGCGGCGGCAGTCACCTTTCATCTGGTGCGGCTGATGCTGCAGCCATTCCTGACCTCGCTTGGCAGCGATGCGTCGACATTGACGCTGACGAGCGGGAATTTTTCAGTCGAGATTTCGCAGGCATGCTCGGGGCTGGAAGGCGTGGGTCTCATGTTGGCCTTCTGCGCGGCGTGGCTTTGGATTTATCGGCGCGACTATTTTTTTCCCCGCGCGTTCATCATCGTGCCGAGCGCCGTAGTTCTCGTATTTTTGCTCAATGCTGTGCGCATTGCCGCCCTGGTACTCATCGGCAATGCCGGGTACGAGCGCGTTGCCATCGTCGGATTTCATTCTCAGGCCGGGTGGATAGGGTTCAACCTGGCGGCTTTCTGCGTCGCCATCGCCGCCAAGCACAGTCCCTGGCTCAATCGCGGAGCGCATGAGATCAGTGCCGGTGCGGATGGCGGCGCGGCCGCCGATGCCACTGCCGCGTACTTGATGCCGTTATTGGCGATTCTCGCTTCCGGCATGATTGTGCACGCGCTTTCCTCGGGATTCGATCTCCTGTATCCGGTGCGCCTCATCTGCGCGCTGATCGTGTTGTGGGCGTTTCGACGCAGCTACCGCACTTTGGATTGGCGCTTCAGCTGGCGAGGCGTCTCGCTGGGCGCCGCGATGTTCTGCGTCTGGGCCGGGTTCGCGCATTTTCTGTCGACTCCGGCCGCCATGCCGGAGGATTTGGCGAAATTGCCGTTGCCCTGGCGGGATGCTTGGATTGCGTGCCGCGCGGCGGCGGCAATGATTACCGTACCGATAGCCGAAGAGCTGGCTTACCGCGGCTACTTAATGCGCCGCATCGTGAGCCGTGAATTCGCTTCGCTGCCGATGGCCGCGGTGAGTACGCCGGCACTGGTGGCGAGTGCCATCGCATTCGGCGTCACGCACGGCGGCCTGTGGCCCGCGGGCATTGGCGCCGGATTGGCATACGGAATGATCGCCAAAAGTACCGGGAAAATCGGCGAGTCGGTCGCCGCGCATGCAACGACGAACGCGTTAATCGCCATCCAGGTGCTGCTGCTCGGTCAATGGCAGCTTTGGTAACGGCTATTTTCTGCGGATTCGGCTGCGCATCACGGCGACGCCGCCCAACAACAAAGTCAGCGCGGTGATGGCTGCGGAGGGGTCGATTTCAGGCGCCGCCCAATGATGGCGATGGTCACGGTCATGGCCACCATGGTCATGGTCATCCGCGTAAGCGGCAGTGATCGCCAGGCCCGACAGGGACAGCACCAGCACAGCAATTGATTTCTTCACGCGGTCGGCACCTATAACGGACCCATCGATGATGATACCGCACCAAGCGCGTCGCGCTGTGAATTCGTCCGCAACTGCATGCGTATATGTTAAATAAACCGTCATGTTATTGCTGCAACTCAAGACGCTCCTGAAGAACCTGGTACTTCCGCCCGCCGGTCCTTTGCTGCTGGGTCTGCTCGGCGTATTGCTGCTCAAGCGCCGGCCAGCGATGGCGCGCACCTGCCTGATTCTAGGATTGGGTTCGCTGTGGCTGCTCTCGACACCCGTCGTCAGCGACGTCGTTACGGCATTGGCGGAACACTACCCGCCGCTGGATCTGCGCCGCGCCGGCGACGCCCAGGCCATTGTCGTGCTGGGGGGCGGCGGCCAGCGCGCCTACGCTCCCGAATACTCGGGTCCTGCGGCCGAGCCCTTGCTGCTGGAAAGACTGGATTACGGCGCCTGGCTGGCGCATCAGACCGGCCTGCCGGTTCTCATCACCGGATTTGGGATTGAGGCGAGCGCGATGCAGGAGACCCTGCGGCGAAATTTCGGCATTGCTCCGCGCTGGGTGGACAACCAGGCCTACGACACCTTTCAAAACGCGCGTAATTCGGCTCTGCTGCTCAAGGCGGACGGCGTGCATCGCATCGTGCTGGTGACGCACGGCACTCATATGCAGCGCGCCGTGCACGAATTCACCGCTGCCGGATTCGATGTCGTCGCGGCGCCCGTCGGGATTCTCGCCGAACGCAATACCGGTATATCGCGCTATCTACCGTTTCCCGATGCGCTGACCCGATCCTATGCGGCGATCAACGAACTGCTGGGCGAGCCGCTGCGCGCCCTGTTCGCCGCGACGCATCTGCGCCGGCAGTAATGCCCGTGAGGGCGCGGGCGGACCGAAGCGCGGCTAGCGATAGCGCCCCATCAACTTGTCCAACGCGGCGGCGCCGGGGGAGAGTTTCTCGAATGGGATGCTGTTGAGAGGAATCTTCGCCGTGCGATTGAGATTGTGGAACTCGGTATTGTCCCTCTCATCGATATGAATGAGTCCGGTCACGTATTCATTTTGTTTCAGCTTCTGCTCGATGTAGCCGTACGCAGCCGACCGGTCGGTGGGATCGTAGGTCGGGTCGAGCTTGCGCAGGAACACCCGGCTGCCGTCGTGCAGGCTGACCGGGATCGACTCGCCTGCCGGGTAATTCACCGAGATTTCCTCGGTGCGCGGCACGAAATCGGCCTCGACGGCCGCGTGGTAGTGTTCGCGGGTAAACCCGTAGCTCTTCGTCGAACCTTCGTGATCGTTGAAGGTCACGCAGGGCGACAGCACGTCGATCAACGCGAAGCCATTGTGGCGCATGCCGGCCTGGATCAACGGCACGAGCTGCGCCTTGTCCCCGGAAAAGCTGCGCGCAACGAAAGTCGCACCCAGGGTCAGCGCCAGCAGCACCGGATCGATCGGCGGCGATGAGTTGGTCTCGCCGCGCTTCGCCTTGGTGCCGATATCCGCAGACGCCGAGAATTGGCCCTTGGTCAGCCCGTAGACGCCGTTGTTTTCGATCATATAGAGCATGTTGACGTTGCGGCGGATGACGTGAACCAATTGGCCGACGCCGATGGACAGCGAATCGCCATCGCCCGACACGCCGACATAGGTGAGTCCGCGATTGGCGGCGTTCGCGCCGCTCGCGATGGACGCCATGCGTCCGTGGACGGAATTGAATCCATGCGCGCCGCTCACGAAATACGACGTGGTCTTCGACGAGCAGCCGATGCCGGAAAGCTTGACCAGTTGTTCCGGCTGCAAGGATAGGCCCCAGCAGGCTTCGACGATGGCGGCGGTCACCGAGTCGTGACCGCATCCGGCGCACAGGGTCGACATGGTTCCTTCGTATTGGCGACGCGTCAGGCCCAATGAATTGGTCGGCAGCGAGGGGTGCGCGACTTTCGGCTTGTTGATGTAGGACATATAGAACTCTTTTTCTTCAGCGCGGAACCGCGGTGAGCCGCGGGGATTCGGCGAGCTTGGCTCGGATATAGTCGACGATGGGCTGCGCTGAAATCGGCAACCCGCTGTAGCTCAAAATCGAGAACAGCTTGGATTTCTCCACCGCGGTTTCGAGCGTGAGCAGGGATTTCAACTGCGCATCGCGGTTTTGTTCGACGACGAAAATCGTCGCATGCGATTTCAAGAAGGCATCCACATCGCTGTTGAACGGGAACGCTTTCACCCGCAGATAATCAACGTCGATCTTCTGATGCGTGAGGACATCGAGCGCCTCACGGATCGCGCCGTCGCAACTCCCGATACTGACGATGCCGACAGCACTGTTCCCCTTGCCGAGCATGACGGGCTTGGGTACGTACTTTGCGGCAGTCGCAAATTTCCGCTTCAGGCGGTCGAGCACCACCTGATATTCGGCGGAATCCTCGGTGTAGCCGCCGTATTGGTTATGGCCGGAGCCGCGCGTGAAATAGGCGCCCTTGGGGCTCATTCCCGGCAGGGTCCGATACGGAATGGCGTCATCGTCGCGGTCCAGATAGCGGTAGAATTTTTCCAATCCGTTGATTTCTTCCTTCGACAGTACCTTGCCGCGGTCCGGCTTATAGGCATCGTCCCACCTGAGGTCCGGGCACATCCAATCGTTCATGCCGATGTCCAGATCCGACAGCACGAACACCGGCGTCTGCAGCCGTTCGGCGACATCGAAGGCCTGCACGGCCATGTAGAAGCATTCTTCAGGGTTTGCCGGGAACATCAGCACGTGGCGGGTATCGCCGTGCGATGCATAGGCGCAGAGCATGATGTCCGATTGCTGCGTGCGCGTCGGCATGCCGGTGGAGGGTCCGACGCGCTGTACGTCGAAAATAACGCAGGGCACTTCGGCGTAATAAGCCAACCCCACGAATTCATTCATCAACGAAATTCCCGGCCCGCTGGTCGGTGTGAACGCTCTGGCGCCGTTCCACGACGCGCCGATCACCATGCCCACCGCGGCGAGTTCATCTTCGGCCTGCAGAACGGCAAAATTGCGTTCGCCGGTCTCGGAATCGACGCGGTAGCGCTCGCAAAAACCCCTGAACGCGTCCATTAACGACGTCGAGGGTGTGATGGGATACCAGGCGCCAACCGTGGCGCCCGCATATACGCAGCCCAAGCCGGCCGCCGTGTTGCCATCGATCATGATATGGCCGCGGGTCTTCTCCATGTGCTCGACATGCAGCGGCAGCGGCGCAGCCAGATGTTCCTTGACGTAGTCGTAGCCCAAGCGCAGCGCCTTGGTGTTGGAGTCGAGTAATTTCGGCTTCTTGCCGTAGCTCTCGCTCAACAAACCGCTGATCACGTCGAGGTCGACGTCGAGCAGCGCGGCCAAAACGCCGGCGTAGGCGATGTTTTTCAATAGAATTCGGTTGCGCGCGCCGTCGAATTTCTCGTTCACCAGCTTGGCGAGCGGGACCGGGATCACGTTGATGTCGCCGCGCTGCAAGAGCGCGCTGCGCGGCCAGGTCGAGTCATAAATCAAGTAGCCGCCGGATCGCAGCTCGCGAATGTCCTTCGAATAAGTCTCCGCATTCATCGCCACCATGATGTCGACGTGGCTGGCCCGCGCGGCGTAGCCGTCGCGGGTCACTCGAATCTCATACCAGGTGGGCAGACCTTGAATATTCGACGGGAAGTAGTTCTTGCCGGTAACCGGCACACCCATGCGAAAGATCGCCTTCATGAGCAGCGAATTGGCGCTTGCAGAGCCGGTGCCGTTGACGTTGGCGAATTTGATCACGAAGTCGTTCACACGACTGGCTTCGGCCATCAGGCTGGGCATGCGCGAACCTCCTCGTCCATCGCGAGCGGAATTTTGATGGTCGATTTCTGCATGTCCCAGGCGGCCGTCGGACAGCGTTCCGCGCACAGTCCGCAATGCACGCACACATCCTCGTCCTTGACCATCACACGCGCGGTCTGCGGCAGCGGAGCAGACACGTACAGAGCCTGGGTAGGATTGCTCGCCGGCGCGGTCAAGCGGGCGCGCAATTCAGCTTCAGGGCCGTTCTGGGTAATGGTGAGACAATCCACCGGGCAAATGTCGATGCAGGCATCGCACTCGATGCACAGCTTTGCCGCGAACACGGTTTGCATGTCGCAGTTCAAGCAGCGCTGCACCTCCAGAGCCGCCTCCTCGGCGGTGAATCCAAGTTCTACTTCGATGTTGATCTTCTTGAAGCGCTCGATGAGCCCCACATGCGGTACCAGGCGGCGCTCGACGCCGTTGTACTCGTTCTTGTAGGCCCATTCGTGCATGCCCATCTTGCGGCTGGACAGCGTGACGCCGCGCGGCATGCGCTCCGTGATCTCTTCGTGGTGGCAGAACTTGTGGATCGAAATGGCGGCCTGGTGACCGTGCTCCACCGACCAGATGATGTTCTTCGGGCCGAAGGCCGCGTCGCCGCCGAAAAACACTCCCGCGCGGGTCGACTGGTAGGTGATGGCATTGACCTTGGGCACATTCCACTTGTCGAATTCGATGCCGATGTTCTTTTCGATCCAGGGGAATGCGTTCTCCTGGCCGATGGCAAGAATCACATCATCGCAGGGGAGGAACACCTCGCCGAGCGAGCGTGTGGCCTTGATGTCGCCGTTGTCGATGTCGTATTCCAGTTTTTCGAACATCATGCCCGTCAGCCGTCCGGCCTCCATGACGAATGATTTGGGCGCGTGATTGACGACGATTTCGACGTTTTCGTGTTCGGCGTCCTCGAGTTCCCATTCCGACGCCTTGAAGAACTGGCGCGGTTTGCGCGCCATGACTTTCACCTCTTTGGCGCCGAGCCGCAGCGAGCTGCGGCAGCAGTCCATTGCCGTATTGCCGACGCCGATGATCAAGACCCGCTCGCCGACCTTGTCGACGTGGCCGAATGCCACCGACTCCAACCACGTGATGCCGATGTGAATGCGATCGGTGTCGTGGCGACCGGGCAATTCGAGTTCTTTGCCCTTGGGTGCGCCGGAGCCGACGAACACGGCGTCGAAATCTTCGGCGTCGAGCAGCCGCTTCAGGCTCTTGATCGGAGAATTCAGCCGCAGGTCGGCCCCCATATTCACGATGTAGCCGATTTCCTCATCGAGAACGTTGGCCGGGAGCCGGAAAGCCGGGATGTTGGTGCGCATCAGGCCGCCGGGCACGCCGTATTGCTCGAAAATCGTGATCTCATATCCTAAGGGCAACAAATCGTTGGCTACTGTCAGCGACGCCGGACCTGCGCCGATGCAGGCGATGCGCTTGCCGTTTTTTTCCTTGGGCGCCCTGGGCAAGCGCGCCGTAATGTCGTCGCGGTGGTCCGCGGCGACCCGCTTCAATCTGCAGATGGCTACCGGCTTCTCCTCGATTCGGCCGCGCCGGCAGGCAGGTTCGCAGGGCCGGTCGCACACCCGACCAAGGATGCCGGGGAAGACATTGGATTCCCGATTGACCATGTAGGCTTCGCTGAACTCGCCTTGCGCGATCAGACGAATGTATTCGGGAACGTCGGTGTGCGCCGGACAGGCCCACTGGCAATCTACAACCTTATGGAAGTAATCAGGTTTTGCAGTATCGGTCGGCTCCATGTTTCCTCTTCAGTCTAGCCCCAATCAGCCAATTGCGAAGTATAGCGGCCAGACCTTGAGTTCGGACGTGACGCAGGCCAAGTACCGATCGAGGGCCGGCGCCGCGCCCGCGATACCATTGTGCGGCCCCGGCCGAGATGCGGGTATACGCACAAGACTGGATGTTATGCGGCTGTTTATGTATAAGACTTTGAAATATATAAATATTTTTGTGGTGCTGACATGATCCTCATCCAAGGACACGACGTCACCTGTCCGCATTGTTGGGAGCCAATCAATCTGACCCTCGATTTGTCGGTGCCCGAGCAATCCTACATCGAGGACTGCCCGGTTTGCTGTAAACCGATGATCGTGTCCTTCAGTGCCAGTAACGGTGAAGTGGACCAACTGAACGTCGAAGCCTCCGATTGATCGCGCGCACTGTGCTCTCTGCCGGCAAATTCAAAAGCTTGCGCATATTGATCCTGCTGTTGGTGCTGCTGCTCGTCGCATTGACAACCTGGCAGGACCGTTATCGCAGCACACGCTGGCGCGAGCCGCTATTCGTCGCCATCTACCCCATTGCGGCCGATGCAAGTGCCGTGACTCTTGCCTATGTTGCGAATCTGGACATCGAGCGCTTCAAACCCATCGATCGGTTCATGGCGCGCGAAGCCGCCCGATATCATTTGCGCATCGACGAACCGGTCAGGACCCGGCTCAGGGGGGAATTGCGCGATCGCCCGCCGCAGCGCGCGCCAACGGCTGGCCCAATTGCGACGGCACTGTGGAGTCTGCGGCTGCGCTACTGGGCATAGCGGGTAAGCGGGCACGCCGGTGAACCGGAGGACATCCGCACGTTCGTGCTGTATCACGACCCGGCATTGACCCCCGCCGTTGCGCATTCGTTGGGCCTTACCAAGGGACTCATCGGCGTGGTGTATGCCTTCGCGGCGCCCGATATGGACGGCGAGAACGATGTCATCATCGCCCACGAATTGCTGCACACCTTGGGCGCCACGGATAAATACCGGGCCGACGACGACGCGCCGCGTTTTCCCGAAGGCTACGGCGATCCGCAGCAGCTGCCTCTATACCCACAGCGCTACGCGGAACTGATGGCCGGACGGCGGATGCTGAGCGCCCACCGATGGCAGCAAGCGGAGAGTCTCGATGAAGTGGTCATTGGCTCCGCGACGGCCCTGGAAATACGCTGGGTAAACTGAGCTACTCGGTTTTCGTCATCAATGCCGCCAGCAGCGGCGCATGCAGGTGTCCATTGCTGGCCAGCACCGAGGTGGAATCGAGCGTAATGGGTGCCCCGTCCAGTTCCGTGAACCGGCCGCCTGCTTCGTTAACGATGGCGGCGCACGCGGCAATATCGAGAATATTCACGTCGGTCTCGATCACTGCGTCAATTTTTCCCGCCGCCAGCAAGTGATAGTGCAAAAAGTCTCCGTATCCGCGGATGCGGCCGAGCCGCGCAATCAGCGCGCCGTAGCGCGCCCACGATGCCCCGGTGGCAAGACTTTTCAGGTTGCCCGAAGAGAGCGCCGCTGCCTCGATGGTCGATACCCGGCTGACGCCGATGGGTTTGCCGTTCAGATAGGCGCCGCGGCCGCGCTCCGCAAAGCTGACCTCGCCAAAAACCGGTGCGCTGGACACCCCGAGCACCAATTCGCCGTTGCGCATCAAAGCGATCTGCGTTGAAAACATCGGGTACTCGCGCACGAATGCCTTGGTGCCGTCGATGGGATCCACCAGCCACAAGCTTTCCGCGTCCATGCCGTGCGACCCGGTTTCCTCGCCGTAAAAGCCGTGCGCGGGAAAGCGCGCCTCGATGATCTCGCGGATCGCCGTCTCACAGCGCACGTCGGCCTCGGTGACCGGCGTTTTGTCCGCTTTGATGCGAACTTCGATATTGTGCCGGTACAGCGAACGCGCGATGCTCGCCGCCTGCGCGGCCGCATCGAGCGCCGCCTGAAGTTCGGCCGAATGTCTCATGGAGCGCCAGATTAGCAAACGTTATGCTACCGTCGCACGAACGAAGGAAATTCTTGATTCATGGGCAACCGGCTTAGCAAAATTTATACCCGCACCGGCGACGACGGCACAACCGGCCTCGGCGACGGATCCCGGGTGGCCAAAGAGAGCCTGCGCGTCGAGGCCTACGGCAGCGTCGATGAAGCCAACAGCGCGGTGGGCGTGGTGCTCAGCACGCCCGCACTGCCGGCGGAGATCAAGCGCTGCCTCACGGAAGTTCAGCACGACCTGTTCGATCTGGGCGGAGAGCTGTGCATCCCGGGGCATCTAATGATCGGCGCCGCGCATATCGAGAGGCTCGAGAAGGAACTGGACGGCTTCAACGCCGCGCTGCCGCCGCTCAAAGACTTCATCCTGCCCGGCGGCAGCCCCGCGGCGGCGGCCTGCCATGTCGCGCGCGCAGTCTGCCGTCGTGCGGAGCGGCGCTGTTGGTCGCTGGCGCGCGCCGAAAGCGTCGCGCCCGGTGCGCTCATCTACTTGAATCGGCTGTCGGATCTTTTGTTCGTGCTCGCAAGAGTTCTGGCCCGCGACGCCGAGGGCGGCGAGGTGATTTGGCGCCGGACCAAGGCGCCGTGACCGAACAGACCCCGCTTCTCATGCCACACTGGCGGAGCGCGGATGATTGGAATGCAGCCATTCGGCGTGCCAGCGCTGCAAATCCTCGATGGCGAGCGGCCGGCAGAATAAAAATCCTTGAACCTGATTCGCTTGGCGGGATTTCAGGTAGTGCCATTGCGCTTCGGTTTCCACGCCTTCGGCCACCGTTGCCAAACCTAAACTCTTTGCCATCGCAATGATGGCGTCGACCAGCGGCGTGTTTCCGCCGCTCTTTGAAACGATGTCGCGCACGAACACGCGGTCGATCTTGAGGGTGTCGATCGGGAAATGCCGCAGGTAGGAAAGCGAACTATAGCCGGTGCCGAAATCGTCCAGTGCGGTCGCGACCCCCAATTCCTTCAGCGATTTGACCGCCTTGCTCACGACGGCGGAATATTCGATCAATGCCCCTTCGGTGAATTCCAATTCGATCATGCGGGGCTCGATCCCGGCGGCGTCGATGGCGCGCGACACGCGCTCCACCAGGCTGCCGTCGCGAAACTGTACCCCTGAAACATTCACCGCGACCTGCCATACGGAAGAGCCGGCATCGCGCCAGCGGCGCGCCTGGGCACACGCCTCGCGCAGCACCCAGTCGCCGATTTCCACGATCAAACCGCTCTGCTCGGCCAGCGGAATGAACTCGTCGGGCGACACAAACCCTCGTTGCGGATGCCACCATCGCAGCAGCGCCTCCACGGCCTCGACCCGCATGCTCTCAATCGCCAGGCGCGGCTGATAATTCAAGGTGAACTCGCCGCGATCGAGCGCCTTGCGCAGATCAGCTTCCATGGACAGGTTTTTGGCGGCGCGCGTGCTGATCGATTTCTTGAAAAACTCCAATCGACCGTGGCCGGTCTTTTTACCATGGTGCATCGCGGCGTCGGCATTCTTGATCAACGCCTCGGCGCTCGGCGCGTCGCCCGGGAACAAGCTGATGCCGATGGTCGCGGAAAGAGGGATTTCCTGCTGTGCGAATACGAAAGGCCGCGCCAGCGCGAGCTGCACGCGCCGCGCCACCACTTGCGCGCTGTCGGCCGTCGCGATGCCCGGCAGCGCCAGCGCGAATTCATCCCCGCCGGTGCGCGCAACCCGGTCGTTGTTGTCGGCTGTTTCCGCCTCGTCCTCCAGGGTGCGCTGCGTGTCGCGCAGGCAGTTTTGCAGGCGATGCGCAATTTCCTTGAGCAAGCTGTCGCCGACCGCCTGGCCTTGCGTATCGTTGATGCGGGAGAAATTATCGACATCGAGCATCAACACGGCGAGTCCGCGCTGCCGTGGGGTGGCCCATATCACCTGCTGCTCCAGGATTTGCAGCAATCGCTGCCGGTTCGGCAGTGCGGTCAGCGGGTCGTAGTAGGCAAGATAGCGCACGCGCGCTTCGCTCTCGCGCAGCTGATCCTGGGTCTGCTTGGCGCGCACCAGGAATTTCACGCGTTCGGCCAGCAGCATCGGGTTGATGCCCTTGGACGAGAAATCCGTGGCGCCGGCGTTATAGGCGCTCTGCACCGACTCCATGTCATCGAGGCTGGTCTGCATCAATATCGGCACATGACGGGAACTCGGCAGCGCCCGTAGTGCGCGGCAGACGTCGAAGCCGCTCATGCCCGGCATGACCACGTCGAGCACGATGCAGTCGGCGGGATGCGCATGAAACTCGCTGAGGGCGCTTTTGCCGTCTGCCGCGGTAGTGACGCGAAAGCCGGCAACTTCCAGTGCGCTCCCCACCAGCAATCTTGCGCCCGGATCATCGTCGACGACAAGCACGGTCGCCGTAGCGTTGGTCTGATGGTCGGTTGAGTTCATCGCATCCTCTTGACGCTATGCCGCGTTCATCGATCGTTCGCGCAGCAGTGCGCTGCAGAATTCCTGGTATTCCCTGCGAATCTTCTGCACCATCGGCGCGGCCTTTTCGATGCCGCCCTCGCGCATCAGCGTCTCGCATTCTTTGGTAAGCGTGGCCAGACGAATGCCGCCGAGATTGGCCGTGCTGGACTTGAAGGTGTGCAAGGCCTCGTGCAGCGCCTCGGCTTGCGCGTTCGCCGCCGCCTTTTCGATGGCATTGATCAACTGCGGCGAGTGCTGCAGGTACAGTTCGATCATCGAATTCAGCAGCGTCGGGCGGGCCAAGGCGGCGATATTGCGCAGCACGGCGGCATCGATCAGCGGCAGGCGCGAGTTGTCGCGCCACTCCGATTCCGGGAGCACATGCAGCGCCAGCCAGCGTTTCAGCAGAGCGGCCAGTTGTTGCTGGGTGAAGGGC
>Ga0210394_10005117_pt1 | contig 14846 bp, 18 predicted proteins | sample IncBWC12MmetaG_FD_160121 | JGI IMG/M metagenome (GOLD analysis project Ga0210394, IMG submission 160121) | Forest soil microbial communities from Barre Woods Harvard Forest LTER site, Petersham, Massachusetts, United States - Inc-BW-C-12-M | ecosystem: Environmental > Terrestrial > Soil >... | reverse complement strand
ATCAATTGCTGCCAGGGGGCTTCGAATATGAGCGCTTTCGTCATTTCATGACCGATGAAACTCTTGCAGCGGTTCGCGCGGCAAAGCAGGCCGGTGCCACAGAAATCGTCGTCGGCGACTCCCACGGCAACGGCGAGAATTTGCTCGTCGAGGCTTTCCCGAGGGATGTGCGGCTGGTGCGCTCCTGGCCTCGACACGGCAGCATGATGGCGGGGCTGGACAAGAGTTTTGCGGCGGCGGTGTTCATCGGCTATCACGCCTCAACCACCAACACGAAAGGCGTTCGAGCACATACATTCTCCAGTGCCCATCTCACCCGGGTGGCGCTCAACGGCAACACGGTGACCGAAGCGGAGTTCAATGCGGCCTACGCGGGGGATTTCGGTGTGCCGGTCATTTTCGCCTCCGGCGACGATGCGGCGATAGCCGAGATCAAGGCGCGGCTTGGCGATATGGATACGGTTATTACAAAGACCACTCTTGGTTTTCACTCCGCTGAAACGCTGACGCCGGCTGCGTCCTGCGATTTGATATTCGAGGGGGTGCTCCATGCGGTGGCGCACCGGACGCTGCGCCATGCCTATATGCTGACGAAGCCCGTCACTCTCGAACTATCGTTCAAGAACTATATGCCGGCCGAGGTTCTTAGTTATTTGCGTGCCGTCGATCGCGTGGATTCGCATACGATTCGTTTCGTGGGTCACGACATGCAAGAGGCGGCGGATTTCATTGATGTAGTCGAGAGGTATAACCCCGATCTCGCGCCTTGAACCAACAGAATTTTAGCAGCGCTCGCGAGTTTTGATATGGCAAAACGGCCCGTGCGGCTTGTGGCCTTCGACCTCGACGGTACTTTGCTTCGCGGTCCAACCATCTGCGAAGTGCTGGCCGCAAAATTTGGCAAGCAGGAGCGCATGCGCGAATTCGAGCAGATGCGCAACATCGAAGACATTCGCGTGGCGCGGCGGGAGATGTTGGCCTGGTATGGCGATGTGCCGCATGACTTACTCTGCGCCGAACTGACCGATGTCCCGATCGCGCCCGGTGCGGCGCAAGCATTCCAGTTGCTCGCCGCGCGTGGTATACACGCCGTGATCATCTCGGTGACGTGGGCGTTCGCGGTGGAATGGTTCGCGCGCCGCTTTGGCGCACAGGCATGGGTCGGGACGACCGTGACGCATGCAGGGTCGATAGGACATTTCTGGCCGCATGACAAGCCCGTTTGGCTGGCGGGGTATTCCACCAAGCTGGGAGTCGACCTTGCGGAAGTGGCGGCAGTGGGCGACTCGCACGGCGATGTTCCAATGCTTGCGAGTGTCGGTCACCCGGTTTTTGTCGGCACACACCTGCCAGCTCAGATTGGCCACGCCCTGCACAGGCCAAACGCGAATATGCGCGAAATAGCCGAGTCAATCCTTGCCGGTTGATTTACTCGATTGCGCCCGCATGCGTGGGGAGCAAGAATATTCGGCGCGCCAACTTCGAATCGAGCTGCGCGCGTGAATAGAACCGCCGCAGCAAATCGGGCTGGAAAAGCTCGACATTGTCCCGCGCGAAAGCCGTCCACCCACCGGCACCACCGCGCTCGCCAATATGTTGGTGAATGAGCGCGAAGTAGGCAACCGTGATCGTCTCGTGGTACCGATCGGGCTTCCCCAAATGCTCCGCGTAGTTGCGGATCGAACGGCGAATGCGCCCGAGTGCTTCGGCAAATTCGAACGCTTGCAGATACAGATACGCTGCGCGCACGTGCGCCGCATGCCCGAAATCGCTTTCGGCCAACTCACAGCTTTCCAGCGCGCGAAGAAACTCCGGGTCGGTCACGACTTCTCCATGAGGCGATGACTCGAGCCGGCGTCCAGATCCAACTCGTAGACGCCTTTGAGTTCGGCAACCTTACGCAGCGTTTCCGCACTGAACGGCGCCTTGCCATCAAAGGCGTGCAGGACAATGCCCTCGAGCAAGTCGCCAAGCGTCAAGTTTTTGTATTCCGCGAGCGCCTTGAGGACTTTCAAGATCCGCCGCTCCATGCGCACACCGGTCTGCACGCGTTCAATTTCGAGTGATTTGGATAAATCGCCCATGGCTTAACTCCTCAAGAATTAGTACCAATGTACCACGGTACCACACTCACAGCAAGACTTTTCGATCAAGCGATCTGAGCGCCCGGGCGGGCAGTTTATGGACACTGTAGTCATTGAATTCTAAGGATTTGTGCCCATATCGAGCACTGCGAAACTGTATCCAACGCACCGGGCTGGATCGGTTATTTTCACCGCAGAGGAGAAGGAACATGATTGGAGTAATCGCCCGCTGGAGCCACAACGTGCTGCTCACCGCGACGGGCTTGCTGACGGTCGCGCTGCTGGTTTCCGCCAAGTAAACCAGCACGCGCTGTCGCGGGCTTCGTGGATCGATATCGTTTTCGTCCGGCGCGTCAAACGTCCGCCTATCTGCGGCCACTTATCGACAGCTTTACTCGCGATTGCGTCTCTTGCGCTACCAGTGAAACGAGGCGCCGAAGGTGGGGCCGGTCATCCGCACCTTGTTGATCAACACCTGGTTGTCCGTCGTTCGGTACTCCAAGTTTCGCACGCCGAGCGTGATCTCGCCCCAGTGAAAGTGATAGCCGGCGCCGAGAAATGCCTCCCATTGCCAGTTTTTGTTGCCATCGCCGACGTCCAGCAGGTAGGGCAGAAACCACTTGCCGTCACTGGACAGGTTCAGCTTGCCCTTCACCCCGATCAGGCCGTCCGTGGAATCGCGGGTTGGCCAGAACCCGCCGCCCTGCATCAGCGGAAGTGGCGGGGCGGTGAATTCATAGGCGAGCGATAGTCGAACGCTCGTGTAGCGCAGTCCAACGATGACGTCGAGATTCCCGACGTCGTTGTGCACCACCGTGTACGAGGGAGCTACGGTCCATATAGCTATGCGGACTGCGGTGTCAATCTCTCGGTTTACCACGAGCAATGGATCGCCACCGGGCAGACCAATCTGCCGGGAATGCGTTACGGTGGTCCCCAAGTTCAGAAATACGAAGTCCGTCCACAGACCCCAGTCGCCCTTTTGAATTGCGCCGTCGAATAATGCACCCATCTTCACATACTTGAGATATTGGCTCGGCTGGGTCTCGATGGTTTGCGTGCCACCGCCGGCGATCGCTGGGACGTTCACCGTCGTGTACATGAAAGGTACCCAGCCGTAGAGCGTTGCGTCGAAGTGCCACTGGCCGTCCCACTTGTCGACTTCATCGGCCGTCGCCCGTCCCGATGCGAGCGCACCGAGGCTCAAAATGAACCCTGCCACTGCGAATTTTTTAGATCTGACGTGCTGCATGGTCTGGCCTTCCCTCCCGTAGTACAAATGCTCACACCTCAATGCCGACGCGTTGCAGGCCTCAAGAATCAGTGAACCCGGACCAAGCGTATATGGGACTTTGGACATATAGACCCTCGGCAATATGCAGCCCTGCGTATTACCAAGAAATTCAGATGTCTGGGTGCGGCGAGCGCGGGTCGAGGGCGGCGAGTTATGATGGCCGCAATGCGCAAATCACCGAGCTCATCGGAAATGGACCCGGACGCAAAGCAAGCAGCCGGCGCGCCGGATCCTGGCATGCTCTGGATTCCGGGCGGCACCTTCCTTATGGGCTCGGAAGATTTTTATCCCGAGGAGCGCCCGGTCCGGACAATCAGCGTGGCCGGTTTTTGGATAGACCGCTATGTCGTGACCAACGCACAGTTCGCGCAGTTCGCCGCGGCCACAGGCTATGTGACGCTCGCCGAGCGCCCGCTCGACCCTGCGGAATTTCCCGGTGCGCCGGCGGAAAATCTCGTGCCCGGTTCGATGTTATTTCGCAAAACCTCTACCGCGGTTGACCTGAGAAACTACGCCAACTGGTGGGTATGGGCGCCGGGAACGAGCTGGCGGCATCCGCTCGGAGCAGCCTCCTCTCTCGAGGGACTGGAAAGTCATCCCGTAGTTCATGTCGCCTACGAAGATGCGGAAGCCTATGCGCGCTGGCGAGGCAAAGATCTGCCTGATGAAGCGGAGTGGGAATTCGCGGCGCGCGGTGGCCTCGACGGCAAGAAGTTCACCTGGGGCGATGAGCATTTCCCCGACGGCAAGCCGATGGCCAATACTTGGCAAGGAGAGTTTCCTTGGCAAAACATGCTTCTCGACGGTTATGAAGGTACCTCTCCGGTGGGAAGCTATCCGCCGAACGGCTATGGTCTTTACGACATGGCGGGCAACGTGTGGGAATGGACCTCGGATTGGTTTGTTCCGCTCCGCGCCGATGAGGTCGTCCAGTCCTGTTGCACGACGGCCGCTGCGCGCGTCGTCTCCGCGGAACAAAGCTACGATCCGGCGCAGCCGCAGTTTCGGATTCCGCGCCGCGTCGTCAAAGGCGGCTCGCACCTGTGCGCTCCGAATTATTGCCTGCGCTACCGGCCCGCTGCACGGCAGCCGCAGATGCAGGACACCGGAATGAGCCATATTGGATTTCGCTGCATCTCGCGGCTTTGAGGGGTTTGGGCCAGGAAAATATGAAGCGCTCAACTTACGTCCAGTTGATCTTGTTGGGCTCCGCGGTGGGTTTATACGCCTGCGATGATGTCCGCCAGGATCTTAAGCAGCAAAAATACGCCTCGCTCGATGAGTGCCGGCATGATTGGGGAGATCCGGCTGATTGCCGGCAACCATCCGCGACGGCTGGGCAACCTACCTACTATTACGGCCCGCGTTATTACTGGGACCCGAATCTGGCGCGCCCGATTGCGGTCAACGCCGATGGCAGCACGCGAAGCATCAACAATGCCCATATCACGAGCGCGGGCTCTGAGTCAGGCGTCACTACCCATGTCGGCACCTTCTCTCGCGGCGGCTTTGGCTCCTCGGCGCACGGCTTTGGTGCCGGGGGCAGCTAATGCAGCGCGAGACCGTTGTTCCGCGCGATGATTTTGCGCGGAAACTTGAAGCGCAGGGACTTTCATTTCATGCTCGCGACAGCTATTGGAAGGAAGATGCCTGCTATCAATTCGACCTAAAGCAAGTTGAGACGGTAGAGGCGGCCACCAACGAACTTCACCAAATGTGCATCGCCGCGCTAGAAAATGCGATCGACACAGAGCGCTTGGGCCATCTGGCAATTCCGCAAACCTTCTGGAATCCAATTGCGGCTTCATTGAAGCGCGGGGACTTCTCGTTGTATGGACGCTTCGATTTGTCCTATGACGGCAAGAGCGATCCGAAAATGCTGGAATACAATGCCGACACGCCGACCTCGCTGCTCGAGTCAGCGGTGTGTCAGTGGTATTGGATGGAAGATAGATTTCCATCTGCCGATCAGTTCAACTCGATTCACGAGAGGCTGATTGCGCGCTGGCGGCAATTGCCTGGTAGCGACCCGATTCATCTCGCAAGTCTCGATGGCAACGAGGAGGACTGGGCATGTACAGCCTATCTCATTGACACGGTGGCCCAAGCCGGCCGCAAAGCCGAACATATTTATATTGAGGATATCGGGTGGGACCCTTCGCGCAGCACGTTTGTCGATTCTCAAGGCAGCGCGATTGTGAATTTATTCAAGCTTTATCCGTGGGAATGGCTGATGGCAGAAGACTTTGGTGTGCATATTGCGGCGAGCAGCACCCAGTTCATCGAACCGCTGTGGAAAGCCGGACTTTCTTGTAAGGGGCTGCTGCCCATCCTCTGGGAGCTCTTTCCCGAACACCCGAATTTGCTGCCCGCTTACTTCGAGCCGGGCCGCTTGAGCTCCTACGCCAAAAAGCCGCTCTACTCGAGGGAGGGCGCCAACATCGAACTGTATTCGAACAATGCATGCCTGGATAAAGCTGATGGACCCTATGGGGAGCAAGGGTACATTTACCAAGCCCTGCAAATCCTCCCCGCCTTCGACGGGCACTATCCAGTAATCGGCTCGTGGGTGATCGATGGTCAGAGCGCAGGTATGTGCATACGCGAGGATTCATCTCCAATCACTTCCAATAGCAGTAGCTTTGTTCCCCACTATTTTATCAACTAGGGATTTTTATGATTAACGCCATTGCCGCCTTTGTCGAATACCTCGGCACCTCCGTCGTGCTGCTGGTACTGTTTGTTTATATATACGCACGAGCAACCCCCTACAAAGAATTCGCGCTCATCGCCCACGACAATATTGCCGTGGCAATTACGTTTGCCGGCGCCGTTATTGGTTTCACTATTCCGATGCTGGCTGCGATCTTTTATACCCACTCGCTCGTTGAGATGATCGTCTGGGCCGCGATTACCTGCCTTGTGCAGTTGGGAGTGCTGCTGGCGCTTCGCAGTCAGGCGAAACGTATTGAAGAAGGACATGTGTGCTCGGCAATAATGGTCGCGACGTTCTCAGTCGCTATCGGGCTTCTAAACGCAGTGAGCATCAGCAATTAGGCGATCGTGCAGATACGGGCGTCTGGGCGGGTCCAGCGAAACCATGGGTGAGCGGCATAGCGGCGAACGCCGGTACACGGGCGAGCAGGAATGGCCCGGCCAGGCGGAGAAGTGCGAATATCGTAATCTGCTGTAGCAATTGCCATGGACGGGTTCTCGATGAAATTCCAATCCCCTGCAGGCGTGGTGCTGCTTTTGCTGTGTGTGGCGCCGGGGTTTGTCTACGCCGGGTGCTCCCTGAAACCCTATGATGGCGGCTTTGAGTACTCCGCATCAGCTCTAGAGGCGCGCGATGCCTTCTATGCGTCCTTGTGCGACCAATCGTTTTTTGAGCTGGTGATGCTTCCGGACCCACGGCTGAAGGAACGAATCTCTGCGCCCTCCGGCCAACGGGAGCTTGTGAAGCAGAGTTTTCCTGAGCAGGCACGGCTGTACGAGCATTGATGCGGCGCCAAAGTCGCTGCACTCCAGAAGTTTTTACTGTTGATTCAGATTCGTTCAGCTCTAGGCAGCTGGCCGACGATCATGCCAGTCGGTCGCTTCCTCGTAAGCATAGGCGAGACGCAGAACAGTTGCCTCATCGCCCGGCGGCCCCGTGATCTGCATGCCAATCGGCAGGCCGGATCTCGTGATTCCACAGGGCACGGAGATCGTAGGCGCCCCAAACATGTCGAACGGCCGGGTGTTGTGAAGCATGCGTAATTCCTTCGGTCGCGTCGTAGTGGAGTCCGATTGCAGATCAGCAATCTCAAATGGAGGTACGGGAGTGGTCGGGGTAATCAACAGATCTACAGCATCAAATCCCCGTGACACGGCGCGGCGAATTTGTTCCATTTGGCGCCGGCTCTGAACATAGGTTGTAGTCGTGATCTTGCTTCCGGCCAGAATTCTCTCAATGGTCGGCTTCTGATAAAGCTCTGGAGTCTTTGCGACGTAGTCCTGATGGTACGCGTAGGCTTCCGCTTGCAGGATGGCAATGTACGGATCCATAACATCGCCGTAGGTGCCATTCGTCGCAAGCGGCGCAATGTCGCGCTGTTCGCCGGTAAGGGTCTTTAAGACAAACAGAGCCGCCTCCATGGCAGCTTGTATATCGGGATCAAGCCCCTCGAAGAAGAAGTCACGCGGGATGCCAATCCGCAATGAAGACGTCGCAGACCGCATGGCCGCAGTGTAATCCGGGACTTTCGTATCGAGACTACTGGTGTCCCGCGGGTCGTAGCCAGCCAAGACTTGGAGCATCAGAGCAGCATCCACCGTCGTGCGTGTCATGGGACCCAGATGGTCCAACGACCACGACAACGGAATTGCTCCGGCCGTGCTCACGCGCCCATAAGTTGGTTTGAATCCGACGATACCGCAGTATGCTGCCGGTTCGCGAATCGAACCGCCGGTGTCGGAGCCGATCGCGCCATAACAGAGGTGCGCCGCGACAGAGGCTGCGGATCCTCCAGAGGACCCGCCCGGACAATGCGCGAGATTCCAGGGATTGCGAACGGGACCGAAATAGCTGATTGCCGAACTGCCGCCGTAGGCGAATTCATGCATATTGAGCTTGCCGAGGAACACGGCCCCAGCTGCCTTGAGCCGCCGCACGACCTCGGCGTCCTCCGCAGGAATGCGATCCTTGAACAATTCGCTCCCTGCCGTCGTACGCACGCCAGCAGTATCGACCAGGTCCTTCAGCGCGACCGGGATACCATGCAGGGCGCCCCGCCAGCGGTGCTTCTGAATTTCGGCCTCGGCCTGACGCGCCTCGGCCAGCGCGGATTCCGCCGTCACCGTGATGAAGGCGTTTAGCTGCGGATTGAGGCGCTCAATTCGGCCAAGGCACGCCTGGGTCAGCTCGACTGGCGATATTTTCTTGGCTCTGACGAGCGCTGACGCGTCCTGAATGCTCAGAAACGTTAGTTCATCCGACCTCGGCGTAATTTGCTGGACCGTTGTCACAGGTGATCCTTCCTTTGGGCGCGATTCTTGTCCGACAAGCAATCCGACTACGCCGGCCAACGACGCGTCGAGGAATGTCCTACGCGAACACACCGATTCACGAGACGTAGGCAACATAGACGTGTGAACGGCCCGGCCAGACGAAGAATTCTATTTCTTGGGCCGTTCTGTGTATGCAAACCTCTCGCCGGATATATCGGCAGCGAACATGAGGCCGCCTTTGGCGATGGTAAACACTGCCATGCCAGTCTGGTAATCGCCGTTGGTTGTGGCATTGTTTTTTCCACCACTCGCTTCCGACGAGGCGCGATCTGTGCCAATGCTCGCAGAGGCTCCCGCCGTGATGGCGACGGCGCTGGCACCAGCCGCAAATTCGAATTTACCGGATTCGAATTCGTCCAAGTGTCGCTTGTCTTTGAAGAATATGATTTCGCTATATGCTTTGCCGCCCGCCTGGAACCCGATGCTCAACTGCGTCATTACGGCGTCGCCGACCAGCCGATCATGCACATATACCTGGCCCGTGCCTCGAGCTCCACCGACGATGAGGCCGCCGGCACCAATGGTTGGGAATACTGCGTAGGCATAACAATCGCTGAAAAAGACGGCACTTTCTCCAGCATGTTTGAATAGCTCAATTGTCTCATCGTATTCGTCTGCATAGGCCACACCGGAACCCAGCCACAAGGCCAGCGTCACACCGAAGATAGGAGGCTTGATGTTCATATGGAGGTCTTTGGCAGTTGATGAGCTTTTGCCATTCGAACGTACGAAGCGGCGCCGCCTGCCCCAAAAGAGCAGGTGTCTTGCTAGCCACAGTATACAGCGGCGCCATGGGGGAATTGCTTCGCACCGAACGTCAAAATCACTTTTTCTCCAGCTCTTTCAGCATATCCGTTGCGTTCTGATCTTTGGGATCAAGTTCGAGAGATTTACGGTAGTTCGCAATGGCCTGCGGCTTTTGGCCGTCTTGAGCGTAGGCGCCGGCCAAACTGTCCCAGGCGCTGGCCGACTTGGGATATTCCTCGACGTTGAGGTTGAAGATGGTGATGGCGTCGGCATTTCGGTCCTTCTGAAGAAGCAACGAGCCGAGCTGAGTGAGGGCGCGCTCATCGAAGGCGTACTCGGTGGGTTTTGTTCGCTTGAGTTCTCGGTATTGAGTGACTGCGGCGCTGACCCCATGATCGACTACGGTTAAACCGAGTTCATGGACCAACGAGCGTTTTGGCAAGGCCGGCCGCTGCTTATAAAGGATGGCGCGAATGCCCTTGGCGATCTCGTCCAGGGCCATCCCCGGGGTGTTATTGAAGATGACGATCAGGTCATGATCGCCGACGAGTCGTTGCTCGAGGGTGTTGAAACCATTAATGCCGCCGCCGTGAGAGATCATCGTCTGTCCGGCACCCGGCTCGCCCGCGGGGATGACGCGAATGAACCAGCCGAAACCGTAGTTTTCCAAATTTGGCGTGAACAGCTTTTTCTTCAGATCGCCGCGAACAAGTTTGTCGGTATAGAGTGCCTGGTCCCACTTATATAGATCTTCGACCGTGGAATAGAGCGAGCCAGCGGCATAGGGAATCGACATGTCCAGGTAGGGAGCGTTCACAACAGCTGCCAAATCCTGCTGATAGCCTGCGGCACGCTTCGAAAGGATATCGGCATGGTGGTCGTAGCCGGAGTCCTTCATCGCAAGGGGCACCAATATGTTTTCCTTCAAGAGCGCTTCGTAGGTTTTCCCGGTGACATGCTCAAGAACCGCTCCTAGGATGAAATATCCAGAGTTGTCATAGCGAAACCTCGTGCCGGGCTCAAACTGTAGGTCACCGCTGCAGAATTTTTTTACGAATTCCTCTACGGCGTAGTGGTTGCGAGAAACGTCACTCTGGAATTTTGGGTCGTCCGTATAGCTGGGGATGCCAGAGGTGTGAGCCAGCAATTGGCTGATAGTGATTTTGGAACCCGTATCTTGGCGGTAGTAAGGGAGATAATCGGAGAGGTGCCCTTCGAGCTTAATGAAACCCTTAGCCACTTGCTGCATGACCAACATGGAAGTGAATTGCTTGGTGATCGAGCCGAGGCGAAACTTTACGTCCGGCGTGTTGGGAATGTTCCACTCGCGATTGGCCAGACCGAATCCCTTCTTGAAAATAACCCGATTGTGCTCCGAAACCAGGACTGTGCCGGTGAATGAGCAGCAGTCAGCGTACTGCGATACGAGCGTGTCGATTTGATTTGAAGCATTGTCGTTCGAATCAGCTGCGTAAACACACGACCATTGCCCGACAAGACCCAAGAGAAGAACACACCCAATGCGGCATTTCATCTTGATCCCCACATTTAGAATTAGGCTTGGTTTTTGCACCGAGCAAGAATTTTCCGTGGATGCGCGATCGATATCGCAGAGCTTTCCGGAGCTCATTTTAGCTAGAGCCACCGTGCTTTGTCTTTTTCCGCCGCTCCAAATATTCGTCTATGGCCAGCCTGATAATGTACTGCACTGGCGTCTCTGTGTCGTCCGAAACCTTCTTTAGCGCCGCAATCTGCCGGGCGAACAAATAGGGTGGGTATCGCTTTGCGATCTGCTGGCCCGAGCGTTTCTTGGCAGTCATGACAGGATCCTTCTGTGGCGCCTTTGTTAGCAAATTAGCGATGTTACTTTGTTGAGGACTCGTCAGTAGCTGCCCCCGAACGTTGGCGAGTCCTCCGGCTTCATTTTGCGCCTGTCGTGGATTCGAGTGGCGGCGATATTGGCTTTCCTAAGCCACTCCGGGACTTTGGCCGTCAGACGCAAAGCCTGCTGCACGCCGAGCGCGCTGTGAGAAGGGAGTTTCACCTCGTGTCGCGCCGATCAAATCGGACTCGGACCGTGTTGATGTCGTCATCCGGGTCGGTGAGGATCGGGAGCGTGAGATAAAAGACGTCTCCCTTTTCGTCAATCGGCACCACGAACGAATAGCCGCTTTTTCTACCCACCAACTGGTACACGCCTGGCTGCTGCTGATCCGTGGCTATATCTGGCACTGATCCTTGGAACTGAATTGGTGCCGGGACAACGTCCTGTCCCATTTCTAGTTTAGCTTGGTCGCTCACTAGCCAAAGGGTTGCTCCCGGCGCAACCGCAACGGTAAAACGCACACTTTCTTTGCGATCGATCGAAACCGGAGTGAACGACAGTGAAACGTCCTCATTTATTTGAACGGTTATGGCTTGAGGACCGCCTCGGGCGCCCGCGCCGGGTAAACCTAATTCCTTCGCACCGGGGTAGCTGGGTTGCCATACCTCATCGACGGTGGCCCAGCCGCTCATCAACATAGTGAAGGTCCATAGAAAACCGATCTTTAGATTGTGAGAACGCTTCATGGCTTCGATTGTACGCGGTAGCGGCGTGAATCTTGGTGAGGCGAACGGCTGAACTGGCGCGCGCCGATCATGGCTTGAGCTGTCCGTGTTTGCGTAGCACTTGTTGCAGCTGATCGTGCGGCAGTGCTTGGACGGTCCAGTAATTGGCACCTGTCATGGTCTTGGCGGCAATCAGGGCGTTGATGATGGACTCCTCGGTGGCCTGGACGACGGCGGTGAACATGGGATTCATTTTCCAACTTTGCACGCGTTGTATCGTAGCGTTGGGTGCAGTGAAGGGAGGTTCTGCGCTGTTTCCTTCGTCAGCTCCTGGATTAGCGGTTGAGAATGCCAGGAAGATGTCACCCGACCCGTCACTTTCAATGGCTCCCAGCCTGCCGAGACTCACGGAGACACGTCGTGCCAGGCGCTTCAACTGATCGGGTGTCAGCGGCGCATCGGTGGCAACAATCACGATGATGGATCCCTGCTCCTGATTTCGAACATCTTCAGCGGTTTTCGCCACGTGTGTATCGCATAGAGATGCCGCGTTGCCGTCATGGTCCTGCACCGGGGGACTGAGGAGTTTCTGAACGCAGGGCTTCTGTAAATTCATTTCGCGCGCGACGGCGATGCCAGCGACGCGCAGTTGCTCCGACCTGCCGTAGTTGCACTGGACGAGCACGCCGACCGTATAGCCGCCTTGTGCGGCCTCAAGAAGCCGCGACGAGGTTCCGGTGCCTCCTTTGAAGCCGTTGCATATCATCCCGGTCCCGCCGCCGACGTTGCCCTCGCGCAAGGGTCCGCCGGCGGCGGAGTTGAGCGCGTCGTAAGTGTCCTTTGCAGTGACGTGCTGGCCCTTGATGTCGTTGAGCGTCGAGTCCGCGGTCTCGGCAGCGACGGGATACCAAAAGGGACCCGGACGCTTGTGCTGCGCCATCCACGCCACCGCGGCGTCTCGTACCACTCCGACACTGCCCGTGTTGGTGATGAGGATGGGTGTTTCCAGGAGTCCGCTCTCCTCGATCCAATGCGTGCCGGTCATATCGCCGTTGCCGTTGCCGGCAAAGTACCCAGCGAAGACGCTCTGAGTTCCGTGTTTGCCGCGCGGCAGGATGGCCGTTACGCCGGTGCGAACGGGGCCCTTACCAATGACGAGCCGCCCTTCGCCGGAGATGAGTGTCTTGTAGCCCACCTCAACGCCGGCCACATCAGTGATGGCATTCAATGGTCCGGGTGTTCCATCGAATGGCACACCGAGATCACGCGCGCGCGGCTCTGCGTGCGTTTGGGCAAGCCCGGGCGTGCTGGCGAGCGTGGATAGAGTCAATGCGGAAAGCACTAGCGCGGGGACGGGTAACATCAATACTCCTTCCTTGCTTCAATGGACCCCAAGTGATGCACATCAGCATAAATGCTAGTCTGTCGGCTATCAATGAGACGCGTGTCCTTGGGCTGACTCATGTTGAATGCTCACAGTGCGAAATCCGGCGATAAGGGGTCGCAAAACGCGAAGCCTTTCTGGATCGATTTGCTCAATCCCACATCGGATGAAATCGCGCGGGTAGCAGCCGAATCGGGCATCCGAGTTCCTTCGCGGGAATCTTTGCAGGAAATTGAGACTTCCAGCCGCCTCCGAGCGGACGGACAGGTGCTGTACGTCAGCATGCCGCTCATCCTGCAGGATGAAGCAGCCGGCTTTGCTCCCGTGCCGCTCGGCTTTGTTCTATCCCCAGAGATGCTGGTCACGATACGTTATTCCGAGGTTCACGCTTTTGGCCCGGTCGAGATTTGTGTCGAAAAAGGTCAGTATGTGGGCAGCGCAACCGTGTTTGCCGCAATGATCGATGGCATGGTGGATTTCAGCGCCGACAGACTTGAAAAATTGAGCAGCAATCTCGCGGCTGTGTCGGCACGAACCTTTAGCCCGCAGGGAACCTCCGGATGGGGTGGGAAACGCGCCTCGCGCGCATTACGCGAAAACCTAAGTGCGGTCGGGAGCGCAGGTGATGATCTGTCGCGCATTCGCGAGACTCTGTTGGGTCTGCAGCGAATCATCGGGTTTGTCTTGAAGATGGCAGATTGGTTGTTGCCGGAGCAGAAAATGCGCTTAGGCACGGCACAACAGGACCTTGCTTCGTTGGTTGACTTCGAGGCGCACTTGTCGGGTAAGACACAATTTCTTTTGGACGCGATTCTTGGTTTCATCAATACCGAGCAAAATGACATCTTCAAGGTGCTCACCATCGTATCCGTGGTCGGAATTCCTCCGACGCTCATCGCCAGCATGTACGGCATGAACTTTCACAATATGCCGGAGCTTAATTGGCGGTGGGGATATCCGTATGGACTGGCGCTGATTGCGCTCAGTACCCTGCTGCCGATCCTGTGGTTCAAGCGGCGCGGGTGGTGGTGAGCACGCAGCGAGGCTACTCCGGCTTTGCCTGCGGTTGCGAGAGAGACTTGAGGGCATCTTGCGCCCGCTTGTTGTTGGGATCGAGCTGCAGTGCGCGATCGAATTCGGCACGCGCCTTGGCGTCGTCGCCCGCCGAGCGGTAGGCGCGGCCGAGGCCAAATGCGTCAATTTGCGCATTAAAGTCCCCGAAGAGATCTGCGCGCTGCCCTCGATTCGTTCGCAATTCGAGGGGCCCATACAATAAAAAATGGCCAGGATGGACAAACGGACCGTCGACCAACCAGTGCTTCAAATGGTGAGTCGACGGTCTTAGCAATCTATTATGCGTTTGCACTCTGCATGAATTTCTCAGCGCGGCGGCGCATCTCGTCGGGCGCAATATCCTCGATATGCGTCGCGATGGTCCACGTATGTCCGAACGGATCTTGCAACGTTCCTGATCGATCTCCATAGAACTGGTCTTTGATGGGTTGCAGCTCTTTTGCTCCACTGGCGACGGCTCGTTTGAAAACCTCGTCCACCCGATCGACGTATATCATGAGATTCACGCCGGCTCCGCCCAGCGATTGTGGGCTGCGGTGCCCCATCTCAGGGTGCTCGTCGGCGAGCATGATTGCCGAATCGCCAATCCGGATTTCTGCATGGCCGATTCTTCCATCGGGGCTCGACATGCGCATCAGTTCGATGGCGCCGAAGGCCCGCTTAT
>Ga0210394_10005116_pt1 | contig 14848 bp, 10 predicted proteins | sample IncBWC12MmetaG_FD_160121 | JGI IMG/M metagenome (GOLD analysis project Ga0210394, IMG submission 160121) | Forest soil microbial communities from Barre Woods Harvard Forest LTER site, Petersham, Massachusetts, United States - Inc-BW-C-12-M | ecosystem: Environmental > Terrestrial > Soil >... | reverse complement strand
TGCTCACGAAGGAAGGCCAGTGGCCGGGAATTCAGTATCCCCGCGTTCCTGGACACGAAATCGCGGGCATCGTCGATGAACTCGGTGCCGGTGTTTCCGGATGGAGGAAGGGACAGCGCGTCGGTGTTGGCTGGCACGGCGGGCATGACGGCACGTGTCTTGCGTGCCGGCGCGGAGATTTTCGCAATTGCCAAAACCTGAAAGTTCCGGGCATCAGCTATGACGGCGGATACCAGCAATTCATGGTGGCGCCGGTTGAGGCGGTGGTGGCAATCCCAGAAAGCCTAGGCGCGGCCGAAGCGGCGCCGCTCCTCTGCGCCGGAATCACGACTTACAACTCATTGCGGCACAGCGGTGCCATGCCTAGCGACCTTGTTGCGGTGCAGGGTATCGGCGGTCTGGGTCACCTCGGAATTCAATTCGCAACCAAGTTTGGTTATAAGGTCGCGGCCATCGGGCGCGGGTCTGAAAACGCGGCGCTCGCCAAGAAACTCGGAGCGAACGTCTACATCGATAGCAAATCGACGAATGCAGCAGAGGCTTTGCAAAAATTGGGTGGCGCACAGGTAATTTTGGCGACAGCCCCAAGCTCGAAAGCCATGTCCGAGCTATTCGACGGCCTGGGCCCCAACGGCAAGCTCATGGTGATCGGTGTGGCATTTGAGCCTCTTGAGGTAACACCCGTACAACTCGTTAATGGCAGTCGAACCATTCAAGGATGGGCTACGGGATCATCGGCGGATGAGGAAGACACGCTGCGCTTCGCCGAACTAACCGGTGTGCGTCCCATGATTGAAACCTATCCGCTCGAAAAGGCGGCCGAGGGTTACGCGCGCATGATGAGCGGCAAGGCACAGTTCCGCGTCGTTCTGACGATGTGAGGTTGCCTTGACGTTTTTGATCAGCATTCGCCAGCGTAGGCCCTACAGATTGACATGAGCAGCGGCGCGAGCCGGAAATCGTAAGTAGTCCCGACACTTTACGTACCGTAATACCCTGATACGAGTGAGCCGCGATCCCTCGTAACCTAGTCAAATTAAGGGACGGTACAAGTGTCACTATCGAACGCCACGCAGGTGGTTTACCCTGCCGGACCGCTAACCGCCCGCAAGCACAGGCGCGGCTCTCTTGCAGTCCTTCACGAAGTTTGGGCAAAAATTCTGAAGGACGACGTGATCGATCTGGCTGCGGAAATGGCCTATTTTTTTGCTCTGGCGCTCTTCCCTTTTTTCGCGGTGCTGGCAGCTCTGGCAGGATTCCTCCCCTATTCGAATCTTTGGACCAACGTTACGCACGAAATCATTCAACATTTTCCCGTGGACGCGCGCGACCTGGCATTACAAACGCTGTTGAACCTGGCTCATAGGAACAGAACCTTTCTATCGATCGGATTGATCGCCATGGTTTGGACTTCTTCCTCCGGCCTGGTCGCCCTCATGGAAAACCTCAGCCGAGTTTATAGCGTCCCAGAGACCCGGGGCTTCTGGAAAAAAAGGCTGGTCGCCATCGGTATCCTGATCGTGTCGTCTGCGTTTTTCTTTGGCTCCTTCGGATTGCTCACTCTAGGCCACCGGACCGGCATGTATCTCTCCCAAAAACTGTATTTTGGTCCCACCATCCGCACCGTCTGGGAAGTTTTCCGGTGGTGTTTCCTCTTGACGCTGCTGCAGAGCGGGGTAGCGATTCTCGACAACGTTCTCCCTAACAAACGGCGTCCCTGGCGTTGGCTGAGGCCAGGTACGCTATTTGCGACGTTGGCTTTAGTGGCAGGAACTTCGGCAGTGAACTTCTACGTTCGGCACTTTGGACATTATTCGCAGACTTACGGAGCCATTGGAGCTTTTTTTGTGCTTATGGTTTGGATCTTCGTCTCCTGCTTCACTCTCTTGGTTGGGGCGGAAATAAATGCGGTTTTGGAAAGGCGATAACTCGCGATTGAGAAAGCCGCTGACCACTGCTGGAATTCGCTAACGGAAAGCCATGCCGCCGCCCATATCTAAGCTGTTCGTGAGAGGAAAAAGATGGCCACGGGTCTATTGGGCCCTGAAGACGTGGGCCCTGAAGACGGCCGTGCTGCTTATGCTGTCGGTCGCTGTGGGCTCAGCCGCTCGCGCGCAGACTAGTGACGCCATCAATTACGAAGGCGAGAAGGTTACGGCCATAGACCTGGCGTCCCGCCCTGAAGCAGACGTCGACTATTTGCGCGCCCTGCTCCTGCAGCAAGTCGGACAGCCCTACTCCAATATGAAAGTCCAGCAGAGCATCTCGGCGATGATGGCCACGGGAGAATTTTCCAGCGTAAAAGTGCAAGTTTCACCCGAGAACGGAGGTCTGCGGTTACTTTTCATTCTCGAGCCCGCCTATTACCTGGGTTTGGTGCAGTTCCCCGGCGCGGTGCCGCCGCTTTCTTATACGCGGCTCTTACAGGTAGTCATGTTTTCCGAGGGCTCTCCCTTTCTGAACAGGCAGATGAACGACGCTACCGGCGCGATGAAAACGTTCCTTGCGAGAACCGGATATTTTGCCGCAACCGTGAAGTCCCGGACGGAGATCGACAACGAACACAAGCTGGTTAATCCAATTTTCGAGGTGACCCTCAATCGTCGCGCAAAGATCGGAAGCATCGATTTCGAGGGTCTTTCGGAAGCAGAAGCGGACGAGCAGAGAGCGGCACTGCGGTCGTTCTGGACGCATATCAAGAAAGGACGGCTGACGAATGGCACCACGTTCACGCAGGAGCGGATCCAGGCCGCCATTGACCGCATTCGAAGCACTCTGGGCGCTCAAAATCGACTTGCCGAGGAAATCAGCCTGAAATCCGTGGACTACGAGCCCAACACCAATCGCGCCAACCTGCTTTTTCACGTGAAACTCGGGCCGGAAGTCGCGGTGCAACTCCAGGGGGCACACGTCTTCAAAAGAACGCTGAAGCGCCTTATTCCCATCTATCAGGAAAATACCTACGACAGCGATCTTTTAGCCGAGGGCCGCAAAAACCTGGCCAATTACTTCCAGTCCAAAGGCTATTTCGATGTGCAGGTCGCACCCGAGGTGCAGCAATCGCCCGATCAAGTAAAGATCGTTTACCGCATTCAGAAAGGGAAGAAACATAAGGTTGAAAGCGTCGCTTTCACCGGCAATGACGCCTTTAACGATGCGGCTTTGCGAGCGGCCGTCGTCATACGAAAGAAGAAGTTTCTGTTTTCGAGAGGACGCTACAGCGAAACGCTGCTCCGTAGCAGCGTCAACAAAATTGTGAACATGTACCAGGTAGCGGGATATCCGGATGTTCGAGTCGAGACAAAGGTTCAGGATTTAGAACCGAAGGTTGACGTCACCTTCGAGATCACCGAAGGAATGCGAGCCATCGTCCACAGTTTCCAGATTATTGGGGAAAGCGATCTGGATACTAGCAAACTCCCTGCGCACGGTTTTCGGCTGGCCTCGGGAAGACCCTATTCGCCGGAATACGAACTGGAGGACCGCAACGACATTCTCGCGTACTACTTGGACCGTGGTTTTTTGAGCGCGCAGCTCAAATCCACGGCAACGCCGGTCAATGGCAATAAATATCAGGTCGATGTCACCTACCGCATCCAGCCGGGAGCCGAGACGCAGGTTCAAGACGTCGTGTATCTCGGAAACGTCAAGACCAAAACCGATCTTATCGCACACGTAACGTCGCTCTCTCCAGAGATGCCGCTCAGCGAATCGAAAATGCTGGCCGCCGAAAGCGATCTTTACAATTTGGGAATCTTTGACTGGACAAGCGTTGGGCCACGCCGGGCTCAAGCTGTGGGATCCCAATTGGTGGATACCCCGGAACCGGGCGCCGGTACTCCAGATCAAAGTCCGGCGCCGAATTCAGCTACTTCACAGGACCCACCGGAAGCCGGAGAGCCTCCGGCGCCGAACGACCCCCCAGATCCTGTGCAAAATCAATCCGAAGAGGTCCTCGTCAAAGTTCACGAATCCCAGAGAAACACAATCGAGTATGGCGGGGGGCTCGAGATAATCAGCCGCGGCGGTACTCCGCCCGGCGGAGCAATCGTGATTCCAGGTTTGGCGCCGATTCCTGTCGGAAGCAACTTCCAGACCAGCGAACAGAGGTTCTTCGGCCCACGCGGATCTTTTTCGTACACATTGCGAAATCTCCGTGGCCGCGGAGAAACGTTCACGGCCTCCATATTGGGCTCGCGCTTGGACAACCGCGCCACCTTAAGCTACGGGATACCCCGGTTTTGGAACACAAATTGGGGTGCGCTTTTAACTGCGTCGGGCGAACGAAGCACGTTAAACCCGATTTTTACCGATACGTTTGGGTTGGGATCATTTCAGGTGCAACGGAAAATAAATCAGGAACGAACTCAAACCCTCATCTTGCGTTACCAATTCCAGCACACGGTTCTTTCGAACCTGCTCATCCCCGATCTGGTTCTGCCGCAAGATCGAAACGTTCGGCTCTCCACGCTGTCTGTATCGTATATTCACGACACCCGCGACAAACCTCTGGACGCACATCACGGTATTTATCAGACGCTCGACTTCGGTGTGACTCCAACGGCGCTGGGGGCGAGCGCGAGTTTCGTGAAGTTTCTGGCCCAATCGGCGTACTACCGGCCCGTCACAACCCATATAACCTGGGCCAACAATCTCCGCCTCGGTTTCGCTCAACCAATTTTTTCGAGCTTTGTGCCCTTAAGCGAGGAATTCTTTTCGGGAGGCAGCGACACGCTGCGCGGGTTTCCGATTGATGGTGCGGGTCCGCAGCGTCCCGTCGTCGCATGCGGAAACCCGAGTGTTCCTTCAACCTGCTCAACCATTTCCGAAGCTGTCGGCGGCGACATGCTGCTGGTGGTGAATTCGGAATTGCGTTTTCCGATTCCGGTCCGGCAAGGCGTGGGCGCGGCGGTTTTTTACGACGGCGGAAACGTCTATTCGAAGATCAACCTTCCGCTGCTGTGGGAGAAATACACAAATAGCGTGGGAATCGGCTTGCGATACAACACGCCGGTCGGGCCGGTTCGCTTCGATATTGGTCATTTGCTGAACCCGATCGCGGGAATCAGTTCGGTGCAGTTTTTTCTGACGCTGGGCCAGGCTTTCTGATGAGCGGCGCGGCCAGAGGTGAAGCATGAACGTGAAAAAAATCGCCGCTTGGGCGGGCGGTGCGGTTGCCTTATTGATTGTGCTTGTCGTAGGTGCAGCCTACCTGATTCAGCACAACACATTTCTGCATCGTTATGTACTGGCCAAAATGATTGATGTCGGCGAGGAGTCTAGCGGCGCGCGAATCGCCATCCGGGATTTCGGGATTCGCTGGATTCCGCTCCGCGTGGTGCTGGACGATGTAACCATTCGGGGAACTGTGGACAACGCGGCCAGGCCGCTCGCGAGCCTTCCTCACGTGGAAGTTGGCATAGAGTGGGGTGCGCTTTTACAAGAGCGAGTGAATCTCACGGAACTGATACTCGACCGCCCCTCAGTCAATTTGGTGGTCAACCATGCAGGCCAATCCAACCTTCCAGCGCGGCCTGCTTCCTCCACTGGGCCGTCCAGCAACGTGCAAATCAACGTGCAGCACGCGGCCATACGCGACGGCGAGCTGCGCTACAACAACTTGCCGCGAAAGATCGACGCCGACTTGGCGGCCTTCCACCTGGACGTAAATCACAGCATTCTGGGGGATCAATACTCGGGAAATCTCGGATATACCAAAGGACAAGTTCACGTAGCGGGCTACGCTCCGCTGCGACACGACATTCAGATCGGTTTTGCGGCGACGCGCTCAGGAATCGCATTCGAACGAATCCACGTCGGCACAGAATCGTCGCAACTGAATGCCAAAGGCAACATGCGGGGCTACTCCAATCCTGTTATCCAGGCCGAATACCAGGCATTGCTCTCCACCGCCGACCTGCACAGGGAGTTGCCGAGCGTGCCTCTTTCGGAAGGAGAGATCGAACTCGCCGGCTCCGTCTCTTATGACGGTGCACTCGGTTCGAGTTTGGAAGCTCTGAAGACGAGCGGCCGCGTTTCGAGTAAAACGTTCAGAGCTTCTGTATTCAAGACCGAGTTGGGTGTCCGCTCTCTCTTTGCAGATTATTCGCTCGATGGCGGAACAATTCGCGTCAGCGGCCTCCAGGCCGAGACGCTGGGCGGATTCCTGCACGCCCAGTTTACGTGCGAGAACTTGAACGCAATACCGCGTTATCAACTTTCGGTTTCCGCGGATTCGGTCTCATTGGGTCAGGCTGAGGAGGTTGCAGGGGAAGGTTCGCTTCCATTGCGAGGCACAGCCCAGCTGCGCGCGAACGCGCATTGGGTTTCGAGTGTGCAGAACATGATTGCCCAAGCGGATGGCCGAATTTCCGCCGTAATCCCCGCGAGCAACACGGCACCGCTGCCGCTGAACGCAGATTTGCATGTCGGCTATGACGCGCCGCATTCCACACTGACGTTCACGAATAGCTCGTTTTCCAGCAATCAAACAACCATTAACGCGTCCGGAACAGTCAGCGATCGCTCCGCGCTTTCGATTAACGCGCGGACTTCCGACCTGCACGAAACCGAGGTGCTGATCGCCGCCGTGCAAAGAGTTCTAAACTCTGCGCAGAACACAACTACCTCGCCAGCCGCACCATTCGATCTACACGGCAGTGCATCTCTCGACGCGCAAATACAGGGTCGCATTCAAGCTCCTCGCATTACCGGACACGTCCAGGCTGACGCGCTGGAGATTCGGCACGCACACTGGCCGCACATACAGGCCGATTTCGATGCGACGGCGTCATCCGTCAGCGTCAAAAACGGGCTGGCGCAAACCGCGAACCGAGGGCGGCTGAATTTTTCGTTCTCCACGAACCTGCAGCAGTGGTCCTACAGCGTCAATAATCCCGTGACGGCTCAAATGCAAGCCTCGCAAATTCCTGTCGCGGATCTTGAGCAGCTTACCGGCTTCTCCGCCCCCGTTTCGGGAACGTTTTCAGGTAACGTTTCGGTTAGCGGCACGATCGATGATCCGGCAGGTAACGGTTCCCTGGAGTTGCGCAACGCTTCGTTATGGGGCGAGCCCGTTCGAAGCGCCACCGCACAGCTCCACGCCGCCAACAAAACTTTCTCTGCAACTTTCAGCATCGCCGCGCCCGCCGGAAATATCAGCGGAGAAGGAGAATTTGGCGCGAGCGACCGCCACTATCAAATTTCCCTCAACCACTCCGTCGTGAATCTCGGCCAGTTTACCTACCTCTCTTCTCGCGGCTATAACATCGCAGGCACGCTCGGAATCGATGCGCACGGCCACGGAACGCTGGCTGCGCCCCAACTGGACGTCGAGCTAGCCGGAAATCAGTTGGCGTTCCGAAATACGCCTGTTGGTTCGATGAAGGCGCAGCTCCGCATTGCCAATCAGCAGGTGAACTTCACGCTGAATTCGGATCTGGCCGGCGGGCAAATCGACGCGAACGGAAACGCCGCACTTACCGCGCCCTATATCGTTCACGGAGGCTTTGAAGTCCATTCACTCGAATTCGGTCCGCTGCTGGCGGCATACGTGCCCGGCGTAAAACGTCAATTCGAGGGAAACACGGAAGTGCGCGGCCAGATTGAGGGTCCGCTGGCGCGTCCGCAAGACATCAAGGCCACGGTGGAACTCTCCACACTGAATCTCGCCTACCAGGACCTGAAGCTCGCGAGCGCCCGGCCCGTCCGCCTGAATTACGCGAACAGTGTCGTCACAATTTCCCAAGCCGAACTGAAAGGGACCGGTACGGATTTCAAGCTCGGCGGCGCGCTGCCGCTTGCAGGGTCCGCTCCGATGAACATTTCTACAACCGGAACAATCGATCTCAAGCTCTTAACGATTCTTGGCTCCGACACGCAGTCGTCGGGAACCGTCAAAGTCGATATGAGCGCGCGAGGAGCGCTGAAGCAGCCCCAAATCGGAGGTACCATCGCGCTCGCCGGCGTGTCGTTTACTAACGATGCGTACCCGCTCGGCTTAGAGAACGTATACGCGCAAATTGCCGTCGCAAACAATCGCCTCACGATTCAAAATTTAGCCGGGCGGATGGGCGGCGGAAGCTTCTCCGTCAGCGGATTCGCCAGTTACGCACCGGCTTCATTTTCGCTGCAGGTGAATGGCAAATCGATTCGCATACGGTATCCAGAGGGGACACGCTCGCAAGTGGATAGCAATCTGACATTGATTGGAACTCCGGCCTCCTCTGCGCTGAACGGCCGAGTGACCATCGACAGCCTTTCGTTCACGCCCGCTTTCGATCTTGCAAATTTCATCGGCCAACTCAGTTCTTCCAGTCCATCGATACCATCCCCGTGGGAACAGAATATGAAGCTCGATGTGGCCGTCGCGTCGAGCGATGTGCTGGCTCTTTCCAGCAGCCAACTCAGTCTGCAGGGCTCGGCGGATCTACGTGTTGTGGGGACGCTGAGTAATCCTGTGGTTCTCGGCCGAACGACGCTTTCGGGCGGATCGCTCATTTTCATGGGCAATGTCTATCAGGTGCAAAGCGGTACGGTGGTTTTTGCCAATCCGGTCAAGACGGAGCCGACGCTCAACATCTACGTCACTACATTGGTTCAAGACTACAACATCACTCTGAACTTTATCGGCCCGCTCGATCGCCTGCGCACAAACTACACGTCTGACCCGGCCCTGCCGCCCGTCAACATCATTTACCTGTTGGCTTTCGGCAAGACCACCGCACCATCCGCGGCAACCGCTACACCGGCTTCCGTGGGCGCCGAATCCGTGATTGCCAATGGTTTGTCGAGCCAGGTCACCAACCGGCTTGAAAAGTTGACTGGAATTTCACAACTGCAGATTGACCCGTCGCTCAGCGGCAATAACAGCAACCCCGGCGCACGCGTGGCCATTCAGCAGCGCGTCACCAGCAATATCCTCTTTACGTTTGCCACGGATCTGACCAACACCCAGAACGAAGTCGTGCAACTGAAATATCAAACCAGGGGACGCCTCTCGCTTTCCTTGACTCGCGATGAATATGGCAGCTACGCCATCGAACTAAAAACGCGGAAGACGTTTTAAGCCGTCCGGCGCTCGGTGCTTGGCGCGCCTCAGCATATAATTGAAGTGGTGGCAGGAAGGCCGAATTTCCGCGAACTTCTGATGAACGCGCTCCACTGCCGGTGCCCTAATTGCCGGCAAGGCCGGGTCTTTCGGGGCTTTCCCAATCGAGTTTTGCCGCGATGCCCGAATTGCGGGCTTTCCTATTTCCGCGAATCCGGCTACTACCTTGGAGGCATGATCATCACGTACATTCTCACCACCTTCATCGTGTTGGCCGCGTATGTCCTGTCTTTAGCCCTTCCAGCGGCGCGGCGCCTGCCCGAAAACGTCACCTTCGCATTTTGGGGTTGTCTGGCCATTTCTCTCGTTGTGCTGCTGATGCGTCCCGCTTACAGCCTATGGCTGTCGCTCGATTTCTGGATCGATCCGTGGCAGCCGGACGAGCCGAAGTAGCCAGCCAGTTAAGAGCCAAGCTCGGCTCGAACCTCGGCGATAGCCTTGCCCTTCCAAAACTTCTCCCAATTTGGCGTGGAACTGAAAGAGCGGCTGTGCATGCGATCGATATATAAATTGCCGTGTAGGTGATCGATTTCATGTTGAAGAATTCGCGCGTACCATCCGGAGGCCTCGATGCTCTTGGGATTTCCGCGGTGGTCAAGGCATTCGACCAGTACGTTGCGGTGACGTGGAACGAGGGCAAAATATCCCGGCAAGCTGAGACAGCCTTCGAAAAATTCCGCGACTGGCCCATCGTTCGCGTTTTGAATTCGCGGATTGATGATCACGTGGAAAGGGACCGACCACCTTTCTCGCAGCGCTAATTGTTCGGCGGAAATATCCTTGTGGTATTCCTTGCGGTCCTCGATCACGGCCAACTGCAGAGACAAACCAACCTGAGGCGCTGCCAGACCCACACCAGGCGCCCCGCGCATGGTTTCCCGCATATGTTCGATTAATTTCTGGATCTCTTTGCTTTTGATTTCTTTCGGAGAAACAACGCGCGCCTGCTGCCGGAGAACCGGTTCTCCGGCATGGACGATAGGTAGAAGCATGATCCTCCTTCGGCGTTAGCGTATCGCGCCGAGGGAGGATCTGCCACTAACACGAGCCAAACGATCAGCGGGCCGTGGCCGCCACACCCTCTTTTTCAATGGGCGCGCCGACCAGATTTCCCCATTCGGTCCACGAACCGTCGTAATTTTTCACGCGATCGAAGCCTAGTAGATATTTCAGGACGAACCACGTGTGCGAACTGCGCTCGCCGATCCGGCAATAAGCAATCACTTCGTCTTTGCCGCTAACGCCCTTGGAGCCGTAAAGCTGCTGCAGCTGATCTGCGCTCTTGAACGTTCCGTCTTCGTTCGCTGCCTGTGCCCAGGGCACGTTCGCGGCATTTGGAATATGCCCGGCGCGCTGAGCCGTCTCGCTCATGCCCGGAGGCGCGATGATTTTTCCGGTAAATTCGTCCACCGAGCGGACGTCCACCAGGTTGCCGTGGCTGCGCTTCTCCACGATCGCGAAAACGTCTTCCTTCCGAGCGCGGATCGATTCATCGGGCCCGGTGGCATGGTATGTCGCCGGGGCAACCTTCGAAGCTTCGGTCGTTAGCGGACGCTTTTCCTCAACCCATTTCTTGCGGCCTCCATTGATGAGCCGCGCGTCCTTGTGCCCGTAATACTTCAACTGCCAAAGAGCATAAGCCGCGAACCAATTGTTGTTGTCGCCATAAAGCAGAATCGTGGTGTCATTGGAAATGCCCGACTTGCCCAGCAACTGCTCGAGCGCCTGTTTGCTGATCAAATCGCGACGGACATTGTCTTGTAGCTGCGTCTGCCAGTTCCAGCCTACCGCGCCGGGAATGTGGCCCTGATCGTAAGCGCTGGTATCGACATCGACTTCCACCAGTCGGATTTTCGGGTCATTGAGGTGCTGGGCAGCCCATTCCGTGGATACCAAAACTTCCGGGTGCTTGTATTCGGCCATTTGCGATCTCCTCAAACGAAATAGAGCCCATAAAAAAACCCGCCGTCATTCGGTTGGCGGCGGGCTTTTCAAAAATCGGGCTGTTTGGAAATTCGACCCCTATGTTCCGCGCCTGCCGCCAAACGAAGTTGGCCGACAACAACAGCGACGCGTATAGCTGCAATCTTCCAGGCTGAAACTACGGGGTGTCATAGCAACAAATTACACCACCAGGCGTCTGTTAGCAATCGCCGAGGCCGAGCGCTGCGGGAGCGATTAATCGAAGGCTATGTCAGATTGACTGAGTCCCGCAGGCGGATGGCCGGCTCGCAGCACGACGATATCGTCACGATCCGCAATGAGTGCCGCGGTCGCCAAATCGAGAAACAGTCCGTGCTCCACGATGCCGGGAATCGTCTGGAGTTTTGCGGCCAAATCGTGAGCGTCCCGAATGAGACCGAAATCGCAATCGAGCAGCTGGTTCTGCTGATCTGTCATGTACGGCCGATCGGGCCTCGATTCGTCCATTCGCAATAGAGGATTGCCGGCAAGTTCTTCTATCTCGTCCATTACCCACGGCGAGGCGAAAGGTGTGACTTCTACGGGAATGCGCCGCCGGCCAAGCTGCGCCACGCGCTTGGAAGAATCGGCGATTACCAAAAAATGGCGCGACGCGTGGGCCACAACTTTCTCCCGCAGCAGTGCGCCTCCGGCGCCCTTGATCAAGCTGAGATCTGGCGCGATTTCGTCGGCCCCGTCGATCGTCAGATCAACGCGAACTCCCCGGCGCGGTTCGTACACCGCTATCCCAAGTTCCTTGGCCCGAGTCGCGGTGTGCAAAGAAGAAGCCACGGCCTCTATCTTGAGTTCGGCGCTTCGTATTCGTTCGGCAAGAAAACCAACAAAGTAATTCGCCGTGGACCCGCTGCCAAGCCCCAAAAGCATATTGCTGCGGACATACCGGACGGCAGCCTGCGCGACTGCCTGTTTCTCTTTCTCAAGCTGTTCGCTGGTCTTGGAGGAACTCACGACTGCAAGCATATACTCGAAGCCGTGCGCCGATCATCCGAAAAACCCGAGGAAAATCCTGGAGAGCGCCCTTCGCGCTTGCGGCGCTTACGCCGCAGCGAACTACCGGCCAACACGCTGCAGCTTGCGCGGTTTCTGATCGGCAAGACTCTCGTGCACGACCTTCCCGGGGGCCGGATAAGCGGGCGCATCGTCGAGACCGAAGCTTATCCGCCAGGAGACGCCGCCGGACACGCGTTTCGCGGCGAGACCCTGCGGAATCGCTCGCTTTTTCTGGAGCGCGGCCATGCCTACGTCTATTTCGCCTACGGCGTCCACTGGCTACTGAACGTCTCGAGCGAAATTCCGGGCGTGGGAGCCGGCGTCCTTCTGCGGGCGCTCGAACCGCTCGAAGGAATAGATCTCGCTCAGAACGCATATCGCAAAACCGCTCGCCTGTGTGACTTGGCGCGAGGACCGGGCCGACTTGCCGCCGCAATGCGAGTCGACAAGCGCTACGACGGCGTCGACCTGTGCGCCGCCGGGCCGCTATGGCTTGGCACCGCGGTCTGGCCGCCGAAGTCGATCGGCACAGCCATACGCATTGGAATCACACGCGACGTGGACCGGCGATTTCGCTTCTATGAACGCGGCAACCCTTGCGTCAGCGGACCCGCACGGCTGCTCACGCAGCGGGCAGCACGTCTCCTCCCGAAGCCACCCGAAAACAGTCGTTAGTTTGCTGGATCTCCGGCCCGGTGGCCGCTCGCGTGAATGCTTAATTGAACCGTATCGCTGGCGCGCAGAATAAATGTGCTTGGATTCTTCAGCCCCCAACTGAGGTAAGGAATAGAGAAATCCGTGTCCAGAGTGAGTTCCGCACCCGCCAAGTGTAACGCGACGGGAATCACGATTACGTGATCCTGGCCGTGGATTCGGAACGTTCCTCTCACCTGCACCTGCGAATCGCCTTGCGGCGGAACGTCTCCTTCGACGTCAAGGGGGGCAAAAGTGATCTCGGGATATTTCTGGCTTTCGAGAATTTCCTTATGCATCTTTGAATCGCGCCCGCTATTTCCGCTTTCGCCGCTGGTCGCATCGACCACGAGCAAACCCGAGACTTTCTTCGTTTGCGGATCGAAGCTCACCTTGCCGCTTTTCAACTGGAATGTGCCGTGTACGGTATGAAGGGATGTCTTGAGTGTGAAGTGAACGGTGGTTCGTGCGGGATCGACTTCGACAACGGTGTGTTGCGCGAATGCCGGGACGCCCAATTGCAACGCAAGCACCGCAACAAACAGGTCTAGCGAATACCACAGACGTGATCGAGCCGATTTTCGGATTCGGCTCATATTTCCCAACCCGGAGCGAGCATCCGCCATCCGAATCGCAGTGCATGGCCTGCCCCGATTCTTGAAAGCGCGAGCTTTCCAACGTTGAACTGAAGCAATCGGGAAAAGAGCGGAGGCTCAGAAGCCAGAATGCTCAACGCTTTCCGGCGCAAATTCGGATGAGCATCCATCGCCAACACTAGCCTGGACATGAAACGTGGCGCCTTGCCGATACGATCGTGCGCCGCTTGATATCCCTGCAGATCGTTTCGTGTAATCGCCTCGACCAGCGCCGCCGCCTGCTTGAAACCTAGACCAATGCCTTCGCCCGTAAGGGGATCGACGGAGCCGGAGGCGTCTCCAACCAGTGCCACTCGGTCGCTGCAGACGCGCCTCAAACGGCGCGAAACGGCGCGAGCCCCGCGGAGTTTGCCCAAGCCAGGCAAATCGCGCAATCGGGAAGCAAGCGCCGGCACCCGATCTACTGAGTCGTGGAATCGCAGCCCGGGGACGCGTGACGTGACCGCGACACACACTTCTTCAGCGGTAATAGGGGCGACTGTAATTTGGCAGTCCCGCCCCCAATAGATCTCGACAAAATCAGTCCAGGGAGTGATCTGGAAATGCTGACGTACGGCGAAACGGATACGCTCGTGTCGTGCCTCGTCGAGCTCGGCCCATTTCCGGAACGGCGAAGCTTCGCCATCCGCGCCGATCACCCACTTGGAACGAACAGGCTCTCCTTGGCACAAAATCCGGCCGTCGTCACTTAGCGTGACGCGACTGCCCCAAAGCAGCACGACACCAACTTCGGCGGCCCGCTCCGCGAGCATCGCATGCAGTACTGTTCGTCGGATTCCGAGGCCAAAACTCCCGCCGAACTCAGCTTCGACATAGTTGGCGCTCTCGGCTTCTCGAAAGCGAATTCCCCGAAAAGGAGTCGCCTCGCGGTGACTCAGATCGATGCCCAGCGTTTTCAATGCCGCCAGGGTGTCCGGCATCAGGCCTTCGCCGCAGGCTTTGTCTATTGGGAAGACGTTGTGATCTGCCACAGCGACACGCAGGCCGCGCTTTGCGGCCAGAATTGCCGTGGCGAGCCCAGCCGGTCCCCCACCGACAATAAAAATATCCGTTGAATGCACAGACGAGTTCATTCCTGCCTTTCGAGTGGCGTAGTTCATTCCTCAAGGCTGTTTAGACGAGAAAGTAGGTGCGAAGGTTGGAAGCGAATTCAGACTATGCGGCGTTGCCGCGTTGTTTAGGGCGAAGCGACCGCTCCGCGACAGGCTCAAGCAAACGCACGATGTGTTCACCCGATTCGGCATCGAAGCGGTAGGACAAGACGGCGTCGGCTGCGGCGGGATCCGCGGCGAGTTCCAACTCAGGATTATCCAGGATGATGTCGCCATTATTGCGGATGCGAAACTCGGTGCCCACCTGCATGGGAATTCTCATTTCTGCGCGATTGTCGGCCATACAGTTCTCCACGCGGCCATAT
>Ga0210394_10005115_pt1 | contig 14848 bp, 11 predicted proteins | sample IncBWC12MmetaG_FD_160121 | JGI IMG/M metagenome (GOLD analysis project Ga0210394, IMG submission 160121) | Forest soil microbial communities from Barre Woods Harvard Forest LTER site, Petersham, Massachusetts, United States - Inc-BW-C-12-M | ecosystem: Environmental > Terrestrial > Soil >... | reverse complement strand
CGTTCCATGCTTGCGTCATGAATCGCCTGCATGTCCGGAATCCCCTGCTCCACTCGTTGCTGCGCGAAATCCACGATCATGATGCCGTTCTTCTTCACAATGCCCATGAGCATGAACATACCGATGAAGGCGTAGAGCGAGGCTTCCGCATTGAAGAGCCATAATGTCAGCAACCCGCCGACAAGCGCGACGGGCAGCGAGGAAAGCACAGTAATCGGGTGCAGATAATTTTCGTAGAGAATTGCCAGGATCACGTACATCACGAAAACCGCCAGGCCCATGAGGATCGTCAGGCTCGAAACGGTGTCGCGGAACGTCAGGGCCTCGCCTTGCAGGCTGCCCCGAACATCAAGGGGCAGAATTTGCCTGGCGGTGTCCTCCACAAACTGCGTGGCTTGCCCGATCGTATAGCCTGGCTTGAGGTTGAAAAAGATCGTCACGCTGGTGAATTGGTTGATATGGTTGACGGCCTGCGGTCCCAGTATCGAAGTCCACTTCGTGACCGCATGCAGTGGCACCATGCGCTGGCCATCGTCGCTCTTGATGTACAGCAGGTTCAAATTTTGTGGATCGGAGCGGTCTTTATCCGCGACTTCCAGGATGACTTGGTATTGGTCGTTGGGCCTCTTGATGAGATAGGCGTAATTCTGCGAATAGGCGTTATGAAGCAGCGTCAGGATGCGCGCTTCAGACACTCCATAAACCTTGGCCTGGTCCCGCAAGATATCCACCTGCAGATTCGGCGTGTGATTAAAGAGGTCCGAATTGACGAACAGGAATCCCGGGAACTCGTGCATCTTGGCGATCAACTGCCCAGCTACCGTATAGACCTGGTTGGGATCGATGCCCGAGAGCGCATAGGCAAACTGCCCCTGAAAATTCGCCGTCGCACCCGTGCTGATTTCCAGGACCGGATTTGGCTGCAGGAAGGTCAGGAGCCCGGGAACCCTCGAATTGACCGCACCCATCAACTGGCCTGCAACCGCCAGGATCGGCGGTCTTTGATCGGGATCCTTGAGGATCGCCAGCAATAATCCCTGATTCGAAGGGAAAAACGTGTTGGTGCCGGCCATCGTGAACGTCATATCCACGGCTGGGTTCGCGTGCAGAGCTTCTTCGGACTGCAGCTGATACGCATGCATCTGGTCCGGCGAGGAACCCTCCTGCGCTACGAAGACGCCACGCACAAACGAGCTGTCGCCGATTGGAAGGAATGCTTTGGGAATGACGTAAAAAAGGTATCCCGTCCCCACCAGGCAGACCACCCATACGAGAACCGAGACCCAGCGCTGCCGCAAGAAGAACCACAGCGAGCGCCCGTAGAGATCCACAACACGGCGCTCGACCCGTCCCACTACACGTTCCACCAATGTCCGCTTGGCGTTTTCGCCACGCTGGCCCAGCAGCCTGGAACACATTAAGGGCGTGAGCGTCAGGGACACGATTCCGCTCGCGAAGATGGACACGATGATTGTGATCGAGAATTCACGGAAGATGCGCCCCACCAGGCCGGTCATGAATACCAGCGGAATAAACACGGCCGCCAGTGAAATGGTCATCGCCAAAATCGTGAAGCTGATCTCCCGTGCCGAGTTCAGCGTGGCTTCCAGTGCCCCTTGTCCTTCCTCCATCAAGCGGACCGTATTCTCTAGAAACACAATCGCGTCATCTACCAGGAATCCGATCGCCAGCGTCAGCGCCATGAGCGAAAGATTGTCCAGGCTGTAGCCCAGGATATTCATCGCCACGAACGTGAGCATCAGCGACAGCGGCAGCGCTAGTGCGGGAATCAGAGTGTCCGTAGCGCGGCCGAGAAATATAAAGATGACCAGCACCACCAGTCCAAAAGCGATCAGCAACGTGCTCTGGACGTCTTTTACGCTGTTCACAATGGTTTGCGAACGGTCGTAAATCGGCACGATGTCTATCGAGCTTGGCAGTGTCGCGCGAATCGTAGGGGCGGCGTCGCGCACTTCCTTGGCCACTTGCACAGCGTTTGAACCGGCCCTGCGGAAAACCGCCACCACAACGGTCGCCGCCGGCACCTGGTGCCCGCGCACCCAGAAGCGCATGCTGATGCGTTCGTCTTGGACGCTATCGGTGGCCTTGGCCACATCTTTCAGGTAAACCGGACGGCCACTATTCTGGCTGACGATGAGATCGTTGTAATCCTCCGCCTTATTCAGTTGACCTTGGGGCTGCAGCAAATAGCTCCGATGCTCGCCATCGAACTGCCCTGCTCCCGTGTAAGCCGTCCCGGCCTTAACTGCATTGTTCAGGTCGTCGATGGTGATATTGCGGCTGGCCATTTCCGAAGGGTCGGCCTTGATGCGCACAGCCGATTGCGCTCCGTAAACTTGAATCTGGCTCACTCCCGGCAAAATGCTCAGCCGCTCGCCGACCTGCGTATTGGCATAGTCGTAGAGCTGTCCTTCGGTAACCGTATCGCTGGTCAGCCCGATGTAGATAATTGGCTGGTCATTGGGGTTGGTTTTCGAGAAGGTCGGCGGAGATGGCAAGTCCACCGGCAATTTCCCGGCGGCCTGGTTGATGGCGGACTGCACGTCCGTCGCCGCCGCATCAATGCTCTTGGAAAGCTCAAATTGCAGCACGAAGCTGCTGTGCCCCGTCCCGCTGTTGGAGGTGACCAACTGCAACCCAGGAATTTGCATGAACTGCCGCTCCAGCGGCGTGGCCACGTTATTGGCCATCGTCTCCGGCGTGGCTCCTGGATAAAACACGTTCGCCTGGAGGACCGGATAATCCACCGACGGCAAATCGTTCACCGGAAGGTTGAGGTAGGCCAGTACGCCAAACAGAATCGCCGAGGCGGTCAACACCACCGTCATCACCGGGCGGCGCACAAATGGTTCGGAAAGATTCACGCCAACTGTCCTCTCAGCTCTTGCTTGTCTTGCCGGAATCGGAAGATTTCGGCGGGGCTGCTTCGCCGGCAGATGCGCCGCCGGCTGGGCCGTTCGCCGGCCCGGCTTCTTGTACGCGTACTTTAGCGCCCGGCGCTACGGTCAGTTGCCCGGTGACTACTACCTGTTCCCCGGCGGCGACGCCTTTCGTAACGACGACTTCATCGCCCTGGCGCTGGCCCAGCGTGATCGGGCGCAATTCCGCCGTGCCGTCCGGCTTGACCACATAGACATACGAACCCTGTTGGCTGATCTGCGTTGCCTGATTAGGAATCAGCACCGCGGCCTTGGCGGTCGACAAAACCAGCGTCACATTCACGAATTGTCCCGGCCAAAAATGGTGGTCGCTATTGGCGGTAGTGGCCCGCAGGTTTACCGTGCCGGTGGCGTTCTGCACCGTGTTATCCACGAATGTCAGTTTGCCCTCGCGCGCTCGATTGGGCGGATCCGCAGGAATGCGCACGAGCGCCTGCAACGTGCCTCGGGCAAGCTGCCTTTGCACTTCCGGCAGATCGGCCTCCGTAATCGTGAAATCCGCATAGATCGGGTCCAGCCGTTGAATCAGCAGCAGCCCGGTCGTATTGGTCTGCACCACGTTGCCTACGTCCACCAGCCTCATTCCAGCGCGGCCGTCGATCGGCGAATGGATATAGCAATACTCCAGGTTAAGCTTGGCGTTTTCCACCGCGGCTTCGCTGGGTTGCACCTGCGCCTCGTCAACAGCCACCGTGTTCTTCTTGGTTTCCAGATCGAGCTGGGAAATGGCGCGCGTATTGGCGATGCTGTCGTACATCTTTAGCTGCGTCTTGGCCAAATCCAGCGCCGCTCTGCTTTGCGCAAGCTGGGCCTGTGCCGAATCCAGTTGAGCCTGAAAGGGGCGAGGATCTATGGTGAAAAGGAGCTGGCCTTTTTCGAGCTCGGCGCCGTCCTGAAAATGCCGTTCGGTAATGCGGCCGGAAATCTGCGGCGTCACGGTCACTGACTCAAAAGCCCCGCTGCGCCCGATTTCTTCGAGATAGATCGGGACATCATGCGCTGTGGCCCGCGCCACCGTGACCAGCGGCGCAAATTGCGGCGGTCCTGCAGCCTGCGTACTCTTTTTGGAGCAGCCTGAGCTCGCCAGCAAAATCGCCAGCGTTGCCACCGCCCCAATTGCCCTACTCCATTTCATCTGGCTTCTCCGCTCCCTAGGCAAAAACTCACAAACTTCGATTAGAGAGTTGAATCGTTGAATCAAAGACGTTTAACTGCCGGTAATAGTTAACGAGTGAGCTTGCCCCGCGCGATTGGGTCAAGAAATAGATCGAAACGAGGGCCACTCGGCCCCGTACCGGTGTAGACAGGCACGGCGCCTGTGCACCGCCCTGCCTCATTGTACAGCTTCTATTGTACAGGGTATGGCCTTCGCTGTCGCTCCTTCGACCCTGGGCTGGTTACAAAAGATTGGGTACAAACAGGTACGGAAAGATTGGATGAGGGCTGCCGGAAAAGTGGCACATAGATAAATTGCCTTGATGCGCAGCTAGGCTATCATTCCTGGGTGCCCCGGAAATCAGGAAAAGCTCGGCGCGCGCAATGCAAAGGAACGCCGATCCGCCGCATCTTCCTGCTTTCGCCTGCCAATGCCAGCGGCATTCGCGCCAAGCTCATGTTGCGCGAAGAAGCTACCTTCCCATTGGCGCTGCGGCTCCGCGACGGCCTCCTGACTCTCGGCGAAGCCTTCTCCTTTATCAGCGGCCTCTACTTCCGCGGCAAGCTCGCTTACGCCAAGGCCTTCGCCCAGCCTCCGGCCGATACGCACGGAGTCCTCGTGATTACAGCCGGCGGCGGTCTGCTTCCAAGCGAAACGCTGCTCACTCGAGAAGCGCTCTGCGATATCTCTGCCGCCTCGGTTTCGTTGTCCGACGCAAGATACCGCCTTCCTCTCGAGCGCGATGCGCGCCTGCTCGCCGAGCGCCTCGGAACAAACTGCGAAGTCGTTCTGCTCGGCAGCGTCGCCACGCCGAAATATGTCGAACCCTTGCTGAACATTTTTGGAAAGCGGCTTCTCTTCCCTGCCGAATTTGCAGGACGCGGAGACATGAGCCGCGGCGGGCTGATGCTCCGCTGCGCGCGCAGCGGCGAACAACTCACCTATGTTCCGGTGGCCACGGCGCAACGCCACGGCGCGCGGCCTCCCAAATTGCCGCCGATGCCCTTTGCTTGGTCTGACTTCGGAATGTGAAGCGATGGCAATCTCCACCTCACCAGCCACCCGCCACGAATTATCCGCATGGCAAAAATGGCTGCAACACCCGGAAAAGCTGTGGCTTCACAGGCTCCTTTTCCAGATTCACCTGTGGGTGGGGATGATGGCCGGCCTTTATCTTTTTGTGATGAGCCTTTCCGGCAGCGCGATTGTCTTTCGCAACGAACTGGAAACTGCGGCCAATTTCAACGGGAACGTTTTTCGCGCGGTCGAATGGCTCGTCGATTTTCACACAAATTTATTGGCGGGAGAGGTTGGCCGCAGCGTGAACGGCATCGGCGCAATGTGTCTGACGCTCCTTTGCCTGACCGGTGCGGTCATATGGTGGCCGGGCATCGACAATTGGCGCCGGAGCCTGACGCTAAATTGGAGATCGAGCCTCGCGAGAACAAATTGGGACCTGCACAACACACTCGGATTCTGGTGCTTTCTATTTGTATTTATGTGGGGAATCTCGGGAGTCTACTTCTCTTTTCCTCAGCCATTCAACGACATCGTCGACAGGTTCGAGCCGCCTTCAAACGATAAACTCCGTTTTGGGGACCTGGTCCTTACATGGCTCTCGAACCTGCATTTCGGCAGATTCAACATTTTCACTGAAGTGGTTTGGGCGCTCTTAGGCTTGGTGCCCGCCGTTCTGGTCTTTACCGGCATATTCATGTGCTGCCATCGTATCCTGATCCGCAAAGGCGCTCCCCTGCCAAAGTAATCTGGTGGGTGCCGCACCCTTCGATTTTAAGGGTGCGTAGGTTGAACGGCCAGATGCAAGGACACGAAAGTTCTAAGAAGACTTGGGGCTAATTCTGAGCTGTGCCAGCCAATTTTCGAGGACCTGCTGGTGCGCCGGTTCAATGGCACCGAATCGAATGCCCATTCCCGTAGGTCGCACATTGGACACAAACCCGAGGGCAACGAATGTGGTTCCGCGGTGATTAATCCTGATGCGGATCTTGGCGCCGTGAGGAAAGGGTGCGGGCGTCTCGACAAAACAGCCAAACACGCTCAAATCGCCCGTGACCGAAGTAACTTGCCTTTCCGATTCGACCTCCACGACTTCCACCCGAGCCGTGAATGGGCGCCGCATCGCGCGATGTTGCTCGACCTTCACAAATTGAAGTATGAACCTCTTCGTACCGCTGCTCTGCCAATTTGCCCCGTGCATGTGTCGTTTTTTTAACATCTTGCGGGCGTCAAGCGGCTCTGTTCGATAGGAAACATTGAGCAATGGCCAACCCGCTATCCTGGCGGATACCTGCCGCATTTTTGTAGCGAAACGCGAATCCAGGAGGAGGCTTTCGAGGCAAAAAGGAAGCGGATCAGAGAATTTCAGATCAGGTCAAAAGTACCGTCGTCGAAACTGCGTCGCCCGGGCTGTGTATCTAGCTAGTTCCCGCGCGATTCGGCACGGCTTCGCCGTCCCACGGGCGACGGCTCGGGCGCGGTTACGTCCGTGCCCCGCATACCTCCTGAAGCCCCGCGTGTTAGCAGTCCTCGGATGCGTTGGCTGATCTGCTCCACCGACTCCAGGAGCTCAGCCAAGCCCTTTGTATCCTCGGTCATGCGGCCGGCGTCAAAGTCGGCCATCACTTCGAAGCAAAAATTGATGGTGCGACGAATGCGCTCGCCGACGAGCCCAAGGTCGGCGCTTTCTTCCTCTCCTTCCAGTTGCCGTTCTCGCGCCTGCTGCACCGATCCGGCGATGGCCTGTATGTAGTCGACGGCATCGCGAAATTCCTTCAGCAACCGCAGATCGACGTTCTGTGAACGCAGACTCTTCTCGAGCCTTTGCAGTTCCGCGCCCGCTATTTTCATTTGCAAGCTGGCGCCCCAGAAACTTTCGTTGGACGACACGAGCTCCACCACGATGCCGTGAGAAACGCCTTCGCGTGAATTCGGCGTCGCCAGGACGCGTGCGTCCATCGTTTCCGCAGAGAGCAAATTTGTTAGTGCCACGCGGGTCCCGAGATCGGGGTAATTTGCCATTTCCAGAAGGCCGCCGTGAGCATTCACCTGTCTCGCGACGCCTTCCTCTTTCATTGACTGGCCCTCCGCACCCTTCCAGCCCACTTCTACCGGAATCCTCACCGGAAAACGCGTCTCTTTCCTGCGCTCCAGTTTCGATCCGTCTGCGGCGGTCGGACGTCTTTTCATTCGAAGGGGTCCTTTTTTAGGTTATCTGAACGGGCTTCGGCCCGACTGCCGTTGCCGCGCACACACCACCGGAAACAACAGGTTAAGGACTATGCGAAACCAATACTACTGGTCGAAAGGACAGGTCCCCCAAAAGGCAATAGATCGCGGCCCGAACGGGGATGTGGAAACCGCGATTTGTCTGGCGGTTCGCTTTTCCGGGTGCCCCATCCTTCGGTGATGTTGTCGTGCCGAAAAAGCCGTGGACATCATGGCGTTTTTTCGGCTTAAAAAAGGCGCGAAGGGTGGGATTCTTTGCGTTGTCACTGATAGTACAAACTCAAGCGCCGTCAGGTGCTTACACCGTCTTGGTCATCCCGCCGTCCAGATCAATCAATGCTCCCTGCAGAAGCCGATTCTGCGGAGCCAACATGAACGCAGCCAAACTCGCGATATCCTCCGGCTCGCCGATCCGCACAATCTTCGCCCGGCGGACCATCTCCCGCTCTGCCGCCTCCATATTTCCGCCCGTTTCCTGAGCGGTTGACTTAATCCAGCCCTTCAGGCGATCCGTCCGGATATACCCTGGATTGATCGCATTCACCTGCACGCCATCGCGTATCCCCACGTCCGCCAGCGCCTTCGTGAAAGACAGAAATGCGCCGTTCACCGACCCGCCGATTGTAAACTCCGGTCCCGGCGTTCGCCCACCCGTCCCGATAATGTTCAGCACCGCGCCCCGGCGCTCTTTCAGGTATGGCCAGGCCGCTCGCACCAGCCGCACCGCACCAAAAAATTTCAGCGCGAAGCCATCCATCCAGTCCGCTTCGGAAAGCTCCAGGAACTCGCCCCGCTTGGTCGCGCCCGCGTTGTTCACCACAATATCCATTCCGCCAAACGCCTCGACCGCCGCCCGCGCCAGTGCGCCGGGCGCTTCCGCCTCACGCAAATCGGCGGCAAATATTTCGACAATGCCGCCCGCCTTGCTGATTTCGTCGGCAGTGGCAGCCAGGGCTGCCTTATCGCGTGCAGCGATCACCACCTGCACGCCCTCGCGCGCCAGCCGCATGGCAATCGCGCGGCCAATCCCCCGGCTCCCGCCAGTCACAATTGCAGTCTTACCTGCTAACCCTTTGCCGCCTTCCATTTTCTGTCTGCCCTAAGGGCGCTCCCTGTCTTTTTGATTTCGCGTAGGCGAACGGAGAACCTCTGCCGCGCTTTCGCGGCTACTCCATACCCACACCCAGTTTCACGTTGGCCCCGCACTTCACAACTTGTCATTCTGAGCGGAACCGGGGTCCCCAACGTGCGCCGCCCTTGCGCGCGTTGGGGTGGTGGAGTGGTCGCGCTTGTTTCCTCGCCCGGTTTTCGGGCGCGCGACCACGCAGTCGAAGCGCGCATTTTGCCGCCGTGCTTTTCGGCGAATCCCTCTGTGTTTTTTCCGAAACTACGTTTATCCCCACACCCGCCGCGCCGTCTCCACCACCAGCCGCAACTTCGCCCACTGGTCATCTTCAGTCAGCAAATTTCCTTCCATCGTCGAAGCAAACCCGCATTGCGGGCTCAGCGCCAAATTTTCCAGAGGCACAAACCGTGAAGCTTCCTCGATCCGTTTCGCCAGCACGTCGGCCTTCTCCAACTGCGGCCGCTTCGAGCTAACGAGCCCCAGCACCACCGTCTTTCCCTTCGGCACAAGCCGCAACGGTTCGAACGTGCCCGAGCGCTCGTCGTCATACTCCAGCAGAAAGCGGTCCACGTTCATCGTGCCGAAAAGTTTTTCCGCGATCGCGTCGTAGCCGCCTTCGGCATACCAGTGGCTGCGGTTATTGCCGCGGCACAAATGAATCGCCAGCGTCACGCCCGGCTTCCGCGCCGCCTGGAAACACGCGTTATCCGCGCGAATCGATTCCTCGAGCAGCGCCTCCGGCTCGACTTTCATTTCATCGCGAATCCACTGCCGCCATTTCTCATCCATGAAATAGCTGTAGCGGGGCGCGTCGATTTGTATGTACTTCACGCCCTCGCCCGCGAGCTTCGCGAGGTCCGCCTTCATGATTCCGACAATGTCCGAAAGCAGCGCCGAATGCGTCTCGTACACCTTGTCCGTCACTCCGCTCTTATACGAAATCGCCGGAAATTGCGTCGCGCTTGGCAACGTCATCTTGATCGCGCCGGGGCTGTTCTTTTTCAGATAGGGCAACTCGTGCCCGGTCAACGGCCGCGCCTGCTTCAGCTTCTTTGTCACGATTCCTGCAACTCTGAGTGTGGCAGCGCCCTTTGTTTGAGCCGCCTCCCAGGTCCGGTCCAGCGAATCGCCGAGGTCAAAGCCCTCCACAGCGTCGGTGAAGTCGCTCATAAAATTCCGCCGCCGCAATTCGCCGTCGGTGAAAATCTCGAATCCCAGCTCTTTCTGCTTTGCGAGAACGCGCGCAATGTGGCGATCTTCGAGATCGTGCAGCCGCTGCGGGTCTTCGCCGTTGCGCCGCGCCTCCAGCAACTCCGCGGGCCTCAGGAAGCTCCCCACATGATCCGCCCTGTATTCCCCCGCCATCACGTCCTCCATCTGAAATTCGTGTCGTTGCCCCGCACGGCCTATCACCGTCCGCTGTCATTCCGAGGTCGCCGTGCGCCGCGCCGTTTACGGCGCATAGGCTTCGCAGGCGGCCGAGGAATCTGCTTTTCGCTTTTTCGGGTGCCCCACCCTTCGTTTTTAAGGGTGGGTCCGGGTTTTGTAGCCCCAGGGCGCCCGCCGGTTCCTATCGCCGCTTCTGCTCCACCAACTCCCGTCCCCGCTTCGCCGCCTCCGCGACCAAAAACCCCATCTTCGGATGCTCCGGCTCAAAATCCACCGGCAAACCATTCTGCCGCAGCGCCTCCGACGTCATCGGCCCGATCGACCCCACCACGATGCGCCCGAACGCCCGCCGCAGCGGCTCCTCGGCCTGCATTTCTGCGGCGATGCGCAACAGATGCTGCACCTGCACTGACGTAGTAAAAAACGCCATATCGATACGCCCGTTCACGATGGCTTGCACGCCTTCTCGCAGTGGACCCGTGTCCGCCGGCAGCGCCCATTCGTAAACCGGCACGCGCGTCACCGTCGCGCCGCGGTCTTTCAATCCGTCCAGCAACTCCGGATTCGTCGCGCCATACTCCTGAACCGCCACTCGGCTGCCCTTCAGCGGCATGGAAGCCGCCCGCCCATCCAGCGCGCCCAGAACTTCTCGCCACGTATTCGGCTCCGGCACGGCTACGGTAACCGGAACTCCCAGTTCCGCCAGCGCCGCCATCGGCTTTGGCCCGCGGGCCACGACTTTCACGCGCTTCAGCGCCTCCACGAACTTTTGCCGCAGTTCGTGCGCCTCCACCAGACGCACCAGCGCTCGCGTCCCCACCCCCGTCAGGAAAATGACCATGTCGAATCCGCCCTCGGTCAACTTTCGCGCAAACGCCAACGCCTCGGGATTGTCTTTCAGCGTGATCTCCTGCATCGACGGCGCAACGATTGCTTCGCCGCCATAATTCGAGATCAGCTTGGCCATCTCCTGCCCGCGCCGGCTTTCCAGGCACAAAATGCGCAGCCCCGCGAGCCCATTTTTTGCCGCATCATTCGCCATAGCGCCCGCCATTGTAACTAAAAGAGGTCAAGGACTGCGCTCTCGCCTGGAAAAAGAGGCCGGCGCAAAAAGGCAATTACCTTTTCGCGCTGCGCCTTCTATTACAATCTCTACGGTCGGTGCTTCGATAGCGCGCCGGCGCAATCTCGGGAGAGTTCTGGATGCGATGGGGACTACTGGTGGCCATGTTCGCAGTAGTTTTCGCCATCGCCGGACTTTACCTGCTGCTTTCGCGCGTTGACCTGAGCGCCATCCAGCAGCCCGGCCACACCGGGGAATATCTGCGCACAAGACTGACCCGTGCAGTCATCCGCAGGCGCGCCGCTCGCGAAGAGATCCCCCTCGCGCCGGGCGACCGTGAAACCAGCATGAGCATCGCTGCCGGCAAAAATCTCTACGATATGGATTGCGCCACTTGCCACGGTTCCGATGAAAATGGCCCTACTCCCATGGGCCGAGGCATGCTTCCCCGAACCGTAGCGCTCGATTCCGCCAACCTGCAAACTTATTCCGATCGCGAATTGTTTTCGATCATTCGCAATGGGATCCGCTTCACAGGAATGCCGGGATTTTTCGGAACGGAAACGAATGAGCAGATTTGGGACGTCGTCGACTACCTTCGCTCGCTCCCCTAATGCGCTTTTCCGGCGGTAAAAAGACGCGCAATCAGCACCAGCACCACGGCTCCCACTGTCGCGGCCGCCAGGCTGTATATGAACCCGCCGCCCCAAATGCCCAGCTTCGAAAAAATCCAGCCGCCCAGAATCGACCCCACCATTCCGATCGCCAGGTTCCCCAGGCACCCGAAACCTGCTCCCCGGCTGACTTCGCCCGCGATCCATCCCGCCAGCAGTCCGATGATGATCCACCCCAGCAGAGAAGAGCTGATGGAGATCCCGAAAAAATGAACCATTATTCCCCCCTCGATCGATTTGCTAGCGGGCCATTGTAGCCCAGGTCTCACGAGGTACACGCTTGTCGGGCTTTAGCCTCCGTAGCTCACGTCGCCGGACGGCTTCTTCATCCGGAGACCTGAGGCCTTTCGCTTCGTATCGCTTTGCTGCCCATCGTTTTTCCTTCAACTCGCGCGACAGTCGCGATCTTTTGTAGCCCACCCTTTTCGCGACCTGGCCCCCAAGACGCGCCGATTTTGCGTGGAGTCGGGCTTTAGCTTCTGTAGCTCAGGTCGCCGGACGGCTTCATCGTCCGGAGACCTGAGGCCTTTCACTTCGTATCTCTTCGCGTCCCCGCTCTAGGGGGCCGGAGCTTTAGCTCCGACTATTACCGACTCGGCACCGGGGCTTTAGCCCCTGAAGTCCTATACCCAAAGCGGCCGTTCGAACCACGCCACATCCCAATACTTCCCGAACTTCCGCCCGTTGCCCGTAAATGTGCCTACATGCCGAAACCCGAAGTGCTCGTGCAGCGCCACCGAACCTGGATTTGGCAGCGTGACCCCGGCGACAACGCGATTGATGTCCTCGCCCGCGATCAATTCGAATAGCGCCCGATAGAGCAGCGTCCCCACTCCGCGCCGGGTGCAGTCGTGACTGCAATAGACTGTCGTCTCCACGGTGGTTTCGTAAGCTTCCTTCGGGCGGAACCTCCCCGTTCCTGCGTACCCGATTACCCGGCCACTCGCGCTGTTTTCAACCGCAACCAACAGCCGATGCCGCTTGCCATCGGAATGTTCTTCGAACCACGGCTCGAACGTCTCGACGGTAAACGGCTGCGTATTGAAGGTAATTGGCGTATTCACGATGTAGTGGTTATAGATCTCCGCCAGCCGGGGCAGGTCGGAGCGCAGCCCGGCCGCGTCGTAACGTCGATCATTCGAAGGTTCTCCTTGCGCTCCTATTCAATAATGCGCCGCGAAGAACCGCAAGCCGGAACGGCCTGACGCCGGTGACACCGCATTCATTCGAACGAGCCTTTCGTCATTTTTCGCAACTTCGTCAGAATACCACTTAGTAAAACACGTTACTTTCGTTGCCTTCTGTGGTAACATCCCTTATGTTCGTTCTCCAGCCCTCGCATTCGCCATTTCGGAAGTGTGTCCCCGTCAATCGTTTCGGGCTCTCTCCACACTCTAAGCTCTTTCGATTCATACTCTTGTACAAAGGCACACCACAACCCTCATCGAATCATACTCTTGTAGAAAAACCAGGGGGGCAGGGGTGCCCGGTTTGACTAAAACTATTACCGCCGCATACTATCGTTCGTTTCAGCGCGCCGGTTCGGAGAGTCTGTGAATCACGCCGACAATCGACCGAAGTTCTATCTGACGACGCCGATCTACTACGCGAACGCGCGGCCGCACGTTGGCTCGGCTTATACCACTCTGGTTGCCGATACGGTCGCCCGCTTCAAGCGCATGCAGGGCTACGACGTGGCCTTTCTCACGGGTACCGATGAGCACGGCGAAAATATCGCCCGCGCGGCGGCCAAAGCTGGGGTCAGCCCGCGCCAGCACGTGGACCGCTATTCCGCCGTTTTCCGTAATCTGTGGAACGAACTGGGGATCAGCTATACCCACTTCATTCGCACGACATCCCTGGAACACCTGCGCGCGGTGCGCCGCCTCCTGCTGCGCGCCCGCGATGCCGGATACGTCTACAAAGGGTTTTACCAGGGCCGCTACTGCGTTTATGACAATCTCTACGTGAGCGATTCGACCGATCCCATCGATTGCCCGGTCTGCGGCCGTCCCGCTGAAGTCGTTTCGGAAGAAAATTACTTCTTCAAGCTCTCCGCCTTCCAGGAAAAGCTTCTGCAACTCTATGAGAGCCAGCCGGATTTCATCCGGCCCGCCTTCCGCCGCAATGAAGTCCAGCGCTTCGTCGAAGCGGGCCTGCGCGATATTTCCGTCAGCCGCAAAACAGTGAAGTGGGGCCTTCCCTGGCCCGACGATCCCGAGCACGTCGTTTACGTCTGGTATGACGCGCTCACCAGCTACCTGAGCGGCATTGGTTACGGCGACGACGAATTGCAGTGGGAAAAGTATTGGCCCGCGCAGCTTCATTTGATCGGCAAGGAAATCATTCGCTTCCATTGCGTCTATTGGCCGGCATTCCTGATGGCCGCGGACGAGCCACTGCCGAAGAGCGTTTTCGCGCATGGCTGGCTGCTTTTCGAGCAGCAAAAAATGAGCAAATCGAAGGGCAACGTTGCCTATGCCGAGCCCATCGCCCGCACCGTCGGCGTGGATGCGCTGCGATATTACTTGCTGCGCGATGTGCCGTTCGGCCAGGACGGCAACTTCAGTCACGACGCGCTGCTCACGCGCTATAACAGCGATCTCGCCAACGGCTTGGGCAATCTGGCCAGCCGCACGCTCGCTATGATCGGCCGATATTGCGAAGGGTTGATCCCCTCGGCGCACACAGGGGCAATAGGCGATGCCGAGAAATCCCTCGCCGTCGCTGTAACGGAAGCCGCGGGCACTGTCTCCACGCAGTACGAAGAGCTCTCATTTTCGCGCGCGCTCGAACTCATCTGGGCGGCGATCGCGCAGGTCGATGGCTACATCACAGTGCAAAAGCCCTGGTCGCTCGCCGAAGACCCCGGCCAGCGTGCTCGGCTTGAAACGGTGTTGTACCACGCCGCAGAATCGATACGCGTTCTCGTGGTGCTCGCCCATCCCGCTCTGCCTATTTCCACGGAAAAAATCTGGCGGCAGCTCGGGCAATCCGGCGCTCTCGAAGAAGTTCGCATCGATCAGCTCGCCTGGGGCGCGCTGCGTCCCGGTACTCTGATCGGCGAGCCCGCCGCTGTGTTTCCTCGCGTGGAAAAAACTGAAACTCTGGAGAAAATTGCAGCCATGGAACAGGAAATTCTTAAACCGCAAGGCACGCCCGCAACTCCATCTGCTCCCGCCGCCGCACCCGCTGCACAACCGGCGGCAGCCGCAGCGACACCCCCCCCAGCGC
>Ga0210394_10005113_pt1 | contig 14856 bp, 11 predicted proteins | sample IncBWC12MmetaG_FD_160121 | JGI IMG/M metagenome (GOLD analysis project Ga0210394, IMG submission 160121) | Forest soil microbial communities from Barre Woods Harvard Forest LTER site, Petersham, Massachusetts, United States - Inc-BW-C-12-M | ecosystem: Environmental > Terrestrial > Soil >... | reverse complement strand
ATTCGCGGGTAGTGTTAGTCGGCGGCGGCGTCGGAGAATCCGCGTGACAAGGGACTGGAGGTGCTTACGGTGGAGGCGCGCGAAGGATTGTCAGTGGGGCTGGCGGTGACGGTGCGCTACCGGATTGATCCGCGGCACCTGGATTATGTGGATGCGAATCTGCCGCAGCCGATCGAGGACGAGATTGTGGCGCCGGTGGTGACCAGCACTTTCCGGGACCTCGCGCCGAATTACATCGTGCGCGACGTTTTTTCCATCAAGCGCGACGAATTCCGCCAGCGCGCGACGCAAGCCATCACGGCGCGGCTGGGCGAGGACCAAATCATCGTCAAGGAAGTGCTGCTGCGCAAAGTGTTGCTGCCCGAACAGTACCAGCAGGGGTTGCAAGGTTTGTTGATGAAAGAGCAGGAAGACGACCAGGTGACGGTGGACCAGAGCATCGAGCAGAAAAAAGTGAAGATCGCGGAATCGCAGGCGGAGGCGCAGAAGGTGCGGCAGATCAAGCACGCCGAGGCGGACGCGCGGACGCGGGTGTTGATGGCGCAGGCGGAATCGGACGCGATGCAATACACGCTGCCGCTGAAGCAGAAACAGATCGAGCAGTCGCGTCTGGAAGCCGAGGCGCGCAAGCAGACCACGATTGAGGACGCGGAAGCGGCGGCGCAGGCACGCGTGAAGAATGCCGAAGCGGAAGCGCAGGCCAAAGTGATCGACAGCAAGGCGGAGCAGCAGCGGCGGGAATTGTTCGCGGCGACGCAGAACGAGGAGACCGTGCGGGGCGCGGAAGCGGCGGCGCAGGCAAAGGTGATTGACGGAAAGGCGGAGAAGGAACGGCAGGATTTGTTGGCGGATGCGGAGGCCAACCAGATTCGCGTGACGGCGCAGGCGGGCGCGGAAAAGATGCAGCTGGAGGCGTCGGCGCTGAAGGTGAACCCCATGCTGGTGCAATTGACGGTGGCGCAGCGGTTGAGCGACCGGGTGCAGATCATGATGGTGCCGACGGACGGGAAATTCTTTTTTACGAATGATGTGCTGAAGTCGGCGCAGGCTTTTGGGGGATTGAATGATCCGCCGACGCGCGCGGGCGGGAAACCGTAACGAGATGAAACTGAAATCGCAGACGAAGAGATTCCCAGCCGGGGTTCTCGCGGCCTGTTCCGCGAGGTAGGGCAGCCCGGTTTGGGAGTAACGCCAGCAAAAACCCTTGCGGGTGGCACGGTGAGGACCAGGGCACAACGCGACGCGACCGCCGCAGCGAAGCTCTCGTCCTGGATCTGAGCCGCAGCCACCCTGCTGGCCTGACGAACGTGTGAAGCAGATGCAAACGCGAGAGCACAGGCAGGATTGCCTATGCCACGATTACTGCGCGGACACTCGGTGGGCGACGCGTGCGACTTTGCGGATTAGGCGGTGTGCTAAGATGACGATTCGCGAATGCGATTTACGATTCGCGCACACTGATGCGGCCTTCCCGCGGACTTCGTCTCCGATCTCAAGCAGCGCTGGCCGTTTTGTTCTTCGTTGCGGTTCTGTTCGTGACCCCCGCGCAAAATTCGACTCCGTTGCCGCCGCAATGGAATGAGGCGGTGAGCCAGCTGGCGGACAAAATTGCCGTCGCGGTGCGGCCCGCGCGCTCGCTCACGCTCAGCCCGGTTGAAAACATGTCGTCGATCAGTCCTGGCAACGCCGCGCTGCTTGGCCATTTGCTGGAAACGGAACTGACTGCTCGAAAACTGCGCATCGTTCACGAGGAGTCATCCGAAACCGTCGTTTACCTCAAGGTTTCAGAAGGAGTAGAAGGGCCGCTAGTGACGGCGCAAGTTCACCGCAGCGATGATGAGGACCCGACTGGTCAAATTGCAATCGTCGCTTTGCAAAAGCCGACCGCGACCAATTCCGGCGCCGACGGAGCGCCGCTGATCCTGCAGCGCAAGTTCATTTTCGCGCAGGCTGAACCGATTCTTGACTTCGTGAGCCCGGATGCCTTGGATGGTGCTGGGACTCGGCTTCTGGTGCTGGAGCGAGAGCGCGTGGAGTACTTGCGACTGGAGCAAGCGCGCTGGTCGCTCGATCACTCGTCTCCCGTGAAGTTGGGCTTGCACGTTTCCCGTGATGTGCGCGGGCTCGTTGCGAAAGATAAAGATGATGACGAAGCGATTCACATTTATCTGCCACAGGAAACTTGCATCGGCTCCGCTCACGGCCAGGTCGACCTGGGCTGCAGCCCGAGTGTCCGGGCAAAACCCCCCGCTGTGCCGTTCGTAGGGCACATGTGGCCGTTGAACCCCGCTGATCCGCGGATTTTTTCGGCGCCTTATGATCCTGACCGCAACTACTTCGCGGGCTTGGAGGCGAGCTTTGGCGATTTCACGGGACGCCTTCCAGCGTTTTATTCCGGGGCCGTCATGAGCGAAGGCAACCGCCCATCGTGGATTCTTGCGGAGCTGGATAGCAGAGCGCGGCTCTACGATGGGGGCCCTGCAGCTACGGCGACCTTTTCGGGTTGGGGCGACAATCTCGCTATTGTTTCAGCGGACTGCGATTCTGCGTGGCTCGTGCTGGTGACCGGTATAGGCGATTGGACGGTGCGCGACACGCTGCGGATTTACCGTGTCGCGGACCATCAGGCGGTGACGGTGGGCCAGCCGCTGGAATTTTCGGGGCCGATCTTGGCGTTGTGGCCGACGCAAGATGATAAATCGGCTCGCGTGGTGTCACGAAATTTGCAGACGGGAATGTATGAAGCTTCGATTGTGTCTGTTTCTTGCGGCAATTAGCGTCGCGCTGGCCGCGCCTCCCGCGTGGACCGCGCGGCGGCCGCGATATGGCGGGACCTTGCGCGTGGAGCTCGGCGCGGCTGTTGCGTCGCTCGATCCGGCTGTAGCGAGTTCATCGCCGGAAGAAGCGACAGCACTCGCGCAGATCGGGCCGCTGGTGTTTGCGCATTGGGGCGCAGCGGATACGCCTGTCGCGGCTGCGGGGAGTGGGGCGTTTCGGGTGACGGCTTTTGAGGCGGGAAAGCGGGCGGTGCTCGCGGCGAATGAGGGTTTCCGTGAGGGGCGACCGTTTGTGGATGCGATCGAGATTGCCATGGGGCGGGGGGCGCACGAGCGGCTTGTTGATCTGGAACTGAGCAAGGCGGATCTCACGGAAATTCCGCCGCAGGATGCGCGACGGGCTGCTGAGCAGGGGGTGCGCGTTAGCGCTTCGCAGCCGGATGAATTGCTGGCGCTGGTTTTTGTCGGCGGCAATGCCGGGCCGAATGCAGCCGCCGCGGCGAGTGCGCGCTCGACCGGAAAAGTATCTGGCCAAGCGACTGCACAAAAGACCGGGCCCGCGAATGGAGCTGCGCGCAGCGGGGCAGCGGAACAGGCGATGGGGCAAGCACTTTCACTGGCGATTGACCGCGTGGCCATCGTGAATTTCATCTTGCAGAAGACTGGCGAGTCTGCGGGCGGGTTGCTGCCGCAGTGGTCTAGCGGAACGGCGTTTTTGTTTCCGGCAGGGGCGCCGTCGGCGGCGGATCTGGAGCATGCGAAAGAACGCTGGAAGGAAATCGCGGCGGCAGGGCCATTGGTGTTGGGATATGATTCCGCTGATCCGCTGGAGCAGAGCGTGGCGGAGCGGATTGTGGTGAATGCGAAAGAGGCGGGGATGGCGGTGCGTGCACAGGCGATGCCTGTTGCTGGCGCGGCGAATTCGCGCGGCGCTGCTTTGCGAGCAGCGCATGTGGATGTGGAATTAGTTCGGTGGAGGATGACTTCGCCGCTGGCGGGTGAAGCGCTGAAAGATTTTCTTGCGCGAATTTATGCGGCAGCGTTCGATGCTGTCGAGGCTGGCGCGTTTCCCGAGGCTCCTTCGCCGGAGGACATTTATAAGCAGCAGCGGGCGATATTGAGTACGTATCGCGTGGTGCCGCTGGTTTGGTTGCCGCAGGTTTATGGATTGAGCGCGCGCGTGCGGGATTGGAAAGCGCCGGGGCCGGGCGAGAATTGGCCGCTCGGGGACGTGTGGTTGGATGCGGAGGCGGCCGGAGTGCCGTGAGTATTTGTGATGATAGTGGGATTTGTGTTTCGGCAGCTGGCGAGTTGCGGGAAAACGCGCGAAGAGTTTGTAGCTTGGATCTTCCGAGCGACGTCGGCGATTGCCGCGACACCGCTGGCGCACTGAAGTGCGCCGCTACAACGGCAAGAACGACGGCAGATTCAACGGTGACCCGTGGAGATACCAGGCCGGTGCTGGGGATTCCAAACCCCCACCCTTCCGAAACCGAAGGGTGGGGCATCCGGGGCGCTGATTCGCCTGCGAGATAGCTGGTGGGCTCGCGTTTTGTTGCGCGTGATGCAACGTCCGAGAAACAGTAAAGCCGAAGTCCAAGGCGCCCGCCTAAAATACAGACGGCCGCTACAAAGTCAAACGCACCGGCAAAGGCCAAGTAAAAGTGCCCAGCTGGAGCTGACAGCTACCAGTTCCATAGCAAGAGCAAAAGAGTCGGCGCGGCGTTGCTGCGCGACTAGAGGAACATCGTGACGTTTCGGACCAGGTTGTTCGTCAATTTTATGCTGGCGCTGCTGCTGTCCGTGGGATTGATCGCGGCGGGAGTTACCGTGGTGACGCGGCGGGCGTTTGAAGAAATGAATCACGAGCACAGCGATGCGCTGCTCGCGCAATTTCAGCGGGAATTTGCGCGGCGCGGAAGCGAAGTGGTGGAGAGTGTGAAGGGGATCGCCGACGCGGAGCCAACCGTGCGGATGGCGATTGATCTGAGCCGGCCGAATGCGGATGTTTCGGTGTATGTAAATGATGCGCACGGCGTGTCCAAATCGCACCAGCTGGATTTGCTGGATTTCGTGAACAATGACGGGACGATTATTTCCTCGCAGGAATCTCCAGCGCGTTTCAACTACAAAATGGAGTGGGTTACGAAGCCGGAGGATTGGCCGGCGCGCGGCGCGTTCCTGACGAAACTCGACACCGAAAACGGGCCCGCGCTGGCGCTGCTGTCGGTAGCCACAGTGCGCGTGGGCGACCGGGATTTGTATGTGGTTGGAGGCGAGCGGCTGGGCAAGGAATTTCTGGCGTCGCTGGTGCTGCCGGCAAACATGCGCGCGCTGCTGTATTTGAATCTGGATCCGGAATTTCAAGATGCGAATTTGCTCGACGCGAATGGTCCGGCGCCGGATGCGGACCGCTTCGCTCCGCTGGTGGCCAAAGAGAAGGCCAACCCGGTGGAGCAGTCCACGGAGATCCGCTGGAGCATTGACCCGGCGAGCGCGGAAATGTTTCACGCTTTGCCGCTGCAGGGGCGAGCGAAGGAATTGCTGGGCGTGTTGTTTGTAGGGAGCTCGCAGCGTACGGTGGTGTCTCTGGAGCGACGGATTCGCTGGCTGGCGCTCGGCGTAGTTGCGGTGGGCTTGCTGTTCGGGTTGATGTTGAGCTGGTGGGGCGCGGCGCGCGTGACGCGTCCGGTGCAGAAGCTGGCGGAAGGCGCGCAGGAAGTGGCGGATGGAAATTGGAACGCGCGGGTGAATGTGCGCGGGCGCGATGAAGTGGGGCAGCTGGCGACATCGTTTAATAAGATGACCGAGCAGTTGGTGGAGCAGCGCGACAAACTGGTGCAAGTGGAGCGGGTGGCGGCGTGGCGGGAATTGGCGCGACGGCTGGCGCACGAATTGAAGAACCCGCTCTTTCCGCTGCAGACCACGGTGGAAAATCTGCGCAAAGCGCGCGAGCAGAATTCCGAGCAGTTCGAGGAGGTATTTCAGGAATCCACTGGCATATTGCTGGCGGAGATTGAAAACCTGAAGGCCATCGTGGGGCGGTTCAGCGATTTCGCGAAGATGCCGCAGCCGGAACTGAGCACGGTGAACCTGAACGAGATCGTGCGCACCGTGGTGAAACTTTTCGAAGGGCAATTCAGCGCGGTGGGGCGTCCGGCAATTACTCCGGAGCTGCATCTGGAGGATGACCTGCCGCTGATTCAGGCGGACGCGACGCTGTTGCACCGCGCCGTGGAGAACCTGGTGCTGAACGCCATGGACGCGATGCCGGCGGGCGGGGTGTTGATGCTGCGCACGGCGCATAAAGATGGCGAAGTGACGCTGGAAATTTCGGATACGGGCACAGGATTGACGCCGGAAGAATCCGAGCGCCTGTTCACGCCTTATTACACGACCAAGCAGCACGGAACTGGGCTCGGCCTGGCGATCGTCCAGGCGGTCGTGGCGGATCACGGCGGGCGAATTTCGGTCGAGAGCGAGACGGGCGTTGGAACTTCCTTTCATATTGACCTGCCGATAAAGCCGCCGCACAAGGCGCAGACATTTCCCATCGTTTTCGAGAAGAAAGAAGACGGGACCTAGCCTCCGTGTCCGCAAAAGCGCACATATTGGTTATCGATGATGACGCGAACACGCTGGCGTCGTTGGCGCGCGCGTTCCGGCTGGCCGGTCACGAGGCAACCGTGTGCGACAATGCGGCGCGGGCGCTGGAACTGGCCAAGGCCGAGCGCTTCGACCTGATTCTTTCCGACGTGGTGATGCCGGGTCGCGACGGGATCGCGCTGCTGGAGGATTTCAAATCGATTGGACTGGCGTCACCGGTGGTGATGATGTCCGGGCAGGCTTCGATTGAAATGGCGGTGAAGGCCACGCGGCTGGGGGCGAGCGATTTTCTGGAGAAGCCCATCTCCAGTGAAAAGCTTTTGCTGACGGTGGAGAACGCGCTGCGCGTGCGGCATCTGGAGGAAGAAAATCGCGACTTGAAGAGGCGGTTGGGGCGGCATCACATCGTTTGGGCGAGCGCGGCGATGAAAGAAGTGATGGCGCAGGTGGAGCACGTGGCGGCGAGTGAAGCACGGGTGTGCATTCGCGGCGAGACGGGGACGGGCAAGGAACTGATCGCGCGAACGCTGCACGAAAACAGTCCGCGGCGGAATGGGCCTTTCATTTCGCTGAATTGCGCGGCGGTGCCTTCGGAGCTGATGGAGACGGAATTGTTCGGGCACGAAAAGGGATCGTTTACCGGGGCCGCTTCGCGGCACACCGGGAAATTCGAGCAGGCGCATCGCGGTACTCTGTTTTTGGATGAGATCGGCGATATGCCGATGACCATGCAGGCGAAACTGCTGCGCGTGCTGGAAGAGGGAGAGATCGAGCGGGTGGGAGGGGATAAGCCGTTTGCGGTGGACGTGCGCGTGGTGGTGGCGACGCACCGCAATCTGGAAGAGCAGGTGCGGCAGGGGACGTTTCGCGAGGATCTGTATCATCGCGTGTTCGTATTTCCGATCGTGCTGCCGCCCTTGCGCGAACGGCGCGAGGACGTTCGCGTGCTGGCGGAGCATTTCGTGCGGCAGCTGGAGGAGCAGAATAATTGGAAGCTGAGGAAATTATCGCCGGAGGCGATGGCGGAGCTGGAGCGTTATTCATGGCCGGGGAACGTGCGTGAATTGCGGAACGTGGTGGAGCGGGTTTTGTTGCTGGCGCCGGGGGACTCGCTGGAGGCGGAGACCGTGATACGGGCGTTGCCTGCCGCGGCGATGGCTGGTGGTGGAAAGGGATTGTCAGCGGCGGCTCTGGAGGCTGGGATGCTGTCGCAGCGTGTAGAGGCGTTTGAACGGGAGACGTTGCTAGCGGAATTGAGGCGTCATCATCATCACATGACGAATACGGCGAAGGCTTTGGGCTTGGAGCGCAGTCATCTATATAAGAAGTGCCAGCAGTTGGGGATTGATTTGCGCGCGATTCGCCAGACCGAGTAGCGCGCGGGGGCGAAGCGCAGGAATGTGAGGTCGGTGCCGCTGGGTCGAAACCCCGCCCTTCCCAAACCGCAGGGCGGGCACTCGGGCGGTGGTTGGAGTGCGAGTTAATTCGCGGGAATGCGGTTTGCCGTTTGTTACGAAGGCGTGTCTGATTTCTTGCGCGAGGAAATTAGGTAGCTTGAGGCCATATAGAGGATGATGGACACGGCCATGGTAGTCCACAGCACTTTGGTTTTCAGGGTTACGGCGAAAGCCGTCACGGCTGCGAAAAATCCCCACATGAAGAGTTCGCCTACGAAGGCTTGTTTCCAGTGAGGTTCGAGGCCGCCATCTGGCAGGCAGGGTTGCAACGACGGCCACAGGCGGGGCACGCGGCGGCAAAATTCAAAGTAGGATTCGCCCTGTTCTTTTTGCAGATTGGATTCTTCCAGGCCGATCAGGCGCAGACAGAAAATAAAATTCCCCACCACGATCACCGCGAATCCCACGCGGCTGGCCAGTAAGCCCACGCCGAATGCCATCAGAATATTTCCGAGGTAGAGCGGATTGCGCACGTGGCGGTATGGGCCGGAGGCGACGAGTTTTTCGGCTCGCAAATCGTGGTCCTGCATTACATCGGAGCGCAGATAGGATGTGGCCCAAGTGCGTAACAGCGCGGTGAGGAGCGTCAGCAGCGCCGCGAACGCGAGGGCGCAGCGCGCCAGCAGATCGGCGCGCGGTGAATTTTCGCCGACGGTGATGTTGATCAAGTATTGCACCGTGTTGACGTGGTCCAGCGCGTAGAGCCAGAAGCCCGCGCCGAAGATTAGGCCGAAGATCCAGAAGCGATTGCGAAACTCGAAATCCGTGGCTTTCATGAGGCTCCTGACGTGGCTGGATGTTGCAACTGAATTTATACGCCCGATGGCACCTGTTTGTTACCGGTCGTCGCGGCGTGTAACGAGCGGCGGGGATTCGGACGATCGTGCTGGATTCGTGTTCGTTGGCGCCGAAAACAGGCGGCTGAAGAGCACGTGCGTGGGGAAATAGACTACGAAAACGAGAAAGAGGAAAGTGATGGCGAGGTGCGCGGGAGCGGGGCCGTAGGAGCGATGGAGGAAGGGATCCTTGACTGCGAAATTGAGATTTTGCTCCGGGGTTACGAATCGCGAGGCTATGAGGACGGGCAGCAGGATGGCGGATTGCAGTTTCCAGGCGCGGCGATCATAGCCTAGCCGGCTGAGCGACCAGAGCAGGATCAAGGGCAGGACGATATGGAAGAGCGAGAGCAGGCGCGCCCAGAGCGGGGTGGTGGCGTCGAAAAGATATTCGGTGCCGCCGATCAGGTGGCGGCCGAAGCAGAATCTGGCGGCTGCGTCCAGGGTCCACACCAAGTCAATCAGCACGGAGGAGACAGCTTGACTGGAAACCAAGAGAGCGCTATTGGTCCAGAGGCCGAAGCAGGTGAGAATTACGGCGATGTCGCAGAGGTGGAGAAAGTTTGCGGGGCCCCAGGCGTGCCAGTAGGCGGCGAACCAGACGGCGAGGAACAGTAGCGCGAGGCGGCGAAGCGATTCGGGGATTTTCTGGCGTGGTGCGGGTGACGTGGGCATTTTGTCGCTGCGAACGGGGCCATCGTAGCAAATCGGGTGCAAGCCATCTCATAAATATTCGGCCGTGATCAAAAGCGTGACTTCAGGTTCAATCAACGACTTTTATTGGCGGACTTCGTGTGCGCGTGCGAAAATTTGAGTGGTGATGACCATTAATCCAGCGTGGTTTGCGGCGGGCGGGGTGTGCGCGGCGGGAGGGTTGTTTGCCTGGGGGGCGCTGGCGCCCGGTTCGCAGCTTTTCGGGCGCACGTTGCGTTGCGTGAACGATGCGTCGTGCATGGCCATTACTTTTGACGATGGGCCGAACCCGGCTGTTACGCCGGGAGTGCTGGAGCTTCTTGCGCGGCACAATACGAAGGCTACATTCTTTCTGATTGGGCAGCGCGTGCGAGCGTTTCCTGCGCTGGCGCGGGAGATTGCGCAGCGCGGGCACGCGATCGGGAATCACACGGAGACGCATCCGTCGCTTACATTTTTATCGTCTGGACGAATCGCCGAAGAGATTGCGGGCTGCGACGATGCGATTGTGGCAGCCACGGGAAAGAAACCGCGATGGATGCGTCCGCCGTTTGGTTATCGCAGCCCGCTGCTGGATTCGATTGTGCGGCGGCGGGGCGGCGCGGGGGTGGCGATGTGGAACGTGGCGGCGCGCGATTGGCGGACGCATGCGCCCGAGCCCGTGATTCAGCGCTTGCGCCGCGCGCGTGGCGGGGATATCGTCCTTTTGCACGATGGCGATCATCGCGTGCTGGAAGGGAAGCGCGGCCACGTGCTGGCGGCTTTGGAATATTGGTTGCCGCGATGGCGCGACGCGGGCATACAATTCGTGAATCTGGACGAAGCGCAACTCAAAACTCAGGCGGGCTAGAGCTCATGGACGAAAAAAGATATTACGACGAGAAGCCCGAAACGAAGCAGATGACGCTGGTGTGCCCGCATTGCCGTGAAGAGGGTGTGTACCCGGTGCGGTGGATGGCGCGGACGAAGAAGGGCGCGCTGCCGCCGGGCGGGAATGAAGATGATCGCGCGAAATTCGCGAAGGCGCGGTCTTATATGGTGCGCATGGACGATATGGTAGCGTGCCGGAATATTCGTTGCCGCAAACGATTTGATCTTACCGGGCAGACGGTGATTCTCACTTAACAGCGGTTGTAGCAAGGCCGAAGCCTATGCGGAAAAACGCTCTAAGCCATTTCCTCCGGGGGCTAAAGCCCGTAGCAAGCCAAGCACGTCTTGTCCGAGCGAAAGCCCCGACCCGCTAAAAACTGACTTTTTCCGCAAACGATGCAGCCGCTCGGATTCTGCGCGGTGTATGTCATGGCTGCAGCCACGGCCTGCGAAGATCCTCCAACAACGTCTATGGCTGCCTGGTCCCGCAAAGCGGGACCGGGCGCTACAAAGGCAAAGTCAACTACGCCCGCCTGAAAAGTAGGCGGCCCCGACAAAGGCGCTACTAGAATCGAACGGTTGCGCAGAATGGCAACAGAGCCTTCGCGGGTCGAGTGCCGCCGGAGATTTGTTGGCCTCAGGAGCTGGCCGGTACGCCCTCGAGGATTTCGCGGATTTTGCTCGCCAGCGCTTTGAGGTTGAAGGGTTTCTGCAGGAAGGCCATGCCGCCTTCCAACACACCGTGGCGGAAGATGCTGTCGTCGGTATAGCCGGAAATGTACAGGACTTTCAGATCGGGGCGAGTGGAGGCGAGGCGCGCCGCCAATTCGCGACCGCTCAAGCGCGGCATCACCACGTCGGTGATGAGGAGCTGAATTTTTCCTTTGTGGACGGCGGCGATTTCCAGGGCCTGCATGCCGTCGGCCGCGTCGAGAACCTGATAACCGCGAGCCGTGAGGTATTCACTGACGAGTTCGCGCACGCTTTGTTCGTCTTCGACGAACAATATGGTTTCCGTGCCCGGTTCATGGCCACTCGTTGGTTTTTCGGGCGCTTTCTTTTCCGCCGGCGCTTGCACCATCGGCAAGTACACCTTGAACGTTGTGCCGTGGCCGACTTCGCTGTACACCCACACGTATCCGCCGCTTTGCTTCACTACGCCGTAGACGGTGGCGAGGCCGAGGCCGGTGCCGCGGCCTTGCGATTTTGTGGTGAAAAATGGCTCGAAGATGCGCGCTTGCGTGGCGGCGTCCATGCCGCAGCCGCTGTCGCTGACGGTCAACATGACGTAGTGACCGGGGTCAACAACGGCGTGCTCCGTGGCGTAATCGCGGTCGAGGTGCACGTTGGAAGTTTCGATGGTCAAGCGTCCGCCATCGGGCATGGCATCGCGCGCGTTCACGACTAGATTCAGGGCGACCTGTTCGATCTGACTGGGGTCCGCTTTCACGCGGCCCAGGTTGGCGCCGGGGAGAAACGCCAGTTCGATATTGGCGCCAATGACGCGCGAAACCATCTGGATCATTCCGGCGACGACTTCGTTCAAATCCAAAACGCGCGGCTGCAGCACCTGCATGCGGCTGAAGGCGAGCAGCTGGCGCGTCAACCCGGCGGCGCGCTCGGCGGCCTGTTGAATTTGTTCGACGTTCTGGCGCGCCGGGCTCTGGCGGTCGGCGGAGGCGCCGGGCAAGCGGTCGAGCAGCATTTCCGCATGGCCTTTCACCACCATCAGTAGATTATTGAAATCATGCGCGACGCCGCCGGCGAGCTCTCCGACAGCCTGCAACTTTTGCGACTGGCGAAGCTGGTCCGCGAGCTGCTTGCGGTCGGTGATATCGAGCGCCACGCCGATCACGCCGATAATTTCGCCATCGGGGCCGCGCAGCGGGCGAACGTGAGACTCGAAGATGCGCTTCTGCCAGTGCAACTCGTAGGTGAGAGATTCGCCAGCGAGAGCGCGCCAGTGCGCGGCGATCGAGGGGTGCTGGGGATCGTTGGTTTCAAAGTATTCGGCGAGTGTTTTGCCGGTGAGGCCCGCGGATTTCACGCCCAGCGAATCCAGACCTGCGCCCATGCTGGAGGTGTAGCGCAGTTCTTTGTCCGTGGTCCACAGCACGGCCGGCATGCGCTCGATCATCACGGCCAGACGCGCGCGGCCTTCGTGGCGTTCGATCTGAGATTTTTCCAGATCTTCGAGCATGCCGTTGATGGCGACGCCCAGGAAGGCGAGTTCGTCCTGGCCCGGCACATCGAGACGCGCGGAAAGATCGCCGCTGGCACCGATTTGCGTGATGTTTTCAGTCAGATTCGCGATGCGAGATATGACGACGCGCTCGAGCAAGTACAGCGTGACCGCACCGAAGACGAAGCCCGCGGCGATTAGCAACAGCAGAAACTGGATCAGGCTGGTGTGGCCCTGTTCGTAGATGGTTCTGGGGAGGAGCACGCGGATGATTACCGCAGGCCGGCCATAGATGTCATTTAATTCCTGGTAGGCCGCAAGCGATTGGCTGTCCAGCGGGCTGATGAAGCGGGGAGAACCCTTGGAAATGGCGGCGGCCGCGGCGCGGAAATCCGGGATTAGCGCGGCTGAAGAGAGCGTGTGGGCATCGATGGGCGTCAGCGTGAGGTCGCCCAGATGTTGAATTTCAGCAGCATCGAGCAGGCGGCCCATGATGATGGTCCCGGCAATGGGTCCGGAGGCATCGCTCGCGAGAATTGGCCGGGAATCGACGAGTGCAGGTCCGCCGGGGAGATCGAGAACTCCCGCCACTCTGCTTTCCATTTCTTTCGACCGGAGGAGCAACGAATCGGGCTTGAGGTGGTCGTCCAGGCCCGCCGGAATGCTCATTTCACCGCCATGGGTCAGGTCGAAGCCCTTAGCAAAGAGTTTGCGCCCATGGGCGTCGAAGATCACGACGAAGCTGATTTTCAGCTCCTGAAAGGTGGGGGCGGGGAATTCCGTCTTGATGTAACTCGGGCGCTGGCCCCGGGCATATGCGTAGGTCAAGTCCCAGGTAGCGTATTCGCTGGTGGTCTGATCGAGTGTGTTGAGCTCGTTCGCCAGAGCGCTCGAGGCGCGCTCAATGTCTCTGCCGGCGAAATCCTCTTCGAGAAAGGCGAAACCGCGCATCAGCACGATGCGCGAGAGCACAAACAGGCCGCCCACCAGGCCGAGCATGGTGATGCCAATGATTAGCAGGGTCTTGCGCCGCAGAGAGGACGGCACGCGGAGTTGGGCTATGTGGAGGGGCGCCACGAGAGGCCTCAAGAGCTATTATATCGGGTGTCACGAACCGGTGATTTTTGTGGTGCCCTAGTCGTACACGGGCGGTCTGGCTGGTGGGGCCTGGAAGGAAAGCGTAGCGGCCGGGCGTCGGGAAGGTTTATCCTTCATACATACATCTCGCTGGCCGTGGGCAGGCATCTTTACTATTTAACCCTTGCCGAATCGTGTTGAAGAGGGGTCCGATGACGAAGAGTCGACTTCACTTGCTGCATGCCCTGCTGTTTCTCACAGCGGCCTCCTGCGCGCTTCCTGCCACGGCGCAGGATGCGGGGCCGATGCCGCCGCCTCCTCCGGCTACCGCTTCTGCTCCTGCTGCTGCTGCGAGTCAGCCGGCAGCGCAAAAACCGAAGGATGCATCCGCTGACGCGCCTGCTTCGGCGGCCGTTGCCGCTCCGGCGCCATCTTCTGGTTCCGGGACGACTGCTACCGATCCGGCTGCGCCTGCAGCGAACGGCGCCACGTCGACTCCGGGCGCTGCGGCTGCGCCGACTGCTCCTGCTGTGGCACCGGCTGCGAAGATCATGGTGCCGGCTGGGACGCATATTCCGCTGGTGCTGCACAATGCGGTGTCCACACGCAGCGCACGGCCGGGCGATCCGGTGTATTTCGAGACTTTGTTTCCGGTGATGATTGATGGAAAAGTGGTGATCCCAGCGGGATCGTACGTTAGCGGCGAAGTCACCGAATCGAAGCGGCCCGGGCGAGTGAAAGGCCGCGGAGAATTGATGATCAAATTGACGACGATGATTTTGCCGAATGCCTACATGGTGAACTTGAACGCGGTTCCCAGCAATGCTGGGACGGGCGGCAACGAGACTACCGACAACGAAGGCAAGATCATCGGGGACTCAGAAAAGGGGCACGACATCGGAACGATAGCGAAGACCACGGCGGCGGGCGCGGGCATCGGGGGCTTGGCGACGCGGACCGGAACAGGCGTGGGAATTGGCGCGGCAGCCGGAGCGGCGGCGGGTCTGGCGGCGGTGCTGTTGACCCGTGGGCCGGATGCGGAGATGCCGCGCGGGTCCACGGTGGAAGCGGTGATTGACCGTTCGCTCTATCTCGATCCTGATAAGGTGCAGTTCAGCGGGCCCGGGCAGGCTTCGTCGCTTGCCGGGCCGCCGAACCGCGAACCGGTGCGCAACCGCGATCCGTTTTAGATTTGTGATTGCTGCTTTAGATTCCTGAAGCGCCGCGATTTACTTGCGCATGCACATGCGCGTGGGATTTTGCGGCGGTGAAACGTAGTGGCGAAAAACTCTCCGCATCGAACTGCGATTTTCCACTGACAATCCAGTCGCGCAGGATTCTCGCCGTGGCGGGCGCCA
>Ga0210394_10005112_pt1 | contig 14856 bp, 14 predicted proteins | sample IncBWC12MmetaG_FD_160121 | JGI IMG/M metagenome (GOLD analysis project Ga0210394, IMG submission 160121) | Forest soil microbial communities from Barre Woods Harvard Forest LTER site, Petersham, Massachusetts, United States - Inc-BW-C-12-M | ecosystem: Environmental > Terrestrial > Soil >... | reverse complement strand
TCGACCGCTCTTTTCGCCACTTCGCGCGCGCTCGACGCATTTCGAAGATCAGACGCGATAAAATCCGCTTTCCCTCCTGCCGCACGGATTTCGGCTAGCGTCTCATCGCCGCGTTTTGCGTTGCGGCCTACAACTATGACGCGAATGCCAAGCTTCGCCAGTTTTTTGGCAGTCGCTCGGCCAATACCACTCGTTCCTCCTGTAATAAGAGCTGTCAAAGAATCAGTAGTCATTTGCGAATCCCCTTTCTTGAAGCGCCGTCTTGCTTCGCGAATGTGTTTCGCGGATTCCGTCACCCGCTTCCGCCAATAGAAAGAAGTCAATTCGAAAGCCGGGCCGAGCCCACTCCCAGAATCCTTCCTGCTGCCATCTCTTGGACGATCGCTACAACTCTCATGTTCCGTGGATTCGCGTTTTCGGTACTTACCCTCACGTCCCTGGAGAATGCACGGCCAGGATCAATGGTTCCCAGCTGGGTCAGGCTTCGCACTACCGCTACGTGGGTCAGAATTCTCCCGGCGTTCTCTCCTCTTCTCACGTTCGATTGATCGCTGTCGTCAGCGAACGCGAGCCAGACATTCGCTGGTTTCGCAGAATTCGAGGACGGCAACGTACCAGACTCTACATGCGCGACAACCGTATTGCCTTCGAGATGGACCGAAGAGAGTGCTACCCAAATCTTTTCGGCCTTGGCCGCACCCTCGATAGCCTGAATGGCCCGCCGTTCATCACTGCCAACGAACTGGGCCTCCCCATCCACAACCATCTGAGGCGTATAGGCACTATCAAGACCAAAACGATGAGCGTACTCGCCTTGACGGAGGCTGAACTCATGGGACGAATAGGGATCTTTCCATCCGATATCATCCCAATAGTCAACGTGCTCGCTCAGGACGACCAGCTGTGCGTTGCGTACCGGCTGGGACCGGTCCAGTTTTTCCAATAGCGCATCGGCAGGAGGGCAGTCCGAGCAACCTTCCGACGTAAACAGCTCGACCAGAACAGGAGTGCGCGGAGTGGCATCGCCGACCGGCCTTGGTTCGGCGCTCGCAGTTCGAACGTATCGAGGCGGGAGTAGGCCTAGAAGAGCGGTTGCGACCACTACGATGATGGGAAACGTGTGACGCTTCATGGTGCCCTCCTTCAGCGACTGAGATGCTCTTCGACACTGTCGGTTACGGACATTCGATTAACAACTCCGCCGAAAGTTACAAGCTGGCAAAGAGTGCCGCAGAATGCAGCGGCACGGTTTCGCCCGACTTTACCAGCAAGTAGTCGTGAATGGCACCCGGCAGTTGTGTTGGCACACGCCAAACGGTGCAACATCTGCCGCGCTTACCGACCAAGCGGCGGGTCATTGCGCTACCCATGAACGATGCAGTCGCAGAACGGCTGAAGAGGCGAACGTCTGTGCGGCGGTGAACTTCAAGAAGTCGATCAGCAGCAAGAGTACCTCCAAACCATATGTTGAAACCGCAATTCCCGAGCCTTCCAGCCCGAGCGCATCCGGAAGTGACCGGCTACTCTCCCACGCTTGCCGGTAGAACCTCCAATGGATGCAGCGCCCTGGGTAAAACTGCGGTTGTCGAATCCATTCATAGGAGTCATTAGCCGCGCAAAAGATTCATGAGTGAATGAACAAAAACTATGGCTTGGCGCAGCTCGAAGGCACACACGCGGTCGTAAGTGGATTGTTATTCCTGCCGACAAGTGGCGACTTGCAACGGGTCCACAGTGAATCCAGGGACGGTCGCGGCCTACGCTTGAGAGTGTGGAATTTCCCCAAGCGCTTGGGAAAAGCGGCCGCGATAAGACCGAAGTGTAGAGAAATCATGCAGCGAACGTATGAAATATGCATCGAACGTGGTTGCATACGCGGCATCAAGACCACCAGCTCTAAGCGGAGTAAGAGCCCTGCAGAAGTATCAGAGGCTGACGGATTTTGAGTTCGGAATCAACTGAGGCGTGGTTTCGCGCTCGCTGCGCCCACGCTGCCCGGCTCTATCGGACATTCAAATTCGGGCAGAGGGGCAGCTCGGGTAGTGCGCGGTGGGGTTAAACCTGATCGCTACTGAGGCGCTATAACACGTCTGAGCCATCGTGAGGAGAGTGCTAACCAGGGGACGAACAACCAATCACGGGACAAGTATTCTTGTTTGCTATATAGGACACAATCCCTGTGACAACCTAAAAGGAACGGTCGTCACGACGAATCTCCGCGGGTCCGAGCTAGACCAGCGATCGGCGAAGAGCTTCGTATGCAGAAAAGCTACGTTCGCCAGTTCTGTAGTAGCCAAACTTTACTCTTACAATCGTCCTTGTCGACAGCCGGAAGTCCCCACCACCTTGCCAGCGCCTAAGGACGCGGCGCTCGCTGGATGCAATTGGCGAGTCATTGATGCTGGCAAACCGCTCAGGCATCGAGCCCTCTGGGTGGTCTAATTCCCTCGCCAATTGAGGCGCAGCAGCTTTTTAATCTTTTGCAATCTAAGCCGGAACTCCGCCCGCTTGCGCTATTCAGAGTCCAAGCGCGACGCGCTCGGCGTCTCGCGTTCCAGTGTTCAAGAGGTTCGGATGGTATTGAGACTGACGTCAGTGCGTAGTTTTTCTGCGCGGACCTATGCGTCCAGCCTCACGTGACCCCTTGCCCGTCCGACGCACAGCAATCGATAGCCCTGGTCTCTCAGCGCGGACTCTAGCCCGTCTTCGACATCCATCTCCACCTCGCCGTCGAGCACTAACGTTGCGCAGGTGCCGCACTGCCCGACCCGGCAACTGTAAGGGATGTCGATCCCGTGATTTTCCGCAACAGTGAGCAGTGTTTCCGTCGGGGAGCATTCATATTTTCCGCCGGATCTAGCGAAATCCACAGAACAGGTCGAAGTCGCGGGAGCTGTCGAGGCTGGCCCTCCGATGGTGAAGCTTTCTTGCCGGATTTTGTCGGCGGGAACACTCAAGGACATCAGGATCTCTTTCACACTCGCCATAAATGCTGCCGGCCCGCAAAGAAAGAAAGTCCGATGCCTGCTCTCGCCCAAATGCTCTTCGATCAGCGAACGATTCACGTGGCCGCGTGCGCCAAGCCATTCCGGACCCGGCCTGCTCGCGACTATCACGGAGCGAAACCGCGGCAGCCGTTTCTGCAGGTTGGCAAGTTCTTCCTGAAAAATGACGTCGTGCTCGCTGCGGACGGCATAGAACAGCGTGATCTCGGTATTGGCCGCGACCTCTTCGATGTATCGCAACATTGACATGATGGGCGTGATCCCGCTGCCGCCCGCGAACAGCACAATATCCCTGTCCTGCCCCTCATCGAAATAGAATCGGCCGAAGGGCCCGTGCGCTTCCACCATTAGGCCTTCCTTCGCGTCACGATTGAGGAACGATGAGACGGTGCCCTGTTGTTTTACGGTGATCTCGACATAATCGGTCCGCAGGGGCGAAGACGATATGGAATAGGAGCGCGGCAGCTTCTTGCCATCCACCACCCAGTCGAAAGTAAGAAACTGCCCAGGTTTTGCTCGCAACGGTTTGCGATCTGGCAGATGGAACCTCAACGTCACCGTGTCTCCAGTCTGTCTCATAATGCTCCGAAGCTTCAGTGACGCCGTTTTCTCAGATCGACCTGTTCGTGAGACAAAGAGCCTCGAGGCCAGCAGGAACATCACGATTGCACCGTAGATCAGCGGCAAGTGGATGTCGGATTTCACAAGCCAGTAATAGTGCACCACGCCGGCGATCGCCGTGACATAAACCAACCGGTGAAGCAATTGCCATCGCTTAGCGCCCAGACGGCGGACCCAGCGGTTAGTCGAAGTGAGCGCTAGCGGGATCATCAGAACGAAGGCCGTAAACCCAACCGTGATGTACCGCCGCTTCATAACGTCCGCCCAGATGCCGTGAAGATCAAAGGTCTGGTCGAACGTCAAATAAACGCTGAAATGACAGCATCCATAGAAAAACGTGAACAGGCCAAGCATGCGCCGGAAACGGAGTAACTGCGGTTGGCGGAGAATTTGTCGCAGCGGTGTGATGGACAGCGTGATGGCCACGAAGCGCAGCGTCCAATCCCCCGTGGCGTGCTCTAGAAATTGCGTGGGATTCGAGCCGAGTCCACCGGTAAATGCTTCCCAGATCAGCACGCCCAGAGGGACGAGACAAATCAGGAATACAAATACCTTCGCCAATTTGCTGGTCAGAATGGAATTCATGGTCGATGTCCGTTCAGTAGTTTTTCTTCAGGTCCATGCCGTTGTAGAGACTCGCCACTTGATCCGAGTAGCCGTTAAACATCTGCGTAGGCGTGATCTTGAAGAAACCGGGCAGGCGGACTTCCCTGGCCTGGCTCCAGCGCGGATGATCCACCTTCGGATTCACGTTGGAGTAGAAGCCATATTCATGCCCATTTGTGAGATTCCAGGTTGTTTCCGGCTGAGTCTTGACAAATTTAATTTTGACAATCGACTTGATGCTCTTGAATCCGTACTTCCACGGAATCACCATGCGGACGGGCGCGCCATCCTGATTCGGAAGCGTCTCGCCGTACATGCCCATGGCAAGCATCGTCAGCGGGTGCATTGCCTCGTCGATCCTCAGCCCTTCCACATAGGGAAGGCTTATCCCCGCAAGACCCCACAGCGGCATCTGTTTCCTATCAAAATAGCTTTCGAACGCCACGAAGTGCGCGTTGGAATTGGGCTCCACGAGCTTGGCGATCGTACTGAACGAATAGCCAACCCACGGAACCACGATGGACCAGCCCTCCACGCAACGATGCCGGTAGATACGTTCCTCAAGTGGCGCGAGCTTCAGAATCTCGTCCATCGAGAACTTACGCGGCTTGGCGACTTCACCTTCGACAGAAACCGTCCACGGGGAAGTCACAAAATTTTGCGCATTTTTGGCCGGTTGGTCTTTTTCGGTGCCGAATTCGTAGTAGTTGTTGTAAGTCGTCACGACTTTCTCGGGAGTAATCTTCTCCGTGGTGCTGTATGGACTCCCAGACAGGCCCTGAAGTTTTGTGGACGCATAGGCACGGACCGAAGGGTTAACCAGGTCCGCCAAACCCTTCCCCGCCAGGGCCAAACCGCCGGCTAACCCCATTCCATAGAGGAATTTGCGGCGATTTAGGTACACGCCCCGAGGAGTAATATCCGAATATTTCAGGCTCGAGGAAAGCGTTGTCAGCATCTGAGACCTCCAGGCGCAGGCTGCGCCTCAAATTTCCTCTCTCCATCTGACTTCTACACGCCGAACCCGTTTTTGTCGGGTGCTAGCGCTTTCGAAGAGATCAGGACAATCTGGCAGTTCCGCGTCCAACGAAATAGCCATAGCCGTGCACACTCACTTGCGATAGGAGTCATTTGTCGGACGAAAGTTGCATGGATGAACAAAAAGTATCTGAGCCAGGAAGATTGGGCTGGGCCTCGACGATGCGAGTTAACAAGGTTTCCGCTTGAAGGAAATTAGGAGGGAATCCGAACGCCTCTTAATCTGGCGTGCAAGGAGCCGAATTGCGAGGTATGCACGCCCTCGTTGTTGAACCGTGCCCGCGAAAGGTGGGGGAATGGGCTTACTCAAGGAAGTTCGACTGGAGGAACGTCTCTCGGGGCAGCCCCGGGCTGGTTCGACAAGCCCAGATTTTCCGAATCCTTTCCCGCTTCGCGTAGTCTCATGTCAGGAAGCGAGTCCAGCAGGGTTGTTGGCGTCTATCGGGATGATGCTGGGAACCATCATCACCAGAGAAGGGGAACAAACATGGCTCTAAAGATTACGGACCGCGAAGTGAATGGGGTGGCAGTGCTGGGGCTGGAAGGACGCATCGTGCTCGGAGAAGAAACCGTCACGCTTCGCGAAAAAGTGAAGGGCCTGCTCGCTGCGGGCCAAAAGAAACTCGTCTTGGACCTAAAAGATGTCACCTTGATTGACAGCTCGGGTCTCGGCGCACTGGTCGCCGCTCATTCCAGCGCACAATCGAGCGGAGCAACGCTGGGGCTCTGCAACCTTGGATCGCGAACTAACGAACTCTTGCAGATCACCCGGCTGGTGACCGTATTTGAAGTTTCCAACTCTGAGGCAGATGCGGTGCTTGCTATGTCGAAGGCGGCTTCCGCAGCTTAGCAGGTGACCGTCGCTCACTGTCCAGGCCTCTGGTCCAGCCAGCCGCCTCAGCGGACCGCAACTGCGGCCGACGAATCGGCTCATGCCAATTCTATGGCGAAGCAGAAGGCAGACATTCTGGACGCCGCATCCACTAATGTAGATAAACGGTTGTTGTTCTGTCCCGCGCCTTAATCGTCTTCGCATATGTTTTGAGTTTGATTGACCGAGGAGCCGTTGGCACCCTGGCCGAAATCAGAACGCATTTCAGCGCTGGAATGCATCTTTAGCCGGCCGCAAAGCAGTCAGGAGCCTTAATGTACGATGAATCAGAAAAGCCTCATGCGTTGGTCTGCACTGAAATTTGGGGTGGCAATCGAAAGGTCATTCGCACGATAAACCTGCCGAGCTTAGTGGCATGGGTAGCCTCTGCTCCTGTCGAGGAAGGAGAAGGGGGAGGCGACCTTCACTATATGTCCGTTTGCGATCACGACCTGATCTCCCGCGTGGCCCTAGCCGACGTGAGCGGCCATGGTCATGATGTCGACGCGGTGGCTCAGACGCTGCGCAGCTTAATGCGCGAATACATCAACTCATGGAACCAGTCAGATTTTATGCGAGGGCTTAACGAAACGTTTGGCCGAAGCGGCACTGATGAATATGCTACAGCAATTGTCTTGAGTTTCCATCGAGTCACGGGGCGGCTGGCATTCAGCAACGCGGGGCACCTGCCTCCTATCTGGTATCACGCTGCACAGGGAGCCTGGGGCTGGCTCGAGGAGGGAACTGACCCGAACGCCAAAAAAATCTCAGGCTTACCCGTCGGGTTGATTCCTGGGACCAGTTATAGTCAAACCGTTGTGACTCTGAAGCCATTAGATATTCTCGTGCTCTACACAGATGGCATCACCGAAGCCCAGAACGGGACTGGTCAGGATCTGGGACGAGAGCAACTTATGGAATGGGCGCGCCAAGGTCCCGCGGATTCTCCTAGAGCGCTGGGAGAATACTTGCTTAAACGACTGGCGTTGTTTCGGGGCAGATTTCGCAGCGACGATGAAACACTACTGGTATTGCAACGCGAAGAAGAATCTTTTCTTCTTATGTTGGGCGAGGTTGCAAAAAGCTATACTTTCGGCCGGATGATGAGAAGTCTTAGGAGATGGTCACCACTCAAATCGCGGATTCCGAAATCGCGCGGACTCAGAACGGAAAGAGACTCGAGCGGCTTCCCGTAGCGATCGGATTTTGATTGTGTCAGCCGCGGTCTGTTCGCAGCTTCGCCATGACGCGGTCAATGATTGGATCGGAGACGCTATGCGGCAACTCGAAGGAACTACTTTCGGTCACGATCTTCACAGTCTTAAGACTCGTATCATATAGCACTTGGCACGCGCGGCACTGGGCGAGATGCAGCTCAAGTTCTTGACGAACTTCTGGCGAGACTTGATCCTCCAGATAGTCAGCGAACTCAGCGAAGAATTCCTCACACGTGATCATTGAACTGCCCCCTTGGTGCTGACGGTGAAGTGAGGCGAGAGCCACTCTCGCATCATGAGCCGACCCCTCAGGAGCCGCGTCTTTACTGCAGGGACGCTGAGCCCCAACTGCCGAGAAACTTCATCCGCCGAAAGCTGTTGAATATCTCGGAGAATCACCACGACGCGGTACTTGGCGGGAAGTTGCAAGAGGCCTCTTTCAACGAGCTGCCGGATTTCCGATTTGGAATGGCACTGCTCGGGGTCGTCCTGCCAAGCCCTCACCTGGCGAGGGCGAAAATCCCCGTCTTCCTCGTAGTCACTTTGATCCAAGCTTTCAACGTTCCTCCGGCCTCTCAAATGTAGCAGCGCCGTATTCCGGGCGATGCTGACTAGCCAAGTCGAAAACTTCGAGCGGCCCTGGAATCCTCTTATATGTTTGAACGCATTCAAGAGGGTATCCTGCATGGCATCCTGCGAGTCGGTCGGGTTGCCCAAGATCGCCATCAGAGTGCGATAAATCAACTGGGTATGCCGACGAACCAACTCTTCGAAAGCCTCCAGGCTCCCGCCCTGCGCCTGGGCGACAAGTTGAGCGTCCGCGTCTCGCAGTGTGTCGACCAGACGCACAGCGCCATCAACCTGCATTGGAGTGACGGCACCGCTCGAAAGATGCACTTTATTTTTCTCAAAGACGGGAGGGGGTGCAAAATCCGGTTCGATTCCGAGTCCCATTTGCACCGTGTTTGCGAAATTGTTGAAAGCGGTTACCACCACGCATTCCAAAATCTGTTCCTCGGTGAAACCAAGAGTTTTAAGCTTGACAACGTCCTCACTGGAAATGTCCGAACCACGCGTTCCCAATTTGACGGCGAAATCTAGCAGCGCTTTATCGGGGTCCGGCAGGTTGGACTCATGATGGTCCACGGCAATCTGATCACCATCCTCCGAGGGCATGCCCGAGCCGCGCAGCATGTTGCAATGGATGGCAACGCAATAAGAGTTGAGGTTCGCTGCCGACACGGCCAACAGAATGCACTCCTTTTGCACTCGCGTCAGGGCATCCTTGGGAAGTAGAATCCTGTCCACTGCTTCCAACTGAGCCTCCAACAGGTCGGGGCGTAAAGTTTGAGCGCGGAAAAAGTTCGGTATGAATCCGTGACTCTTTTGAATGACGGCAAACGGCGCAAACGTCTTGGCACTGAGATATGGTGCGGGCACATATGGTCCCTTTCGTTGTGCCCCCTGATGAGCGTCAGGCAACAAGCCATGCGGCGCTGGACCGCGCGGCTGATCAATTCTCATCGAGGGAAGCTTTCGCGGTTCAAAATCTGGCTCCGGCCCCAGCCCCATGGAGAGCACACAGCGATAGACAGCCAAAGCGGTCACAACGACGACTTCGAATATTGACTCGTCCCCGAATCCGCAGGTTCGGAGTGCTTCAATGTCTTCCCAGCACAATGATGGAGCGTGGCGGCTTAGCTTGAGACAAAATTGAAGGGAGGCTACGTCAGCAGCGGAGAGGTCCGCGTTACGGTAGTCATTTAGGAGATCATCGATTTGACCGTGCGACGAGCCAAGCGACGACAGGACACTACTATCCAGGGCCATGCAATAAGTGTCTTGTCTGTCGGCTGCAATGCTTAGAAGGATTCGTTCCTTTTGGACTCGGGGAATCGCCCCTTCTCTTAGGCGAACGGCACGTTCAAGCATCGCCTGGGCCTCAACGACGCGAGGTAACAAGGTTTGCGCTTGAAGGAGATTAGGGATAAACCCAAGCGCGTCCTGAAAGGCGACAAAGGGTTCAAATCTGTCCTCGAGTCGAGCCTCGCTGAGAAAGCTCATCTGCCCCCACCGGCTGTGCTCAATTGTTAGGGATCGAGTGTACGTCTTCGGCTTCCGTCAGCGCAACTGTGTCAATGGTTCATCGCCGAATTTCACACTATTCTCGAGTCCAACTGCAATTACACGAATGACTTCCATGAACCTAGTGATCGGACAAGGCCACTTTAGAGGCCGTAAGATCCGCCTGAGCATTTTGCTCCAATGATCTCCCTTCAAATTCTTCGGGTGAACGATAGCCCAGCGCCGAGTGCAAACGGCATCGGTTGTAATAGTGTTCTATGAACACCTCGACGCTCTGTAGGAGATGTTCTAAGTCGCGGTATTCGCTAGCGTAGATTTCTTCCCTCTTCAGCGTTTTCATAAAACTCTCGCAACACGCATTATCATACGGCTTACCCGGCCAGCTGATGCTAGCCAACATTCGGTGCTCGCGAAGCGTCTGCATGTACGCCTTACAGGTATATTGCACACCACGATCAGGATGATGAACGAGGCCGGCGGGCGGTCTCCGATTCAGGATCGCCATCTGCAGAGCGTTCGTAGGGAGGCGAGCTTGCAATGAGCGATCAACTGACCACCCCACAACTCTTCGTGAGAAAGCGTCCAGAACTACGGCTAAATGGACGAACTCCGTATTTAGTCGAACGTAGGTTATATCCGCGATCCAAAGCTGATTGAGTCCACAGACCTTCATGCGGCTAGCAAGATTGAGATAAATTTGTAGCTCGGAGTCGGAATCCCTCGTGCGATCCAGCTCACAGGTCTCGTGCGTCAATAGATTGTCCGCCCGCATCAGCCGTGCGACGCGCTTGTGGTTTACGATCATCCCCTGCCGTCTCAGTTCCGCCGTGACCCGCCGGTAGCCGTGCCGTTGCCGGTGTTCCAGCGCGATCTCCTGGATGGCGGATCGCATGCTCATCTCCGCTTCAACGGGGACTCGAACCTGAAGATAGCGGTAGAACCCCGCTCGACTGACCTGAGTCAATTGGCACATGCGCTCGATACTCAAATTGCCTTGCAACGGCGTCTCGGACAGTTTCGTAGACGCCTTCTCGCCAGATAGACCGCTCTGCTGACGTCGAGCCCCGACTTTTTGCAAGGCATGCTTGAAAAAATCCACTTCCAGCATCTTGTCCGCCAGCAAGCGTTTCAGCTTGCTGATCTCTCGACGAAGGACGGATTCGCGGGAATTCTGCGTCGACGCCGTTCCTCCCACTTGAGCATCAGGAGGCTCTAAACGATGACGCCACTTTTACAACAGACACCGATCTGCGCCGATTTCGCGTGAGAACCTTACGATGTTCTCGCAGGTATTCATTCGCGCAACAGCTCGGCCGCGGAAACTTTGACTGTATCGCTCTTTCCATTATCTCTCCACTTTGCAGCTCCTTTCCTGCAAAGTGTGCCTTCCGAATGAGTCTCAGTCCAGGGGTTCAGTCCAAACTCTGAGGTGTGACCTCGGCGGGTGGGCGAGCAGCATCCTCGGTACGGCTGCGCGGTATGACATATTCACCGCTATCGAAGGAAATCCCTCTGCTACGGACAATGCCGCGAAAAAGATGGGAATTTCTTATAAGATTCAGTGCGCTAGCGGATCGGGTCGTATCTGAACCTTGTAAAGCTTCGGGCGTGCCGCCGTTCCACCTTCGTTGTGGAATACCGTGCGCGTACCTGTCGTGGTCCACAATCCTTTGCCCTTCCAGCCGGCGTCCGGATCGTCAATGCGGCCATCCACGTTCTTGCTGAAGAAGCCCATCGGGTACGGGATATGAATGTCTACAAATTTGCCGTTTACAAGAGCCAATAATGCCTCGCTGCCGTTGGCTTCCGCAATTGGCACGTTTGCGCCAAGACCCAGCGTGTTATAGCGATCCACCCAGACGAAATAGGCATGGTCTGCGCTGCCCGGATCAGTAACGCCTTTGAACTGTGGCCCCGGAAATTGATACAGGGTCCAACCTTCCGGGCACAGCTTGCCGGTTGCCGCGGCCGGCCCATTCAGCGGGCCTTTGCACTTGCGGCGGTCGAAACTGGCAAAATGGCCGCTTGCTAGTGCAGTCCAAACAACACCGTTCGTATCGAGGTCGATGCCGCGTGGCCCGTACCCGATGTCCGGGGGAAGATAGATTTCTGCCAGAGCGGTTTCCGGAGGATTAGAACCGGGTACTAGGCGAACGACGTAGCCAGGTTGATTCATGTGCGAAAACCCGACGTCCATCGATTGTCCCCAGATCGAATCATCCACCGGACTAGGCTGAACGCCGTAAAATGCGGCCATGATGCGCTTGTCCTTCGTAGGATCGAGCGGCTGGTTGGCCTCCACGTAGGCGTCACGTTTACCATTGCCATTGGTATCGATAATTAGCGGTGTCCAGCCCTGCGATTTCTTTGCGTCGCCGGTCTCCATGTACATCTTCGTGTTCAGCCAGCCGACCACACCGCTTTCCGGCGATCCTGCGCTGGTCCAGAGCGTGTTATTCGCGTCATGACCGAAGTAGAGATGTTGCGTGCCAAAGCATGTGTCGATCAGTGAAAATTTTCCTGTTTTCGGATCGTACATGGAGAGCTGTCGCGCTGAGGTATTCAGGGGCACCACCTTGGCCGAGGGAAGATCAGAGCCCGATTTGCAGTAGTCCGGATTATTCTCCGGGTTTCGGATTCGCGCGGTGAACCAAACGCGACCCGCTTCGTCGAAGATTGGATTGTGAATAGTCGTGTGGCTATCCCAATGCGGATCGTCGCCCCAGTACACCGAATGACCGTCTGTGTAATCGAGCGAGGACGGCGTGTCCGGGTCACGGAATGGATGCTTGATCTGCGAGGCTTCATTCGTGATTGGATTGAGCACGGGGACCATGTCCGTGCTTTCTTCCGGCGAACCGTAGATCAGACCATTGGCGTTTACGCGAGGATTGCGTTTGTCGGTTGAGATCGCATCATGCAAGTAAGCCCGGGGCGTCGACCATTCCCACATGCTGATTACAACGTTGCGTTCCACACCTTGGGGCCTCTGCGGCTTCGCGGACGGCAACTCGCCGGCGGCGATGCGATCGGTCCAGTCCGCGAACTGCGCGATGGCTTCCTTGCGACCGAGCTGGCCGAGAGTGGACGCCATGCTCGACTCTGCCTGCCCCGCCTGCACACGCTTCGTCCAAGCCTGAATGGAATTGTCGAAATGCCCCCAGGCTACGGGAATCCTGCGCACACCCTGCGAACCCAGAGCATGGCAGGATTGGCAGGAATTCTTGATCGTGTCGATCCAATCCTGCTGCGTTTTAATGATCGGCGAGATGCCGTTCCCGTTCGGGCCGGTCCCCGGGAATTGGCTTTTATCCGGAATTTGAAGCATCGAATACCAGTATACGCCCGGGTAATATTCGGCTGCCGCAGCGGCGGTTGGCGCCGGCACCGCAGTCAAATCGAGATGCTGGCCTGGAGCCGCATTCACTTTTTGCGAATCGACAAGACCATACCCGCGCACCCAGACATTGTAGTTCGCCTTCGGAAGTCCCGGGATGACATAACGCCCCTGCCCATCAGTGACGACCATCTTGGCAAACTTGGTGGGCAAGTCAGCCGTTTCTGCAATGACCCATACGCCGGCTTCCGGTCCGTTCATGCTGGTAACCACACCGCCAACATCGGAGCTGCCAATGGCGACTTCCACCGCAGGACGTTGCTGGGCCTTAACCAGTGCAAAGGTTCCCGCGAGGCATGAGGCAAGCACGATCACGGCGACCTTTGATTGTCTGTTTATACTTGTCTTCATCGGTCAATACTCCCTTAGCCTCGCCACCGGAGTAGCCCTGCGGGGGCCCTCCAGTTTATCAGGTAGCAAAATCGGATTATATCTCGCTGCAAGTCTTAAATCATTTAAATCATTTGGATCCTTTTACGTCCATTCCAGCCATCCCTTCCATTCCCGACATGCCCTTCATTTCAGCTCTCGCAGACGCAGCGAGAGGACGACTGAAACTATTTGAGACAGGTGGTTTCGTTGGACTGGTTATCTTGGGAGAACTGGCTGAGTCGCGGCTGGAAAGTACCCGAACGATCGCCATCATGCCGAAGTCCGAATGGAAGATGAAGTGGCAATGGTAGACGAAATCTCCTACCACCGCTCCGCGGAAGTCCATGCGAACCTTGACACTTGGATAAGGGCCTGTCCCTGTCCAGAATGGAATGTTGACGGTATCCAAATACTGCCTCTCCTCCGGTGGCACGGGCAAACCGCTCCTCGCCAGGAGAAGGAAGTGAATCTGATGAATGTGGAACGCGTGATTTTCCTGGGCCCTGTTCTCAATGGTCCAGTCCTCGACGGCTACCTGCGTCGTGGTAATCGCAGGAGGATTGTTCGGATCGAAGAGCTTCGGAGTCTGCCCGTCCACGGAAGAGGGCAGTCTGACGGGGTAGCAATCAAAGCTGAAACATAAAGCAAGATAAGCAATCCCTTGCGATGAACACTGGGAAAAGTGCCCGTTTAATGTTTGGCAATTCATTTTCATCGACGCGAGATTTTTCAAATGACGAAGACAACAAGAGTGAACTCTTGACGAAGAGCTAGCTTCTTATTGGGCGATGATTGAAAGGACTCCTATTAGGACAAGTTGTTCCTGATCCAAACTTCTACCTCGTCAGGTTCCGAATACGGTACCAGCCAGCAATTCGGGTGGGTGATGCCCGTGATTAGAAGAGATATCTTGGTTTCGACGTCTCGCCGATAGAATAAGACTACTTTCTTCGTGGTTGCCCCCAGAAGGTACCCAGTCTCGAAGCCCAAGCCAAACGAGGAACCGGAAACCTCGGCAATGAACATGTCGCATTGCTCAAGCCACTTCATATCCCGCAGGAACACTTCTTTGGGCGTCATCCGGCGGTCCACCTCCCACGCGTTGTCCTCGACCAAATGTCGAGTTAGCACCTCATGGTGCATTTCCACAAGGATGTCCACAATTTTCCGAGCTACGTTCACTGCTGAGCGGTCACCCGCTACGGTGAAGCCAAAATAGATTTTCATGCCCGTGAAATTATCCTCTCTAAATTTCTAGCAAACCTTCCTCCGGCAGAGCGTCTGCCGCAATTTACTTGGCGCGAAGTTTGCGAATGTCGCCGTTTCGCAGCGTAAGGCCGTCTCGGTCGAGTTGCTCAAGCAGCGGGACAATGACCCGTCGGCTGCAGCCGAGTTCTTGCCGAAGCTGACTAACCGTGGCAGCTCCCTTGTTCCGAATGAATTGGCTTATCAAGTTGGTCATGCGCTTTAAACTGTCCGAGGCCAACACCACTTCCGCGTTAATCTCCACCGCCTCGCCGGTCTCGATCAAGAACCGCAGGGCATGGCGTGAAGCGGAATCAGGCTCGAGCTGCTTCCGCGAAGGCGGATCAAACGGTTTGGCAGCCAGCGTGGTGCGTAGCTTCGCGGCTGCGGCCATAAGCG
>Ga0210394_10005109_pt1 | contig 14865 bp, 15 predicted proteins | sample IncBWC12MmetaG_FD_160121 | JGI IMG/M metagenome (GOLD analysis project Ga0210394, IMG submission 160121) | Forest soil microbial communities from Barre Woods Harvard Forest LTER site, Petersham, Massachusetts, United States - Inc-BW-C-12-M | ecosystem: Environmental > Terrestrial > Soil >... | reverse complement strand
ACGAAATTCTGATGCCGTCCAACGCTGCGGTCTCTCATTTGCGGCTTGCGCCGCTGAACAGAAATCCGATCGGCGAGTCAGTTCTGCGCAGTCCGCGCCCGGAGCCTTGCGCCGAGCCACGTGAGCAGGGGCAGCGACCCCAAGAAGATGAGGTGGTACCAGACCGGCACCTTGTGCCACACGTAAAAGTGCGTCGGGAGAAACAAGAGCAATAAAATGCCGGCGAGCGTGGCGACGGCGCGGCGGCTGCCCCGCGAGATCCAGGCGGTCACGAACCCGGCAGCGACCGAGGGCAGGGCGCCGGGCAGCGCCAGCCTCGCAATCATCATGGCCAATGTGAAGTTCAGCTGAGGTTCGGCCGCGGCGTATCCTGGCAGCGCGATTCGCAGCGGATAGTCGAATGCGGTGGCGCAAATCACCCACACAACGAGACCCACGATGACGGCAATGCCGGCGCGAATCATGGCTGTCCCCCCTGCAATCGCGCCTTCTTGGGGTGCGACGCGGCGCCGGCGTAGCGGAGTGCACCCAAGACGCCGGCGGTCATCGCAAAGCAGATACCGATGCGCCAGCGATGCTGCGGCGAGAGCGCCTGCAGATACGCGGGGATCCCCAGCTGAAAAAGCCATGCCGCCAAGCTGAGCGCGAGCGCACAGCAAAAGAGCGCGAAGGCAGCCGGGTGGCTGCGCAGGTTGAAGTAGAGCGAGGCGCTGAACAACACGACCACGAGACCCATGAGCACGAACAATCCGAGCGGCATGGCATTGGCAAACGGCGCGAACCGGTCGTACTGAAATTCTTTCATCCACCACCCCAACGCTGCAGCCACCCGTGGGTAGCCCAGCCGGGCGGCCAATGCCAGGCTCACATTGAAGGCACTACTCACGACGAAGATGACGATCCAGAGAATCCCCAGCGAGTGCGCCGAGAACAGTCGTTGCACGCGCCACGCACGGAATCGCTCGACAACGCAGGCCTGAGCGCTGCCGAGTGCCCAGCGCAGCGCCTCCCGGTCATCCGCGATGTGCTGCGCTTCGGCGCGCATCACGGCGGCCCAGGACGTGCGCTCGCGCGGCAACAGGCGGGCGCTCACGCGCAGTGCGGTCTCGGCGAAGCGTCGGCGCCATGTCGTTTCGCGCATCACGCGCCCACCTTAAGCGCTTTGGGCGAGATCCCCACGCTCGACTCGGCTTGTTCGCGCGCCAGAGCCAGGCCTGCCGCGGTCGGCCGATACAGGTGCCTGGGCGGCTTTCCCGGCTGATCCGACTCCGCCCAACGCGCATCGAGCAATCTCTGGTCGCAGAGACGCATCAGGAGGGGATAGAGCGTGCCGGACTTGAGTCCCGTCTGCTTCGCAAGCTCGTAGCCGTGACGCCACACGCGCGGCCTTTCCAGCAGCGCGGCGAGCAGCACGTGGGTTTGGCGCGAGGCATTCGGGGGGCGCGGCATGCTCGTATATCAACATAGGTAGACTTTGTAGTCAACCGGCTGGGACCGCTGCCCTTAGGTACCATGCGTCTTCTCGCTCAGAACCTGCTTTCGGCAAGGCGCGCTACATCATGCAGATCGGAAACGACCGAGACGGCTGTTGGCCAGCGCCCGGCACCCAGACCGCGTAGGCGAATCACTTCGCCGCCAGCGAGCTCGATCTCGACTCGGTTTTCTGCACCCATAGCCTCGCGCAAGAAGCTGCCAGGCGGCGGTACCTCAGGTACAACGGAAGCGATGATTCCCTCTTTTGAGCGTCGCGCACGCGCGATGAGCTTGTACCCATTCAAATCGCCGGCGATGGCCTCTATGCCGCGAGTGAAAATCCTTTCCGGCTCGAGCCATTCTGCGAAAGCGGCCTCGATCATGAGGGATAGCTTATCGGCCGAATCCAGCCCGGAGAGATCGCGCGCCGGATCAGCTTCGGCAACACCTTGGGCCTTGGCAAGAGCAACGGCATCATGATGTGTCTTGCCTTTCGCGCGCGCGTCCAAAACAACGCCGCAAGTACCATTGATGACGCCGCGAATCTCAACTATTGGGGTTTTCTGCGTCACCAAGTACTCAAGCGTCTCGAGCACCGGTAGCGCGCCGCCCACGGCGCCCGAGTACCAAAGCTGTCGCTTCTCTCCGCGCGCATATGGCGAAAGATCAGCCCATCGAGCTGCCACGACCGCCTTGTTCGCCGTCACGACAAATTTTCCAGCTGCAAGCGCGGCTGCGATGAAAGGGTAGGGCGGTCCGCTTCCGCCAAAACACTCGACGACAATGTCGATAGACGCATCGAGTAATACACGCTGATCTGTCGTGCACTCACCGATATCCTGATGCTTATCAAGATCCCTAACGAGGACGTGACAAATCTCAAACCGTTCTGGGTAATGCTTCAATATCTCGTAAACGCCGCGCCCCACCACACCGCACCCTAAGAGCACGATGCGGAGCGGTCGGGAAGGAGTTGTCGGCGCGGCCCATTCGTCTTGAATCTCTCCAACCAGCGTGCAGGCGCGCACGCTGGGCCGGCCTACGTAAAAGGGTAACGCTCGCGTCTGCGCGTAGGACAGCGCCTTGGACTGAATCAGCGGGCCGGCAACCTTGATCGCACTCCCCCACGACAACGCGGTGAATCGGTGCGCCGATGTGCTACTCGCCGGATCCGCATCGTAAACACCGCTCACGTCCTTGAGCAGTCGACAGGTGCCGGCAAGTTCGGCCGCCAAAAATAACGCTGAAAGGTCCGAGCCTCCTCGACCAAAAAGCGCCGTGTGCCCGTGAGCATCGATGCCATAGAAACCTGGCAATACCAGAACGGGATGGATTTTCCACAGACGCTCGAGAGCGGCGATATCGACGCGGATCGGCGAGCTCTCGAGGCTGGTGCCCTCCGCGACTAAGCCCACCTCATGAGGCTCGACCACGCGCGACGGAATGCCGGAACGCAAGAGCGATCCGACCAGCAGAGCCGCAGTGCGCTGCTCTCCCTGCGCAACATAGGTTGCAGTCGCTTCGGCCAAGTCGGTTGCAAGCAGGCTCGATGCCTCCTTGAACAATTGATCCGTCACCCCTTCGAATGCCGACACCACAGCCAGGATTCGGCAACAAGGTCGCCAGCGACGGTAAATCTCATCCACCGCGACCTGAAGGTCGTCGGGAGTGCGAAGAACGGAACTACCAAATTTCAAGACCTCGACATGTTGCATGCGGCACCTTAAGTAACGAAGGCGCCAGAAAACTATCGAGCTTGCGGGATTGGCCAACGGGGTCGGCCATTCGCTTTAGCTGAATTTGTATAGCGCCCGCAAGCTGAGGATCAAATTGGCGCGACGGCAGAGTACGCGTGATGCACATTCCCTGTCAATGCATCCTTAATTCTTCGGATCCCGGTTTGCTAAGACGCGCGACCACGAATTTTCCGCACGTGCCCGTCCAAATACTTGAGCAGCTTCTCGAAGCGGTAGTCATACTCTGTGCCAATACGCATTGACGATGCTGGTTGCCTGACCGATCTTTGCGGCGATAACGGTGAGCTGTTCCTCTGGCAGCCCGCAGACGTCCACTTGAATGTGGAGCGTGTCGTCAACGCCGAACTCCGCGATGATTCGGCGCGGCAGGACGTTTAAGTTTTGGAAACGCTCGAGCACGCGAGCGACTGCGCCGGGATCAGCGTCAGCAACGACCCTGAGTCGAAGCAGGGAAACTTCTAAAGCACTCATTGAACCTACACCTCATACGATCAACGTCGGAAACGGCGCCCACCAAGCCCCGGCTTCTTGTGGAAGCCGGGCGGGTAATGAGCGCGACGTTGCGTAGGTTTAAGTTCATCTGCTTAGATACTAATTGCGAAAAATCAGCTGCGCGAGTTCCGCTAGCCGCAGGTTTCAATAAAGGTCCTCTTTGGTCGCCGGATAGCCGGTGGATTGCTTTCCAATCGCAGGGCGGTCACCCTCGATACTTGGTTCGTTAATGGCGGCCTTGGGATTGTATTCCTGAGCGATTCATTCCTGGAGCCACCCAGCATCTTTGAGTCTCCGGCAGATGGGTTCCAACCCAAAGGGTTGACAAACGCCTTCTCGGCGATTGCACCGCAGCGCACCATTCGCCTGGACCAGCCCTTTTTGCTGGATATCCCGAAATCGGTGTCCGGATTCCTCTTCCTCGTCCATCGTATCGTCGAGGGAGGCTCTGTCCTAAAGGCTTAAGTGTCGGCGCAATCTCGAAAAGACATCGTCGCTTGGGTGGGAAGTCATGTGCTGCCGCATGAAGCGGCTGTGCGCGCATGGCTTAAGCGCTGGTCGGGGCGCGCTCAAGATATCGACGATGTGATCCAGGAGGCCTACAGCCGCTTAGCCTCCTTAGACAGCGTCGCGCACATAGGCAGCGGCCGTGCGTATCTCTTCCAGACGACGCGCAACATTGTTTTGGAGCAGGTGCGACGGTCCAAGATTATTCGTATCGACAACGTTACGGATATAGGCAGTTTAAGCATCGCAGATGAAGCGCCACCGCTCGATCGAGTGGTTGCGGGCGCTCGGGAGCTGCAGCGGGTCGAGCAATTGATCGATCAATTGCCGACGAAATGTCGGCGCGTATTTGTGTTGCGGCGAATTCACGGCGTATCCCAACGTGAGATCGCGGGAATGTTCGGAATCTCCGAAAGCGCGGTGGAGAAACTGGCGATGCGCGGTTTGAAGTTAATTTTGAAGGCAATGGAAGGCGACAACGTGACAAAGGAATTAGAGGAAGATATCGATGGGCACGCAAGAGACCGCACGCGAGGTCGCTGATCAAGCGGCCGAGTGGGCGACACGGATCGATGCCGGGACGATAGATCCGGACACGAATGAGACACTGCGCCGCTGGTTGGAGGCGGACCCGCGGCACCGGGGCGCGCTTCTGCGTGCTGAAGCCGCCTTGAGCTTCTTGGATCGTGGCCGGGCCCTCGCGGGCGTGGTGCCAAAGCCAGAGCCCCGACCCATCTGGATTCGCCGCAAACTCTTGTTCGCCGGAGCAGCGCTGGCCGCCGGGATCGCAGGTGTCGCGATTCTCCTAACGCCTCCGCATCGCTACGACACGCGTGTTGGCGAAATTCGGCAGGTGCCGCTGTCGGACGGTTCGTTGGTCGCAATCAACACGCAAAGCGCAGTCGAAGTCGCCATGCACCCGGACCTACGGGAAGTGACGCTGACCCGCGGGGAAGCGTGGTTCAAAGTCGCCCACGATAAGAAACGACCTTTTATCGTTAGCGCTGGCCGAATCCGCGTGCGCGCCGTCGGCACGGCGTTCTCGGTGCATCGCCACGATGATGGCGCCGATGTACTGGTAACGGAGGGTGTCGTAGAAACTTGGACGGTCGGGGAAGAGGAGCGGCGCGTCAGAGTCGAGGCAGGCTCCAAAGCCTACGTCGCCGAATACGAGCCACCCAAGTCCATTCAGGCGTCCGCGGATATCGAGCGCTCACTCGCTTGGCGCGAAGGACAGATTGTCCTCGAAGGCGAAACCCTCGATGATGCGGTAGCCCAGTTCAATCGCTACAACGCCCGCAAGTTGGTGATCTCCGATGCCAGCTTGGCGCAAGAAAAACTCGTGGGCCAATTTCGTGCCACAGAACCCCTGACCTTCGCCGACGCGGTCGCAACGACGCTCGGAGCGACCGTCGTTGAAGATGGCGACACAATCCGACTCTCAAGAGGCGCGCGTCGGTAACTGTTTTATCGGTGCACGGTATGGAATTTGATGCGCCGTTCATCGTTCTCTCAATGCGGACGCAATGTACGTTCCGTTGGGGGATTGAAATGATAAGTAATGCACTTCGCTGGGCAGCCAGCACATCCCTTTGTCTTGTTTTAGTTGTGTTGGCTGGAGTTCAGTCTGCCGAAGCACAGACGAAGGACTTCAATGTACCGGCGCAGTCTGCGACAACAGGAATTCCTGAATTCGCTCGCCAGGCGGGAATTCAGATCCTTGTTTCAGAGACCCTGGTTCGAGGCAAACGAACCGCTGCGGTAACAGGCGCACTACCAGTCGCAAAGGCTTTGGCGATTCTTCTGGCGGGAACCGGGTTGACCGCGAACTCCAAGGATGGTGCGACGTTCACGCTGTCTGCTCCGCCGACGCCGTCTACATCTTACAATTCCTTGGTGCCTTCATCGGGCAGTCCGGCGACTGCCGAAAATCAGGGCGTTCCTCAAAACGAATCGAGGTCATCGTCCTCGTCTGCGACTGAAACGGCGGATCTTGCGGAAATTGTCGTCACAGGCACTAACATCATGGGCGTCGACAATAAAACGGTACCGCTGCTGATATTTGATCGCGATGCAATCGAACGAAGTGGCTATTCAACCACGCAGGATTTCATCGGCAGCATTCCGCAGAATGTCAAGAGCGGTGCCAACAGCGCTGACGGTGTTCTCACGGGAAATGGTCTCGGTAACATCGAGAATTCTACGGCGGCGAATCTTCGCGGCTTAGGCGCCAGTTCGACGCTGACGTTGCTGAACGGGCATCGAGTCGCACCTTCCTCTTTTGGTACCGGCGTAGATTTGTCGATGATTCCGTTGAGCGCGGTTGAACGGATCGAAATATTGACGGATGGGTCATCCGCCGTTTATGGCGCCGATGCGGTCGGCGGTGTGGTCAACATCATTCTTCGCAAGGATTTCAACGGCCAAGAAGCCAGCGCACGACTTGATACTTTGAGCCGCGGCGGTGGCGAACAGAAGCAAATCGGGCAGTCATTCGGCCGCACCTGGGGTACGGGTGGGGCGCTGCTGGTGCTGCAGTTCGAGGATGCCAACGCCATCCACGCGGATCAGCGTGCTTTCACGACAAATCTACCGCAGCCCACCGACATTTACCCTTCCTCGAAGCGATACTCGGGCGTATTCAGCGGACATCAAAACCTGGTCGATTCGTTGGAGGTCTTCGCTGACGCGATAGCCGAACGCGACGACGGCTTTCGCGCCTGGACCAGCGGTGGCAATTTCTCGGACGTCGAATTGCTGACGAACAAGACGAACTCCGAGTCGGCAAATGCGGGCATTCGCTGGCAACCCTTTGGCGATTGGCATCTCGAGGCCAACGCGCTCTTTAGCCAGGTCTATACCAGCACGGTCGAAGAATTCTTGCCGCCTGCATTTGGCTATACCAACGGGACTCCCTATATTCGCAATCTGAGCACCTATAAGGAAGGTGACCTCAAGTTGGATGGAACGATATGGGCGTCCGGCGGAGCGAGCGTTAAAGCAGCCGTCGGGGCGTCCTACCGTCAAGAGGTATTTTCTGAACTCATCCAGTACACCTCTACGGATCAAACTGCGGATCGGCACGTTCATGCAATGTTCGCGGAGGTTTATGCCCCGCTCATATCCAGCACGAACGCCATTCCGCTGGTGAATAAACTGGAATTCTCTGCGGCCGTGCGCAGCGATACCTACTCGGACTTTGGCAGCAAGACCAATCCGCGATTCGGGGTGTTCTGGTCGCCGCTCGAACAAGTGGGGTTGCGAGCGGCATACAGCACTTCGTTTCGCGCGCCGGACCCGTCCGAAATCCTATCTGCCCTAACGGCCAACAATATTTTCATCGAAAGCGGATATCCGCTGCCAAACGGCGCCACGGGAAACGTGATTTTCTTCGGCAACCAGACTTTAGGTCCCGAGAGTTCGCGAAATCTGACCGCCGGTTTGGACTTTACGCCAGCGACGCTCCACGGCACGCGACTGTCTCTTAACTACTATCGGATTGTCTATCGCAACCGGCTCATCAACAGTCCGACCAGTGCCCAGGATCTTTTCATCAATCCGCAGGTCTACGGATCGCTCGTCAAGACATTCGGCAGCGATGCCGACGTGGCGGCCTTTGTGGCGGGTCTCGAGCCGCCACAGACACTCATCGATGTCACCTCCGGGGGAACCGGACTCGCCGGGGTGCGCTTTGGCTTCCCCTACGGAGTCATCAATGCCGCGCGCGAGACGACCCAAGGCCTCGATCTCGGCGCGCATTCGCTGGTGTCGATCGGCGCCAACAAGCTAACCTTTGATTTGAGCGCGACCTATATCAAGGACATCGCGACGACATTCTGCGATGTCTGCGCCACCACCGACTTGGTCAATACCTACGGCAACCCGCTAAAGCTTCGCATGCGTGGTTCCGGGGGTTGGTCGAACGGTACCTGGAGTGCGAACGCCGCCGTCAACTATTCGAATGCCTATGATGATACCAACGAGATACCTACCGGCAGGATAAGCTCCTATACCACCACCGACCTTAACGCGACTTACCGCATTGCGTCCTCGTTGCCAATTACTCTAGGACTCAGCATCAGCAACGCATTCAACGTCGGGCCGCCGCGAACCGCACCGGCCTTTTTAGGCGTGGAGTACGATCCCAGCAACGCGGATCCGCGCGGCCGAATCCTCTCGCTGCTGGTGCGCGCTCAGTGGTAACCCCGTCCGCTTCTCTAGCAGGTTGGCTGCTGGCGAGCGCAGCGTTTTTGACCGCTGTCGGGCATTGCGCCGCCGTTGAATCCTCGCAGGAGCGAATGCTACCGATACGCGGTGAGGCCTTGTGGCAGCGCCTTCGCCAACCGATTCCTGAGATCGACGCCCTCAGCATCTCGCCCGACGGGCGCAAAGTACTCTATCTGGAGGTTGTCGAGCGGCCGGGCTTGAGCCGCCCTCAAGTTTTCTTCCCCGACGTCTTGACCAACGCTCGGTTCATCTCAACGCTGTGGATGCTCGATGTTCGCAGCGGACGCAAAACCGCACTGTCGCAATATGCTGAACTTCTGCCAACGGTAATCACTCCCGAGGGATTGCTCCAACCTGAGTGGTCCAAAGACAGCCGACGGTTGGCCTTTCTCGATTGGCGCGATAAGAAACTCAGCCTGCTGGAATGGGATACTGAGAAACCGGAAGCCGCGCCGCTGCGTATCTCGTTGGCCAAAGCCGGCGATCAAATCATGCTCGAGCACAGCGTCAGACACTGGAGCTGGTTCTCCGAGCGCGATGAAGTCGTTCTCGCGATGTTGCCGGATGATCCCAAGGACGGTGCCGAAGAGGCCATGCGCATCGCGAACACTCTGCAAGGGTATAGCTGGTACTTGAGTGATTATGAGCGAGCACGCGCACGTAAGGAGCAGAGTGAGGGTCGCCAAACCAATGGTGCCTTGGAGCTGCACATCGTCAATACCACTACCAATGCAATCCGCTCGGTGTCGTCCGATTCCGCGGTCTTGACGGCCTTCAGCGCCTGGACTGCTTCGCGCGATCGGCGCGGCGTGTACTTAAGCAGTCATGTCGGGCTGTTCAACGGAGATTCCCACCAACTCAAGCACTACCAGATGGCCATGTTGCGCATCGCGGGCCCGGGCTCGGATTCCCTACAAAGCGCCAGCCGATCGATCTACTTCTTGGATGCCGTCAGGGGCAAGCTGACCCGAGTCGCAACGGATGGTCCGGGATACATCAAGTCTATTGCGCAAGTTCGCGGATCCCCCGATCTGATTACCGCCGAAATGGAGCCTTCGCTCGCGACCTGGCCGACGTCGGGAACATTTGGCTATATACGACGACGCGCCGTGGGCAAGCGGGGCAGTTCGATTGTCTATCCGCAGCCCGTGGGTCTTGACCAGTCCAAATTTGACGCGAAATTGGCAAGCAGCAGCGAGTCCGGCAAGCTGTATCAATGGCAGCAGACGGCGCCCGAAGCGCGGCTGTACGAGATCTCAATTGCCAAAGGCGAACGAACTTTGCTGAGTCCCGCCGATTTCTATGTCAATGATTACGCCACCTCGGCCGACGGCACAGTAATTGTCGCCACCATGGAAAACGCGAATACGCCGCCGGCCTTGTATATCTGGTCGCGGGCGACAAAGGACTGGCGCAAGCTGACTGATAACAGCGAAGGGTACGCACGCTCAACCGGCCTCGCACCGATAGAGAAAATGTCTTGGATGAGTTCCGACCAGCAGTTCAAGATCGATGGTTTTCTCTTTAAACCGCACGATTTCGATCCACTCAAGAAATACCCTCTTCTTGTTTTTATGCATGGAGGCTTCGCGATTCCGGACACCAACCGTTATCGGGTGGAATTTGCCCTTGGAGGCCTCTCGGGTCATGTATTTGCCGAACAGGGTTATTTGGTGCTTCTGGTGAACCCGCGGGGCGACCGCGGCTACAGTGTCGAATTCAGTCGAGGCATGCTTGGCCACATGGACAAGACTGTCGCGGATTTGGATGCGGGCGCAGACGCGCTGGTGGCCAAAGGTTGGGTGGATCAGAATCAGATATCGATCATGGGCCAAAGTGGCGGTGGCACGCAGGTCGGATACGCGATCACCCACGGTAATCGCTACAAAACGGCGATCAGCGACGATGGACCGATGTTTTTACCGGAGCTCGACATGGTGGAGAGCACCTCGGTCTCCTCCCCGGTTCACCCCGGAGTTGCGATCAGCCCGCAAGCCATGCAGATCTACTTCGGATTCGATACCACCCGGCGCACTTTCGCGGACCCCTACGCGATTCGCACGCCACTCTTATTGCGGTGGTCAACAATAGAAGTGCCGCTCCCGCCATCGCTACAGAACAACGTATATGGCCTGCCGGTTGGTCAATCGTGGCGCAACAGCGCCCTGCAACAGACCAAGCTGATCGCCTACGCGATGAACCAGAACCATGTGCCCATGGACGCCATCATCGACAACAGCGAACATTGGATCGTAATGTGGAAATATGCGATGGAGTTTCAGAGTAGGGTGCTTCAATGGTGCGACTACTTCGCGCGTGGCATTGGCGAGAATCCGATCCCGGCCATGAAGAGTCCGCTCGACTACTCGGAAGAACTGGCACAGCCAACTCCGCCCTGGAGGAAGTAGCCCGCTCGGGGTGTTAGTTCATTTCGCGGCAAAGCCAAGCAATTGTTGTTCCCGTGGCTCAAGGCCACCCGCAACCTAACCGTGACGAACTAGCTTTGCCTTTCCGCACGCCCGTATAGCAATTTTCATAAATCGCTCTTTCAGAGCTCGTTTCGTAATAACTTGATTCATATAGCTTAAGTTACGAATCGATCATGAGAGGCTGTTCCAGCGCCGTTGGACGCCCCTGAACTTCGATTAACATCCCAAGCATGGGGATGATTTACGTCGTGCGTCACGCACAGGCTGCCTTCGGGACCGACGATTACGACCGGCTGACGCAGACCGGAGTCGAGCAGGCGCGACTGCTGGGTGCCCATTTCGAGCGGCGCCGGATTCGCTTCGATGCGGTCTACACGGGTACCCTGCGACGCCACATCGAAACCGCGCAAGGCATCGTTGAGCAACGAGTTAATGCCGGCGCTGCGTCGACCTCGCGGCGCTTTCCCGGTCTCGACGAATACGATCCGGAAGCCCTGGTATTGGCCTTCAAGGGCGAGCTTGCCGCGCCCGACCCCGCCGCCGCGCTGCGCGACCCACACTCCATGCGCGAGCACTTTCGCGTCCTGAAAGAGGCGCTCATTGCGTGGACCGAAGATCGTATCCAACCGGTCGGCATGCCGGCCTGGCAGGCTTTTCAGGACGGCGCCGTCGCGGCGCTCATCGAGGCCCGCGAGCAATTTCCGGACGGCAACGTGCTCGTGGTCAGCTCGGGGGGTCCCATTGCCGCCATCGTGGCTGCCACGCTCAAGGCGCCGGCGCATACCGCCGTTGAGCTGAATCTACGGATGCGCAACAGCTCCCTGACCGAGTTCGCCTCCACCGCCAGACGCCATGCGCTCGTGAGCTTCAATGCGCTGCCGCATCTCGAGACGCATCCCGATCCAGGGCTGATCACCTACGCTTGACCTAAAGGAATCAGTGCTGCCGCGCCAGGGGGCCGACGGTCGGCTGACCGTCGGTCCTCATCCAGGCGACCAACTAGGAGCGAATGAAATCGAGCAAGTCCCGGTTGATCGTGGCCGCTTCCGTCGTGGGCATGCCGTGGGGGAAGCCCTTGTAGGTTTTCAACGTGCCGTTTCTCAACAACTTGGCGCTCAGCGGTCCGGCATCGGCATAGGGAACAATCTGGTCATCATCGCCGTGCATCACCAGGGTCGGTACCGAGATCTTTTTGAGATCCGCGGTGAAATCAGTCTGGGAAAAGGCCACGATGCCGTCGTAATGCGCCTTGGCGCCCCCCGTCATGCCCTGGCGCCACCAGTTCTGAATGACCCCCTCGGACGGTTTGGCGCCCGGCCGGTTATAGCCGTAGAACGGACCTGAAGCGACATCGCGATAAAACTGCGACCGGTTCGTGGCGACCTGGGTCTGAAATCCGTCGAACACCTCCTTGGGAAGACCGCCCGGATTGGCCGGTGTCTTGACCATGAGCGGCGGCACGGCGCTGATGATCGCCGCCTTGGCTACGCGGCTTTCGCCGTGACGCGCCAAATAGCGCACCACCTCACCGCCGCCGGTTGAGTGGCCGACGTGGATGGCATTCTTCAAATCCAGATGCGCGGTAACCGCCGCGAGATCATCGGCATAGTGATCCATATCGTGACCATCGGCCGTTTGCGTCGAACGTCCGTGGCCGCGGCGGTCATGCGCGATGACGCGGTAGCCGTGATTCAGAAAGAACATCATCTGGGCGTCCCAATCGTCGGCGGAGAGCGGCCAGCCGTGCGAGAAGACAATCGGCTGCCCGGCTCCCCAATCCTTGTAGAAAATATCGACCCGATCTTTGGTCATGACGGTATTCATGGGTTGTCCTCCGATGTTGGATGTGGCCTCTGAGCTCGGCGCCGATAGGGTACAGCCTGCCTCGGTTCGGGGAAATCATTTAAAGCTCCCCCGGGGTCACTTGGTAGCGCCGGCGGCGGACTATTTGTGCAGGTCATCGATCCAGCGAATGAGCTCCGGCGTCTCGACCGGGGTGATGTCGAGATTGACCACCAGACCTTGCTGACCGCTGCGCGCGAGTACGCAATGCAGCTCAAGATCCTCGCTCGCATTGATTTCCTGGTGCGGAACATACGGCGGCACGTAAATGAAATCACCCGCCTGCGCTTCCGCCAGAAACTCGAGGCTTTCACCCCAACGCAGGCGCGCAATGCCGCTGACCACGTAGATGACGCTCTCGAGATCGCCGTGATGGTGCGCGCCCGTCTTGGCGTTCGGGTCGATGGTGACGGTTCCCGCCCACAGCTGCTTCGCTCCGGTACGTTCCGTCGTGACGGCTGCTTTACGCTGCATGCCCAGGGTCTGCGGCGTCCGGGAGTCGAGCTCGCCGGCGCGAATGATTCGCACACCATCGTCGCGCCATTTGCCCGTCACGTTATTCCCCTTTCAAGCCAGCGGTAGATTGTGCGGCCGCACCAGCAGGTGCCAATCCTGGTGCTCCTCGAGGATCAGCGCAATGGCCGCTTCGATTGCCGCCTTGAGTCCAGCGACGTCGATCGCCCCGCCGCCCGCATTGAGTGCCGCGCGGATGCGCTCGATCGCGCCCAGCAGTTCGGCGACCAAGCGCTCGGAGGCGGACTCGAGCCGGTACGCCTCGGACTGCGCGAGCGCGCCGTGCAGCGAGGCACCGAGCGCCGGAAAGAACGTCGTCACGAGCGAGAGCCAGAGCGTGTGCACGATGAGATGCAGCAGCGCGCCCAGGGCGGTGAGGCCGAAGAGCACGCTGTTCACGGTGTGCACGCGATGCCGCAGCGCGTGCTGCTTGCTCGCGGTCCGGTAGTGGTAGTGACGCTGTTGCTCGAGGATGTCGATCGTCCATCCGGCATAGCTCGAGATGAAATTCTGATCGGCCCACGCGTGCGCGGAGAGCTCGCGCGCCAGGGGCTCGTTCTGCGTGCACAGCGTGTCGATGTCGGCGGTACCGCGCAGGTGCTGGCCGGGATCGAACACCCGCAGATACCAATTGGGCTCTGATGAGGGCGTGGTGAAGTCCAGCAGGGGCGCGAGCATGGGTAGATACCAGCTCAGTTCCGCGGTGGTGCGGGCGCGCAGCCACTGCGACTGCCAGTCGAGCCGGTGGCCGCGCCAGTAGATGGCGCTGACCGTGCCGATTACCACCACTTCGCCGACGGCCCAGAGCCCCGCATAGGGATGGCGCAGGTGGCTCGGGCTGTCCCAACCCAAGGCGAGCGGCATCACGGCAAACAGCACCGCAATCGCGCTCAGGATGTAGATCGCCCAGAAGCCGCTGCGGTAGCGGTGCCCGAAATGAATCGCGAGCTCGTCGAAGCGGCGGTGCGGACCGGCGAGCGCTTCGATGAGCGGCAGCAGCGCCGCCGGCGGCTTGGGCTCGGGTGGCGGCGGCAGCGATTTGACCCGCGTCCCGATCAGGAGCACCCGCTGAATGACTTGGTGGAGCGCCATCAGATGATTTCGTAGGTATCGGCGAAGATGACTTCGGAGACGATCCCCAGACTGCCGTCGCCATAGTCGACCAGCCATTCGCCGGGGCGTCCGCGCAAACGCGACACGCCGTCGGCAAGCACCACTTCGAAGGGCTCGCTCATCGGCACGGCCATGATGCGGTTCGGCAGGCTGACATAGCGTCCCGCCTCGCCGGCCACCGTCGGCGGAACCGGGCGGTACTTGTCGGCGAAGCGTGCGCGTGACACGCGCCAGTGTTCTCCGGCGGTCCCCGTGATGATGGCATCGCCCGGCGCGGCATGTACCACACCCTCGCTGGTTTGCACGGTGCAGGGGATCGGCGTGAAGCGCACGTCGATGACGTGCTCCAGCTTGCGCGCGTTGACGCGGCGCGGGTCACCGCTGATCACGCTCGAGTAACCGGGATGACCGCTCGAGGTGAACACCGGCAACGGCTGGGCCATCATCCCGCGCCCCGTTCCGCAGCGCGGATGCGCTCGCGCCACTGTCGCGTGTAGTGCAGGCCGCGCAGG
>Ga0210394_10005108_pt1 | contig 14866 bp, 6 predicted proteins | sample IncBWC12MmetaG_FD_160121 | JGI IMG/M metagenome (GOLD analysis project Ga0210394, IMG submission 160121) | Forest soil microbial communities from Barre Woods Harvard Forest LTER site, Petersham, Massachusetts, United States - Inc-BW-C-12-M | ecosystem: Environmental > Terrestrial > Soil >... | reverse complement strand
GGCCCGCGCCGCCCACACGCCCGCGTAACAGTCCGCCTGCAGCTCGACCTCGATCGATACGTGGTTGGCACCGACCCGATCGGATCGCCCCTCGGCATTCGAGGCCGCATGGGTGATGCCGAGCAGGTCCTGAACGTGATGCCCCACCTCGTGCGCGATCACGTAAGCGCGCGCGAAATCGCCGGGGGCGCCGAACTGCGTCGATAACTGTCGGAAGAACGACAGATCGAGGTACACCTTCTGATCGCCCGGGCAATAGAACGGCCCGGCCGCGGCGCTCGCGAAGCCGCAGGCCGAGTCGATCGAACGGCTGTAGAGCACCAGCTTCGGTCGGGTGTAGGTGCGGCCCTGCTGCTGGAACCAGGCGGTCCAGACGTCCTCGGTCTCGGCAAGTACCGCTCTCACGAAATCGACCTGTGGATCGGCGGCCTGACCCGTCACGGGGGCGCCGGACGGGGCGCTGACCGGCGCCGAGCTGCTGGCGTCAGGTGCACCGTTGAGAAGACTCAGCAGCTGCTGCGGATTCACGCCGAGGAAATAGCCGGCGACCAGCACCACCAGGGTGCCGCCAATGCCGAGATGCAGGCCGTAGCCGCCGCCGGATCCCGAGCCGCCGCGATCGTCTTCGACGTTATCGCTGCGACGGCTGTCGTCGAGTTTCATGCGCGCTGCTCCACGGGGCTATCCTATACCGATGTCGCGGCGGTGCTTCTATCGCGTCCCGCCGCAGCTCGCCGAACGCGCTGCGGCACGGGGTCGGGCGCCTGCGCGAGCCGCCCCGGAGTTAGCTCTTCCTGCCGAACAGCTTCTCGAGCTCCAGCCGCGAACGCTCGGCTGCGCTGGTATCGGCCGCGATGTAGGCGCCCGGACGCGGCGCAAAGAAATCGCAGAAGTTCGCGCTCGTTTTGTCGCTGACTTCCTCCGCGGTCGGCTCGCGGCACTGCTTTGCCACGTGGGTATCGTAGTCGCTGCACATGCGGCAGACGTGCAGCTCGGCGCGGCAGCGGGCACATTCATCCCGCCGAGACAACGGCAGGGTCAGCGCCTCCAAGCTGGCGCCGCACTTCCAGCAGACCAGGTTGTGTGCCATCGCCGAGACGATCCTAGGACGCGGTGCGCGCGGCGAGAAACTGTGCCAATGCCTCGCCAGTATGCGAGCGCGCGCGCCGCGCCACAATCGCGGCCGGTGGTCCCGTGGCGACGATGCGGCCGCCGCCATCGCCGGCCTCCGGTCCCATATCGATGATCCAGTCGGCCTCCGCCATGATATCGAGATTGTGTTCGATCAACACCACCGAATGCCCGGCATCGACCAACCGATGCAGCACCGCGATGAGCTTTTCGACGTCGGCCATGTGCAGGCCGACCGTGGGTTCATCGAGCACATAGAGCGTATGGCCCGGCCGCGCGCGCGGCGAGTCGGTGAGGCGCGCGAGCTCAGTGACCAGCTTGATACGCTGTGCTTCGCCGCCCGAGAGCGTTGGACTAGGCTGACCGAGGGTCAGATAGCCCAAGCCGACGTCGGCCAGCAGTTGCAGCGGCCGGCGCACGCGCGGATGTGCGCTGAAGAATTCGACCGCCTCTTCGACATTCATTGCCAGCACGTCGCCGACCGAGCGTCCGCGCCACCGGATCTCGAGTGTCTCGCGATCGAAGCGGCTGCCGCCGCAGCGCTCACACAGCACCTTCACATCGGGCAGGAAGCTCATCTCGATCGTGCGCTGTCCCGCGCCATCGCATTCCGGGCAGCGGCCGCCGCTGGTGTTGAAGGAGAACCGGCTCGCGGCGTAGCCGCGCACGCGTGCTTCGTTGGTGCTGGCGAACAGGCTGCGGATATCGTCCCAGAAGCCGACATAAGTGGCGGGGCAGGAGCGCGGCGTGCGGCCGATCGGGGTCTGATCGACTTCGAGCACACGCGCGAGACCATCGATGCCCCGCAGCGCGCGCGCGCCAATGAGGGCTGGCGGCGACTTGACGTTAATCCGCGATCGCAGATTGGCATAGAGCACGTCACGCGCCAGCGAGGATTTGCCGGAGCCTGACACGCCCGTGACGACCACCAGCCTGCCGAGCGGAATGCGCACATCGAGATCGTGCAGATTGTGCAGCATTGCCGAATCGATCTCGATCGCGGCGCTGCGCGCGCTGGTGGCGCGGCGCGGTTCCGCCGGGTGCATCAATGGCCGCGCGAGGAATCGTCCGGTCACGGACTCGGGCTGCGCCTCGAGCTCAGCCGCGGTACCGGTCGCGACCACGCGGCCGCCGCGCACACCGGCGCCCGGCCCCAGATCGATGATGTGGTCGGCGCGCCGAATCGTGTCCTCATCGTGCTCGACCACTACCAGCGTATTGCCGCCTTCGGACAGTTTCGACAGCGTGTCGAGCAGCACCGCGTTGTCGCGGGGATGAAGGCCGATCGTGGGCTCATCGAGCACGTAGCAGACGCCGCGCAGGTTCGAGCCGAGCTGGGCCGCAAGTCGTATGCGCTGCGCCTCGCCCCCCGAAAGGCTCGGCGCCGAGCGATCGAGCGCCAGGTACCCCAGGCCCACGCGCTCCAGAAAGCTCAGACGCGATCGGATCTCGGCCAGCGCATCGCGCGCGATGGTCGCTTCGCGCGCCGGGAGCTTCAGCGAATCAAAGAAGGCGCGCAACGCCTTCACGGGCAGCCCCGTCAGCTCGGCGATCGAGCGGCCGCGAAAGCGCAGGTGCAGCGCGGTGGTGTTGAGTCGCGCGCCGTGGCAGCCCGGACAGGCGGCCGCCGCCGCATCGGACTCGGTGGAGGCCTCGAGCCACTGCGCTTCCTCGCCGGTCTGCTCAGCCTCGAATTGCTCGCTGCGCACGCCGGTGCCGAAGCAATCCGGACACCAGCCCTGACTGGAGTTGAATGACAACAGGCGCGGATCGGGTTCCGGGAAGCCGCGGCCGCAGCGGGGGCAGGCGCGGCGCGCGCTGAAGATGCGCACCGCGCCGCTCGCGGGCAGCGCGTGCACCACGCCCTTGCCGAGTTCGAGCGCCTGCTCGATACCGGCGCGCAGCGCGGCTTCCTCGCGCGCTGCACACAGCACTTCGGCCACCGGCAGCTCGATGTTGTGCTCGACGAAGCGCTTGAGGCTCGGGAACGGATCGGTCGGTACCCAGTTCTCGTCGACGCGCAGTTGTTTATCGCCGCGGGCCGCGGCCCAGCGCGCGAGCTCGCGGTAATGGCCCTTGCGGTGCGCGATCAGCGGTGCCAGCAGCTGGAGGCGCTGGCCTCGAAAGTCGCGCAGCAGCGTGGCGACGATGGCCTCGGGACTCTGCGGCGCAATCTCGACTTCGCAGTCGGGACAGAACTGCATCGCCAGGCGCACGTAGATCAGGCGCAGAAAATGATAGAGCTCGGTCAAGGTCGCGACCGTGCTCTTGAGTCCACCGCGGCTGGCGCGCTGCTCGATTGCAACCGTGGGCGGGATGCCATGGATGGCGTCGAGGTCGGGCCGCGCGGCCGGCTGCACGAACTGCCGCGCGTAGGCATTGAGCGATTCGAGATAGCGGCGCTGGCCTTCGTTGAACAGGATGTCGAAGGCCAGCGTGGATTTGCCCGAACCCGACACGCCCGTGATCACGCTGAAGCGGCCGCGAGGAATCTCCACATCGACGTCCTTGAGGTTGTGTTCGCGCGCGCCGCGCACGATGATCTGGCCCTGGCCGGCGCGCGCCGGCGACAGATCGGCCGCTGCATAGCGGTGCCGCGCCAGCGGTTCAGCCACGGCGCGCGCTGCGGCCTCGGCGGCAGTCGTCGCAGCGTCGGCATAATCGAGCAATGCCTGGCCCGTGTGCGTGCTGCCGCGCCGTGCTCGCGCCTGCCGCATGAGCGCTTCGGGCGTACCGGTGGCGATGAGCTCGCCGCCGTGCTCGCCGCCCTCGGGTCCCAGGTCGATGATCCAATCGGCGGCGCGTATCACATCGAGGTTGTGCTCGATCACGAGCAGCGAATGACCGGCCTTGAGCAGCAGACCGAAGGCATGCACCAGCCGCGCAATGTCCTCGAAATGAAGTCCGGTGGTCGGCTCATCGAAGATCAGCAGCTTGCCCAGTACGCTCATCGCCGGGGCGCGCGCCTTGCCCTGGCCGCGGACGCGCACCGGGCTGCCGAGCGCGGCCTCGGCCAGGTGTCCCGCGAGCTTGAGCCGCTGCGCCTCACCGCCGCTCAAGGTCGGCACCGGTTGACCGAGACGCACGTAGTCGAGGCCGACATCGACCAGCGGCTGCAGGCGCGCGCACACGGCCGGCGCGTCGGCAAAGAAGGCCAGCGCCTCCGTCGCGGTCATCTCCAGCACCTCGGCGATGCTGGCTCGTTTGCCGGTGGCGCCCGTGAGTCGAACCTGCAGCGTTTCAGGGCGGTAGCGGCGGCCGTCGCATTCACCGCAGCGCAGGTACACATCCGACAGGAACTGCATCTCGATGTGCTCGAAGCCGTTGCCGGCGCAGGCCGGGCAGCGCCCGGTGCCGGAGTTGAAGCTGAAGGTGCCGGCGGTATAGCGCCGCAGCTTCGATTCCGGGTCGGCCGCGAAGCGCGCGCGGATCTCATCGAATGCGCCGACGTAGCTGGCCGGATTGGAGCGCGTGGTGCGGCCGATGGGCGTCTGATCGATCAGCACCGCAGCATCGATCAGCCCCGCGCCCTCGAGCCGTTCGAACGCGCCCGGCGTGTCGCTGGGTTTGCCGTGCGCCTTCTGCAGCGCCGGATACAGCACATTCTGCACCAGCGTCGATTTTCCCGAGCCCGAGACGCCCGTGAGGCACACCAGGCGATGCAGGGGAATCTCGACGTCGAGGTCCCTGAGGTTGTGCTCGCTGGCGCCGAACAACGCCAGCCGCTCGCGCGCGTGCGCGGCGGTCCTGACCGAATCAGCGCTCGCGCGCAGCGGCGGCAGGCGGCGACGGCCCGCAAGCCAGGCGCCCGTGGCCGATTCGGGATGCGACATGATTTCCGCCGGCGTGCCGTAACAGACGATGCGGCCCCCGTGCTCACCGGCGCCCGGGCCCATGTCGAGAATGCGATCGGCTTCGAGCATGATCTGCGGATCGTGCTCGACCACGAGCAGCGTGTTGCCCGCATCTCGCAGGCGCTTCATGACCGCCACCACTCGCTGCATATCGCGCGCGTGCAACCCGATCGACGGCTCATCGAGTACGAACAGCGTATTCACCAGCGAGGTACCGAGCGCGGTGGTCAGATTGATGCGTTGCACTTCCCCGCCCGAGAGCGTGCGCGATTGACGGTCGAGGGTCAGGTACCCTAAACCCACGTCGCATAGAAACTTGAGCCGCGTGCGCAGCTCACCGAGCAGCAGATCCGCGGCCTCATCCAGCGGCGGCGGCAGTGCCAGCTGTTCGAAGAACGCGCGGCAGCGCTCGATCGGCAGTTGCATGACGGCATCGATCGAAAGACCCGGCGGCGCGAGCGCCGGCAGCTCGAGCTGTCCTTCGGCCGCGCTCGATCCGAGCCGCCACAGCAACGCGTCGGGCTTGAGTCGCGCACCGTGGCAGGCGGAGCAGAGCGTGTAACTGCGGTACTTCGACAGCAGCACGCGAATGTGCATCTTATAGGCGCGACTCTCGAGCCAGTCGAAGAAGCGCTTGGCGCCGTACCAGACCTTCCTGTTCCAGGGGCCTTCGCCTTCGATGACCCAGTCGCGCTCCGCCGGCTTGAGCTTGCGCCACGGCACATCGATCGGGATGCCGCGCTTGCTTGCAAAGCGCAGCAGATCGTCCTGACACTCCTTGTAGGAAGGTGTCTGCCACGGTCGCACCGCGCCGCCCTCGAGCGACTTGCCGGCATCGGGGACCACGAGTCCATAGTCGATGCCGATCACGCGGCCGAAGCCGCGACAGGTGTCGCAGGCGCCGACCGGTGAGTTGAACGAGAACAGGCCCTGGGTCGCATCCTGATAATGCAGGTCGCACTCGGCGCAGTGCAGATCGCTCGAGTAGCGCAGCACCCGATGCTCGCCGCCGTCGCGATCGAGCGCGTGGATGCTGAGGCGGCCGCCACCTGCGCGCAGCGCCGCCTCGAGCGCTTCAACCAGCCGGCTCCGGTCGGTGCTGCCGAGCCGCAGGCGATCCTGGACCACGGTCAGCAGCTGCGCTTCCTGGGCGTGAATGCGCACGTAGCCGAGCTTCCCGAGCTCGGCGCGCAACTCCGCGAGCTTCATCTTCGCTGGCACCGGCACCGGGAAGCAGATCAACAGCAACGACTCGCCGAGTTCGCCGGTGGCGGCGCCGAGCGCATCGGCGATGCTCTGCGCATGGTCGCGCCGGACGGCGTGCCCGCAGCGCCGGCAATGGAGCCGCGCGGCGCGCGCATACAGCAGCTTCAGGTGATCGTTGAGCTCGGTCATCGTGCCCACGGTCGAGCGCGAGGTACGCACCGGGTTGACCTGGTCGATCGCGATCGCCGGCGGAATGTGCTCGATGCGATCGACCTTGGGTTTGTCCATGCGATCGAGGAACTGGCGTGCGTAGGGCGAGAAAGTCTCGACATAACGCCGCTGCCCTTCGGCATACAGGGTGTCGAACACCAGCGAGGACTTGCCCGAGCCGGACACGCCGGTGACCACCACCAGCTGATTCAACGGCAGGTCGAGATCGAGATTGCGGAGATTATTCTGACGCGCGCCGCGCACGACGATCGCGTCATGCGCGCTGCGGCTCATGATCGAACGTATTTTACGGATTTCTTCCGACGGCAGACAGTTGACAGCACCTCTATAATGGGGAGGCATGCTGTCGCCCGCCAATTTGACCGCCGAGCCGGCCTCGTCGAAATCGACCGGGCCGCGGCCGGCTGCGCCGTTTCTGCCCATGACGCGCGCGGAAATGCAGGCGCTCGGCTGGACGCAGTGCGATGTCATCATCGTCAGTGGCGATGCCTACGTCGATCATCCGAGTTTCGGTATGGCCATCGTCGGGCGCGTGCTCGAGGCGCAGGGACTGCGCGTCGGCATCATCTCGCAGCCGGACTGGCACAGTGCCGAACCGTTTCGCGCGCTCGGAGCGCCGCGGCTGTTCTTCGGCGTCACGGCCGGCAACATGGACTCGATGGTCAATCGCTACACAGCGGACAAGCGCGTGCGCAGCGATGACGCCTACACGCAGGGCGGCCAGGGCGGACGGCGACCGGATCGCTCGGTGATCGTGTATGCGCAGCGCGCGCGTGAAGCGTACGCGTCCGTGCCGATCGTGATCGGCGGGATCGAGGCGTCGCTGCGCCGCATCGCGCACTTTGATTACTGGTCGGAGAAGGTGCGGCGTTCGGTGCTGCTCGATGCCAAGGCGGATCTTCTGGTCTATGGCAATGGCGAGCGGCAGATCTGCGAGATCGCGCGGCGCCTCAGCGCCGGCGAACCGATCGAAGCGCTGCGCGATATTCGCGGCACGGCGTTCGCCCACGGCAGCCCGCCCGGGGAGTGGATTGAAATCGACTCGACGCATCTGGATGCGCCCGGTCCGCTCAATCCGCCGCTCGATCCCTATGCCATGAGCGAGTCGGCAACGGCGGCATCGGCGCCGCCGTCCGAGGAGAAAGTCGTGCGCTTCGTGCGTCGTGTGCGCAACGCCGATCGCGAGCGCAGCGTCATTCGTCTGCCCGACTACGAGCAGGTGGCGGCGGACGCGGTGCTCTACGCACATGCCTCGCGCATCCTGCATCTCGAATCCAATCCGGGTAACGCGCGCGCGCTGGTGCAGCGTCACGGCGGCCAACAGGTGTGGCTGAATCCGCCGCCGATTCCGTTGACCACGGCCGAGATGGACTGGATCTACGGCCTGCCCTATCGGCGCCGCCCGCATCCGAGCTACGGCGAGGCCGAGATTCCCGCCTATAAGATGATTCGTTTCTCGGTGTCGATTCAACGCGGCTGCTTCGGCGGTTGCACCTTCTGCTCGATCACCGAGCATGAAGGCCGCATCATCCAGAGCCGCTCGGAGCAATCGGTGCTGGATGAGATCGGCAGGATCCGCGACACCGTGCCCGGATTCACCGGCGTGATCTCGGACCTGGGTGGTCCGACCGCGAACATGTACCGGCTGGCCTGCAAGAGCCGCGCAATCGAGAGCGCCTGTCGGCGCCCGTCCTGCGTCTATCCGGGCATCTGTCCCAATCTCGACACCAATCATGCGCCGCTGATCGAGCTGTACCGCAAGGCGCGCGCGTTGCCGGGCATCAAGAAGGTGCTGATCGCATCCGGCGTGCGCTACGACCTCGCGATCGAATCGCCCGACTACGTGCGCGAGCTCGCGCAGCACCACGTCGGCGGCTATCTCAAGATTGCGCCCGAGCACCTGCGCGAGGGACCGCTCTCGATGATGATGAAACCCGGTGTCGGCAGCTACTACCGCTTCAAGGAGCTGTTCGATCGCTACTCGCGCGAGGCCGGCAAGCAGCAGTACCTGATTCCCTATTTCATCGCGGCACATCCGGGCACCAGCGATGAGGACATGCTCGAGCTCGCGCTCTGGCTCAAGCGCAACGGTTTTCGTGCCGACCAGGTGCAGGCCTTCTTGCCCTCGCCGATGGCCAGCGCCACGGCGATGTACCACAGCGGCAAGAATCCGCTCAAACGCGTCACGCGCACCAGTCCCGAGGTCCGGATTCCGAGAGGCCTGCGCGTGCGGCGATTGCACAAGGCGTTCCTGCGCTATCACGACCCGAACAACTGGCCGCTGCTGCGCGAGGCACTGTGGCGCATGGGCCGCAGCGATCTGATCGGCAGCGGCCGCCACCAGTTGCTGCCTGCCCGGCAACCGCCAGGTGCCGGCGAGCTCGGCTACGGCCGGCGCGCGCCATTTCGTACCCAGCACACCGGATTGCCGCTGAACCCAGGCCTGCCGGGCGCCGCAGGCAGGCCCCGCGGCAAGTCCCGCCCGCCGCGCTGACGCCGATGCAGTCGACGGCGCGACGCTTCTGTATGCTCGCAGCGGCGTTGCTTGCGCTGGCCACCATCATCGGCGCCCTCGGCGCGCATGCGCTCAAAGCGCATCTGAGCATCGATCGCTACGAGGTATTGCAGACCGCCGTGCACTTTCAGTTCTTTCACGCACTCGGGCTCATGGGGCTGGGTCTCTTGTCCGACCGGCTGCCGCGACCGTGGCTCACCGTTTCGGGCTGGCTCGTGTTCACCGGCGTGACATTGTTCTGCGGTAGCTTGTACCTGCTGCTGGCCGGCGCCCCGCGGCTGCTGGGTGTGCTGACGCCGATCGGTGGCCTGGCGTTGATCGCCGGCTGGTGCGCCTGCGCACTGGCGCTGTTGCCGGAGCGTGCGCCCTCGTAGCGCTGCATTTAGGCCCATGGACACGGCGCGAACTGCTGAAGAAATTCGAGAGCTGTGGCGGCGCTGGCTGCTGCCCACGGTCACGCTGGTCATTTTCGTGCTGGTCGGATTCGGCCTCAGGCACGAGCTGGCGGAATTCCGCTTCTCCAACGTCCTTGCGAGTCTCAAATCGATCTCGCGCGACGCCCTGGCCGGTGCCGTGCTGTGCACGGCGGTCAGCTACGGCCTGCTAGGTTTCTACGATGTGCTGGCGCTGCGTTACCTGAACAAGGTGGTGTCCTACGGGCGGACGCTGTTCACTTCGTTCATTGCCTACGCCTTCGGTCACAACTTCGGGATCGCCGCCTTCACCGGTGCGGCGGTGCGCTACCGCCTCTATTCTTCGGCCGGCCTGAGCGCGGCCGACGTTGCAGCCGTATCCGCGTTCTGCGCTGTGACCACCGCCATCGGTCTGGGCGTGCTGGCGGGGCTATCGTTCATTGCCGATCCGCACTCGGGCTCGCACGCCGTGCACATGAATCACAACATCGTCTTCGGCCTCGGCATCGTGTTGCTGCTGCTGGTGGTGCTGTACGGAGTCTGGTCGATACTTGGGCCCGAGGCCATCGAGGTGCACGGCTGGAGATTGCGTGCTCCGACCCCGCAGATCGCGCTGCCGCAGATCGCGCTGGCCGTGATCGATCTGGCGATCTCGGCGCTGGTGCTGTGGCTGCTGCTGCCACGGGGCAGCAACGTGAGTCTGCTGGTGTTCGCCGGTGCCTATTCGACGGCGATGACCGCGGCGGTCGTGAGCCATGTGCCCGGCGGACTCGGTGTGTTCGAATCATTGCTGGTGCTGGCGCTGCCCGGCGTACCCGCCGATCAACTGCTCGGCTCGTTGCTCGCCTGGCGAGCCGTCTACTACCTGCTGCCACTGCTGGTCGCCACGGTGCTGTTCGGCGGCCAGGAACTCAGGGCGCAGCACTCGACTTTCGCGCGCATCGAGCAGCTCGCCGCCGCCTACATCTCGCCGATCGTGCCGCAGGTCACCGGCGCGCTGGTGTTCGTGGCGGGCTTTTCGCTGCTGGTGACAGGTGCGACGCCGTCGATCGATCGGCGCCTGACGGTGCTGCGCGACGTGCTGCCGCTGGTGGTCCTCGAAGCCTCGCACCTGGCCTCGAGCGTAATCGGACTGGCGCTGCTGATCCTGTCGCGCGCACTGTTCCGGCGCCTGGCCGCGGCCTATCAGCTCACCCTGTGGCTGTTGGCCGCGGGCATGCTGGCCGCACTGCTGCGCGGCCTCGAAATCGAGCAGATGCTGATCCTCGCGCTGGTCATGGCGATCCTGAGGCTCGGGCGTCGCGCCTTCTACCGACCGGCCGAGATCATGGCGCAGCGCTTTACACCGGTGTGGATCGTGAGTCTCGCGATCGTGATCTCGACCGCGGTATGGATCGGCTTCTTCGCCTATCGACACGTCGACTACTCACACTCGTTGTGGTGGACGTTCGCCTTCGAAGCCGACGCGCCGCGCATGCTGCGCGCCTCGTTGCTGGTAGTGCTGCTCGCCGCGGCGTTCCTGGCCGCGAATCTGCTGCGGCCGGCCCGTCCCGAGCCGGGCGTGGCCTCGCAGGAGGATCTGTCGCGCGCCCGGGCGCTGATTTGCGGTTGCTCGCAGGCGCAGGCCAATGCGGCGCTCAGCGGCGACAAACGGCTGCTGTTCAGTGCCGCCGGCGATGCCTTCCTGATGTACCAGATCCACGGCCGCAGCTGGGTGGCGCTCGGCGATCCGGTCGGCGAGCGCAGCGGCCAGGAAGAGCTGGTATGGCGCTTTCGCGAGCTGTCGGATCTGCATGGCGGCTGGACCGTGTTCTACCAGGTCAGCGCCGATCAACTGCCGCTGTACATCGATGCCGGACTCACGGTCATGAAGCTCGGGGAGGAGGCGCGGGTGCAGTTGACCGATTTCTCGCTCGAAGGCAGCGCGCGTGCCGAACTGCGAACACAGCGGCGTCGCGCCGAGCGCGATGGCGCGAGCTTCAGGGTGCTGGCGCCCGACGAATTAACCTCGATGCTGCCGAAGCTGCGCGCGATCTCGGACGCCTGGCTCGAAGACAAGGCTGCCGCCGAAAAGAGCTTCTCGGTCGGCGCCTTCGATGAGGACTACATCAGCCACTTTCCCGTGGCCGTCGTGACCTGCGCCAACGAGCCGGTCGCGTTCGCAAGCCTGTGGGTGTCGGGCGATCGCGAGGAGATTGCCGTCGACCTGATGCGCTTCGGCGCCGATGCGCCGCGCGGCGCAATGGATTTTCTGTTCGTCGAGCTCATGCTCTGGGGCCGCGCGCAGGGGCATCATTGGCTCAATCTCGGCATGGCCCCGCTCGCCGGGCTCGAGCGCCACCCGCTGGCACCGGCCTGGCATCGGGTCGGCAACTTCGTGTTCCGCTACGGCGAGCACTTCTACAATTTCGATGGTCTGCGCCGCTACAAGGCCAAATTCACTCCGCTCTGGGAATCGAAGTATCTGGCCTCGCCCGGCGGCCTGGCGCTGCCGCGCATCCTGCTCGATATCTCGGTGCTGATCTCCGGCGGCGTCAAGGAGCTGTTTGCCAAATGACGCGCCCGTGAGCGCGACGGCGGTTCAACCGCTGACACCGCAGGCGCTGCGAGAGCATCCCGTGGCGGCGGCGCTGTGCGCGGCGCTCAGCGCGCATCGCGACGCCGTGCTGGCGGCCCCGACCGGCACCGGCAAGAGCACCATCGTGCCGCTGGCGCTGCTCGGCGAAGCCTGGCGCGGCGATGGCCGGATCCTGATGCTCGAACCGCGCCGGCTCGCGGCCCGGGCGGTCGCGGCGCGCATGGCCTCGCTGCTGGGGCAGGAAATCGGCCAGACCGTCGGCTATCGCATGCGACTCGATACGCGGGTCTCGCGCGCGACGCGCATCGAGGTGGTGACCGAGGGCGTGTTGACGCGGATGCTGCAGGAGGATCCGGCGCTCGAAGGTGTGGCGTGCGTGATCTTCGATGAATTCCACGAGCGCAGTCTGCAGGCCGATCTGGGGCTGGCGCTGAGCCTGGACGCGCGGCGGCAATTGGGCGCCGCCTTCCGTCTGATCATCATGTCGGCGACGCTCGCGGGCGAGCGCGTGGTCGAGCTGCTCGGCAACGCCGCGCTGGTCGAGGTTCCGGCGCGCGCTTTTCCGGTGACGCTGCATTATCTCGGGCGCGCAGCACCGCTGCTGCCGGGGAGCGGCGCCGACGGTGCGCACGATGCGCGCCGGCTCGTCGAGAGCAGCACGCGCGCCGCGCTGCGAGCACTCGACGAATCGGCCGGCGATGTGCTGGTGTTCCTGCCGGGGACCGGTGAGATCGCGCGGGTCGACACCGCGCTGTCGCAGGCCGCGTTGCCGCCGAAGGTGCGCGTGCTGGCGCTGCACGGGCAAATGAAGGGCGCCGCGCAGGACACGGTACTGGCGGACACCGTCGCGGGCGTGCGCAAGGTCGTGCTCGCGACCAACATCGCCGAAACCAGCCTCACCATTCCGGGCGTGACCGCCGTGGTCGATAGCGGGCTGGCTCGCCGATCGATCTTCGATCCCGTCAGCGGCATGAACCGGCTCGCACTCGAGCGCATTTCACGCGCAGCGAGCGAGCAGCGCCGCGGGCGCGCGGGACGGATCGCACCCGGCGTCTGCTACCGTCTTTGGAGCGAGGGCGCGCAAGGCTCATTGGCCGCAGCGACCACGCCGGAGATTCTCGAGGCGGATCTCGCTCCGCTGGCGCTCGAGCTCGCGCGCTGGGGCGATTCCGATGCCGCCCGGCTCGACTGGCTCGATACTCCGCCGGCACCGATGCTCGATCAGGCGCGAACGCTGCTGGCGCGCCTGGGGGCGCTGGATTCAGCGCGGGGTCTCACCTCGCTCGGCCGCGCGATGGCCCGTCTGTCCGTGCATCCACGGCTCGGGGCCATGCTGCTGGCGGCGCGCGAGGCCGGCCCGCGTGCGCTCACTCTGGCCGCGCGCCTTGCCGCGCTGCTGTCCGAGCGCGACCTGCTGCGCAGCGGTGACCGGACCGCCGATCCGGACCTGCGGACCCGGGTCGAGCTGCTCGATGCACCGGGCGGTTTGGGGCTCGAGCGTGCCGCACTCGAGCGCGTGCAACGCACGGCGCGTTCGCTCGAGGCGGCCGTGCACACGGCGCGCGGCACACATGGCAGCCATCAGGAAGACGCCGGCTCACTGCTGGCGCACGCTTTCCCCGATCGCATCGGCCAGCGTCGCGAGGGCGCGCAGGGCCGCTACCTGCTGGCCAATGGCCGCGGGGCGGCTTTTGCGCATGCGAACTCGCTGGCACGGGCGCCGTTCATCGTGGCGGCCGCGCTCGATGATCGCGAACGCGAGGCGCGCATCGATCTGGCGGTGCCGGTATCGCGCGAAGCGCTCGAGCGGGTGTTTGCCGAGCGCATCGTGACGCAGGAGAGTTGTGGTTGGGATGCGCGCGCCGGGGCGGTGCTGTGGCGGCGCGAGCGGCGGCTCGAAGCGCTGGTGCTCGAGCAGCAGACGCGCCCTCCGCCCGACAGTGCGGACACGGTCAGTGCCATGCTCGACGGAGTGCGCGAACTCGGCCTGGCGGCATTGCCCTGGGATCGGGACAGCCGCACGTTGCAGGCGCGCATGCAGTTCGTGCGCGCGCTGGCGCGCAACGATCTGCACGACTGGCCCACGAGCGAGGATGCGGCATTGGCAGCCGATCTCGAGCGATGGCTGAGCGGCTGGCTGCCGGGAGTCACGCGCCGCGAGCATCTCGCGCGCGTGCCGCTGGTCGAAGCCCTGAGTGCGCGACTCTCGAGTGCGCAACAGCGCGCGCTCGAGACGCTGGCTCCGCGCGAGCTCGTGGTACCGACCGGTTCGCACGTTCGCATCGACTATCTCGACGACAACGCGCCCTGCGTTTCGGTGCGGCTGCAGGAAGTGTTCGGTCTGACGGCCACGCCGCGCATCGGCGGCGGTGCCGTGGCGGTTGCTTTCAAGCTGCTGTCGCCGGCGCAGCGTCCGCTGCAGATCACGCGCGATCTCGATGGATTCTGGCGCAGCAGCTACGCCGCCGTGCGCAAAGAGATGCGTGGCCGCTACCCGCGCCACGCCTGGCCCGAGAATCCGCTCGAGGCCGCCCCTACGCGCGGCACCGGACGGCCACGCAGGCGCTAGTGCGCTGCGCCCTCGGTCTTGAGCACGGTCTGCACCGCGGGACGCGACTCGATGCGCTGGTAGAAGGCCTTCAGATTCGGAAAGTCGCCGAGTGGGATTCCGAGATCCGGGACCCAGCTCAGCAGCGTGAACAGGTACGCGTCGGCGACCGTGAAATGCTCGCCGACCAGAAACTGCCGGCGCGCCAGCGCCTCATCGACGAAGCGCAGGCGGCCCTTGAAGACCTCGATGATCACCGGACGCGCCGCCTCGGGCGTCTTCGGGCTGAAGAGCGGACTGACGGTCTTGTGCAGCTCGGTGCCGATGAAGCCCAGCCATTCGCGCACACGATAGTTCTCGAGAGTGCCGGGTGCTGCGATCAGTTGTCGG
>Ga0210394_10005107_pt1 | contig 14867 bp, 11 predicted proteins | sample IncBWC12MmetaG_FD_160121 | JGI IMG/M metagenome (GOLD analysis project Ga0210394, IMG submission 160121) | Forest soil microbial communities from Barre Woods Harvard Forest LTER site, Petersham, Massachusetts, United States - Inc-BW-C-12-M | ecosystem: Environmental > Terrestrial > Soil >... | reverse complement strand
CCAGGCCCTGCAGGACCTGCCTGCCGACCTGCGAATACATACGATCGCCTCCGCGCAGCTGAAGCATGCTCTCGATGCGCTCACCGCCGCGCTGCACGACGAGGCGGAACCTGCAAACCCCGCAGCGGGTTTGGGGCGGATGGTGGCTGCCGCTGCGACCCTCGCCGATATTGCACGGGCGCTGTCCAGTGAGCTGGGCGACGAGGTGGGCGGCGAGATATTCTTCTGGGCAGATGCGGCGCGACGCTCGATAGCCAGCTGGCAGCGCGATCTGACGCTGACGGACGCGGGCGTCTGGAGTCTGCGGGAACGGCTGGCAACGCTTGAATCGACGGCGCGCGGCATGGCCGCTGCGATGCAGTTCGACTTTCTGCTTGATCCCGAGCGCCGACTCCTCTCGATCGGCTATCGCGCAAACGACGGCACACTCGATCCCAGCTGCTACGACCTGCTGGCCTCCGAGGCGCGTCTGGCGAGCTTCGTAGCCATCGCCAAGAGCGACGTAGCGGCGCGCCACTGGTTTCGGCTCGGGCGCCCGGTGACGCCGGTTGAACACGGGGCCGCGCTGATCTCCTGGTCGGGATCGATGTTCGAATACCTGATGCCATCGCTGGTCATGCGCGCGCCATTCGGCAGTCTCCTGGAACAGACCAGTCGTCTGGTCGTGCAACGGCAAATCCACTACGGCACCGAGCTGCGCATCCCGTGGGGCGTTTCCGAATCCGCCTACAATGCGCGAGACGTCGAGCTCACCTACCAGTATTCCAACTTCGGCGTGCCGGGCCTGGGACTCAAACGGGGCCTGAGCGAGAACGCGGTAATCGCGCCGTACGCGACGGCCCTGGCCGCGATGGTTGATCCGCAGCGCGCGGTGCTCAATTTCGCGCGACTCGATGCCATCGGCGCACGCGGCCGCTACGGTTTCTTTGAGGCGCTCGACTACACCCGCAGCCGTCTGCCTGAAGGGTCCCGGGTTGCCATCGTTCGGGCATTCATGGCGCATCATCAAGGCATGACCGTCGTGGCAATCGCCAACGTCCTCTTCGACGGCAGGATGCGCGAGCGGTTCCACGCCGAGCCGAGCATCCAGGCGACCGAATTGCTGTTGCAGGAACGCGCACCGCGCGACGTCGCAGTGGCGCATGTCCGCGCCCAAGAAGCCGGCACTGCTGCGCAGCTCAGCGAGGTGAACCTCCCGGAGGCGCGACGTCTCAGAACCCCGCACCAATCTACGCCGCAAACTCATCTGCTCTCGAACGGCCGCTATTCTGTGATGCTCACCGGCGTCGGCTCCGGCTACAGTCGCTGGCAGGATCTCGGCGTGACGCGCTGGCGCGAGGACCCCACGCGCGACGATGCCGGCAGCTATTTCTTTCTGCGCGACATCGAGAGCGGCGCCCTGTGGTCCGCCGGCTATCAACCAAGCGGCGTGGAGCCCGACGGCTACGAGGCGACCTTCACCGAAGATCGGGTGGAATTCATCCGCAGCGACGCCGCCATCACCACCATCATGGAAGTGCTCGTTTCGCCGGAAGAGGACGCCGAGGTGCGCCGCATATCAATTGTGAATGCCGGCAACCGCATGCGCGACCTGGAGATCACATCATACTGCGAGCTCGTGCTTGCGCCCCCGGCCGCCGATGTGGCACATCCGGCATTCTCAAAGCTCTTCGTGCAGACCGAGTACGTGACCAAGGTGGGCGCGATCCTGGCTACACGGCGACCGCGCTCGCCGGCCGAGCCGCACATCTGGATCGCCCATCACGCCGTGATTGAGGGTGAGACATTGGGCAAACCGGAGCTCGAGACTGATCGAGCCCGTTTTCTCGGCCGCGGGCGCGACATTCACGCACCCATCGCCATGACGGCCGGTCGGCGCCTGTCGAACACCGTGGGCGCAGTCCTTGATCCTGTCTTCGCGCTTCGCTATCGGGTGCGCGTGCCGGCCGGCGCCACCGTGCGCATTGCTTTCTGGACCAGCGCCGCCGCTTCCCGCGACAGCGTGCTCGATCTGGTCGACAAGCACCAGGAGGCAAACGCCTTCGTGCGCGCGGCCACACTGGCATGGACTCAGGCGCAGATACAGCTTCGTCACATCGGTATCGACGCCGCGGAAGCCAGCCTCTTTCAGCGTCTTGCAGGCTATGTGCTCTATGCTGACGCCTCCGCACGGCCCTCGTCCGACACCATAGTCCGCGGTGCGGGAGGACCGGACGCACTTTGGACTCACGCCATTTCCGGCGATCTGCCGATCGTGCTGTTACGAATCGATGCCGTCGAAGATATCGCCATCGCACGGCAGCTGCTGCGCGCTCATGCATATTGGCGGGTGAAGGGCCTTGCCGTCGATCTGCTGATCCTGAACGAGCGAACTTCCTATCTTCAGGACCTGCAGATCGCACTGGAGACACAGCTGCGAATGAGTCAGTCGCAGCCCCAGATCGGCGCCGACAGCACACGTGGCTCGGTATTTCTGCTGCGCACGGATCTGCTATCGGCACAGGCGCGCGCGCGGCTTTCATCGGTTGCCCGTGTCGTCCTGGTCGCGCAGCGCGGCAACCTGACCGACCAACTTGATCGCCTGCGAGCGCCCGCCACAGTTGTCACGCGTCGACCGGGGCCCAGCTCCCATCCCGAAGTGGTGGCGAGCGCTCCGGCGCCGCAGGATCTTGAATTCTTCAACGGCCTCGGAGGATTCGCAGCGGACGGACGGGAGTACGTCACGCACCTGGGACCGGGGCTGACGACGCCCGCCCCGTGGATCAACGTCATCGCCAATCCCGACTTCGGGTTCCAGATCTCAGCCGAGGGGAGCGGCTTCACCTGGGCGCTGAACAGTCGGGAGAACCAGCTGACGCCGTGGTCAAACGATCCCGTCGCGGATCCTCCGGGCGAGACGCTGTATCTGCGCGATGAGAAGAGCGGCGAACTGTGGGGACCGACGGCTGCGCCGATCCGGGATCACAATGCGCGCTATAGCGCCCGGCACGGGCAGGGATATAGCCGCTTCGAGCACTCCTCACACGGGATCGACCTCGACCTGACCGTGTACGTCCCGATGGGCGACCCCATCAAGATCTCGCGGCTCAAAATCCGCAATAACTCGCAACGGGCGCGCAGTCTTTCCGTTACGGCCTACGCCGAATGGCTGCTGGGACCGTCGCGGGCCGCCACGGCACCGTTCGTTGTTACGGCGATCGATCCCGGCACAGGCGCGATGTTCGCGCACAACCCCTGGAGCGCACTGTTCGGGTCACGGGTGGCATTCGCGGATCTCGCCGGACGTCAAAATCAATGGACCGCAGACCGCCGTGAGTTTCTCGGCCGACATGGCACGCTCGATAGACCCGCAGCCCTGACCGTGCGCGCACCTCTCTCGGGACGGGTGGGCGCGGGCCTCGACCCTTGCTGTGCCCTGAGAACGTACGTGGAGCTTGCGGCGGATGAGACGGTGGAAGTGGTCTTCTTCCTGGGTCAGGCCGCAACCGCGACCGAAGCGCAAGCCCTGTTGATCCGTTACCGGTCGCTCGATCTCGATACGGTCTTGCGCTCGGTGACTCAATACTGGGACGAAGTGCTCGGAGTGGTTCAGGTGAAGACGCCGGACCGCTCCCTGGACATCATCCTCAATCGCTGGATGCTCTATCAGACACTGGTCTGTCGCATGTGGGCGCGCTCGGCCTTCTATCAGGCCGGCGGCGCCTACGGATTCCGCGATCAGCTGCAGGATGGCATGGCGCTGGCGCTTTCCAGGCCCACGCTGACGCGCGCGCATCTGCTGCGCGCAGCCGCCCGACAGTTCGTCGAGGGCGATGTTCAGCATTGGTGGCTACCGGCGGACAAGGAGGTATCGAGCGGCCCCGGCGTTCGCACCCGCATTGCCGACGATCGGGTCTGGCTCGCGTACGCCACCGCTCACTACGTCGAGGCGACGGGCGACGTCGCGGTTCTGGATGAACGGGTGCCGTTTCTCGAGGGCCAGACGTTGCGACCGGACGAGCAGGACGCATATTTTCAGCCCGGCATCTCGGACGAGACCGCACCGCTCTTCGAGCACTGTGCGCGCGCGCTGCAGCAGAGCCTGGCTGTCGGCGAACACGGCCTGCCGTTGTTCGGCACGGGCGATTGGAACGACGGCATGAACCGGGTCGGCGAGATGGGACGCGGCGAAAGCGTCTGGCTCGGATGGTTCCTGCACGCCACGCTCGTGGCTTTCGCGTCGCTGGCGAGAGCACGCGACGAGGGTCCGCGCGCGACGCAGTGGCTGACGCACGCGGCGGCGCTCAAGCGCGCACTGGAGCGGGAGTCGTGGGATGGCGAATGGTATCGACGGGGCTATTTCGACGATGGGACGCCGCTCGGATCGGCCACGAATACCGAATGTCAGATCGACTCCATCGCACAATCCTGGAGCGTCATCTCCGCGGCCGCCGATCCAATCCGCGCCGCGTGTGCGATGGCCGCCGTAGAGAGCCATCTCATTCGGCGCGACGCAGGTCTGGCGTTGCTCTTCACACCGCCCTTCGATCAGGCCGTGCCTGACCCGGGCTACATCAGGGGATATCCGCCGGGAATTCGCGAAAACGGCGGTCAGTATACCCACGCCGCCACCTGGTCAGTGATCGCGTATGCGCTCCTCGGTCAGGGAACCAAAGCCTGGGAGCTGTTCTCACTTCTCAATCCAATCAACCGCACGAGCACGCGCGCCGATGTACATCGCTACAAGGTCGAGCCCTACGTCGTTGCTGCAGACGTGTACTCGGTCGCTCCGCACGTCGGGCGTGGCGGTTGGACGTGGTATACGGGCTCTGCCGGCTGGATGTATCGCGCCGGCCTCGAGGGGATTCTTGGATTTCGCGTACGGGGAGCTAACCTGCTCCTGAGTCCGTGCATCCCTGCAAGCTGGCCGCACCTCGAGATCGTGTTCAAGTATGGCTCTGCGCGCTACGAAATCCAGATCGAGAACCCCCGCGGCGTCAGCCGCGGCATCTCGCTCGCTGAGTTGAACGGTGAGACAGTGCCGTCGGGCTCCGAAACGCGCATCCCGCTGGTAGATGACGGTAACACCCACAGCCTACGACTGGTCCTGGGAGATTAGTTCGCTTCGCAGCGGACGCACACGACCTGCGACACCAGGAGAGCACTCGAGGCGCGCACGATCCCAACCACCCGCATCAGCGGCAGCCTCGTAGGTCTTCGAGAGGAAATCGAGAAGCAGCTCCTCGGGAGCTGGCGACTGCCGAACCGTGTCGTAAGGCAGGATGAACTCGCCGAGATTCTCGTCGTAGTACGCGCCAGCGGTGACTGCGCGCTCGCGAAAGGTCCTGGGCTCTGGATACGCGTATGAATAGAACGCGGCGTTGGGAAAGGCGTCATTTCCCGGCCAGAACCCGGCGCTGCTCACTTCGTGGGAATAGGCCTCCCTGGTGACGGCATCCGGCAGCCCAGGCACGCCGCCGGGATGCAGGGGCGCGCCACGTCCGGAGAAGCGGGTGACCGCAAGGTCGAAACTGCCCCAGAAGAAATGCACAGGGCTTGCCTTACCCAAAAAGCCAGTACGGAATTGCTTGAAGATTCTGTCCGCCTGGATGAGCGCGCGCCAGAACCGATGGGCCGCCGCGGCGTCATAGGAGCGGTGGCTATCGTCGTTCGGGAACGGAATCGGATCTGCCACTTCGTTCGGTGTCTCGTGAATCGAGACGGCAATGCCGAGCTCGCCTAGCTGTGACATGAGCTGTCGGTAGAACTCGGATACCGATTGCGGCGCGAGTGGCAGAAAGCGCTCGGCGCCCTGACTTGTCCGTATGCCGAGGCGCTGCGCAGTGAAGTCGAATTCCATCTCGAGGATTTCCCGACCGGCCGGAATCGGCAAAGTACCGAGTCCGCGGCTGGTGACGTACAGGGGCACCTGCCAGCTGTGATTGAGCCAGGGCGTAAGGGCCAGCCGGATCTTGCCGACGATCTGAGTCCACAATTGCAGTGTGGCAGCGGTATCCCGCCAACGCGGATAGGCCAGTTCCGGCCAGAATGCTTCAGCGGTGCTCATGTGCGCCGCTGCCATTTGCTTCGGCTTCCCCAGGCGGCGCCTTGTGCCAAACGCTGCCGTCCCGCGCCAGGCGATACCCGTAATCGAACAGCTCGTTCATGTAGTTGGTATCGAACATCAGGTGTTTCGTGTGCGGAAAGTCTGAACCGATATACGCCAGATGAAAGTCGGCATTGTCCCGCCTGGCGATCCGGTACGTCCGGATCACATCCTCGACCCCTTGCGCCTGCACCAGCGAGTCAATCGCCCGTCTGCCGATCGCCAGCGTGCGACGCGGAGTATCGGTCCATTCGGGGTCGAGCCTTCCGTTTCGGATCACATAGAGACGGATCGGCCGAGTCCACGGTTTCCCCGTTGCCCGCTCGAGTTCGGCGACTGCCTGCGTCGGGTACGCAAACAGCTGGGCGATGACGCCGCCGTCAACGTGCATTTCCTGATAGGGCTTCCCGGCCACCTCCACATCGATCATCACGGGCGAGACTACCCCTGGAATGCTCATGGACGCGACCATGATGTTGCGGAACAGGTCGAGTGCACCGGGCGCGTGGCTTGATGCGATGGCGCCCATGTTCCACGTGACCTGGCGGCCCGCATCGAGGTCCGTTGTTGCGATCTGGAGCGCCCGGCCCGTGGCGTATTCCCTGGCAATCTGCGCGAGCAGCTCTGGCGTGACGTATTGTTCGACCAGACGGCGCAAGGGCACGCTGCTGGCCATGCCGTCGCTCAGAAGGCCGGCGAGACGATTGCGGGTAAGAAAAACGTCGCCTGGCCCGATCGAGGTCGCAACGCGCCGCACCAGATCGTCGTAAGCGGGGCCCAGGTACGCGAAGGGTGCGATGAGTGCGCCGGCACTGACACCCGTGACGACTCGGAACACGGGCCTCTGGCCGCTCGCGCTCCAACCCGTCAGTACACCCGCGGCGAATGCCCCGTTATCCCCGCCGCCCGAGATCGCCAGGAAATTGATCGGCGGCATCGGATCGACGGGCAGACCCTGCTGCTCGAGTGCCGCGCGCTCGCGCGCGATATCCTGGGTGGCAACCTGTACGAAGGGAGCGAGGTCCCGGTCGAACCAGAGCCGGCTATCGGGAATCCCCGGCACTGTGGCCCGCTCGGTGAGTGATTCCGGAACGGCGTCGAGGCGTGGCAGTACGACGCAGGAGGTAAGCGCAACCACTGCCAGGCTGACAAGCGGCGCTGCCAGCCAGTCGGTCCGGCGCGAGTAACACATAGGGTCCATGGTCATCGCAGAAACTTACATCATAATCGGCCGCGCTTCTTCCGCCGAGGATGAGCCTGCCTGCCGCCCACGCCCGCAGCTCCCTGCTTGAGCCGTTCGATGAACCATCGACCCGCAATTCCCGGGGGCGCCTCGGTGCGAAAGACGGCATTCATCGCGACGACAAACCCCTGGGGGGCATCTTCAACGACCACCCTCACGAGCGCACCTCGCACAAGATCCGGCTGAACCACCTCCACCGGCATCCCGCCCCAGCCCAGGCCCGCCCGCAGGAATGCGTGCTTTGCGCCGAGGTCCGCCAGTCGCCAGGTTCTTGGCGAGAAAACGCCCAGGTCTTTTCCTTTTGAAAGAGTGGAGCGGTCGGTGAGCACCAGCTGGATGTGCTTTGCCAACTCACTGGCTGGCACCGGGCGGCCGTAAGACGCGAGCGGGTGGTCCGGTGAGGTGACGTGGATACAGGGCACCCTGAGCAGGGATTCCTGACTGAAGTTGGGGAGTACCACCGCCAGCTCTCCCGAAAGTCCGATAGTAGACCGTCCGTCAAGAACAGCCTGCATCACCGCACCCAGGGTCTCCGCATGGAGTCGGAGCGGCGTGAGCGGAAACGCTTCATGAAACGCGGTCACCGCCGCGGTGAGTGTCGTCATCGGAAACATGACGTCAACGGCGATCGACAGTTCGGGTTCGAGCCCACCCGCGAGATGCTTGGCGTGCGCCTTGAGCCGATCCACATCCCCCGCCACCGTACGCGCGTGGGCCAGCAGCACCTGTCCCTGGGGCGTCAGGACCGGCCGGCGGTGCGTGCGATCAAACAGCTTCACGCCGATCTGGCCTTCGAGGTTTGCGAGCGTCTGACTGACGACCGACTGGGCGCGCCGGAGCTTGCGTCCCGCGGCCGAAAAGCTGCCTTCGTCGGCCGCGGCGATGAAAGTGCGTAGCTGATCGAGTGTGACGGCATCGAGCATATATCTCTCTCGACGATAATTAGCATCTAAAAATATAGGCTACCACTATACCTCACCGGCCCCTACTCTCCCCTCCACGCGTGGCGACTTCGCCAATAACTGGAGGAGCAGTACCGATGAAAGCGTTCAAAGTCTCTGTGGTCGTAGGCGCGATCCTGACCGCCTCCGCTGCGGTCGCAGCACCCCCGATTCCGGTACTCGACTCCGTCAAGGCCGGCACCTACAAGGTCGAGAGCTATCACACCGAGGTTGGCTTCTCGCTCTCACACTTCGGCTTCACGAACTACTCGGGACTGTTTTCCGGAGCGACGGGTAGCCTGCGCCTGGATCCGGGCAACCTCGCTTCAACCCGGCTCGAGGTCAACGTGCCGGTGCAGTCGATCCTGACGACGGTCCCGGTGCTGACCGACGAGCTCAAGGGCGACAAGTGGTTTGATGTCGCCAAGTTCCCGCAGGCGGCTTTCACCTCGACCAACGTGACCGTAGGCCAGAACGGCGAGCTGACGATCACGGGCAATCTCACCCTTCACGGGACGACCAGGCCCATCGTCCTGCACGCCCACCTGGTTGGCGTCGGAGTGAACCCGATCGACAAGCAATACACCGTCGGGTTTCAGGCGAATGGCACGATCAAGCGCAGTGACTTCGGCATCAGTCTCTACGCCCCGGCAGTGGGCGATGACGTCGAGCTCTCCATCGCCGGCGCCTTCGAGCTGCAGGGCTGACGCCATCATGAGTGAGAAGCTTGTCGTCGTAGTCACCGGAGCCACCGGTCAACAAGGCGGGGCGGTGGTGAACAGCCTGCTCGAGCGAGGTCACGCGGTTCGTGCCGTCACGCGCAATACTGATTCCGCAAAGGCGCGGCAGCTCGCAGCAGCCGGCGCCACACTCGTCCGTGCGTCACTCGAGACACGGCTGCGCTGACGAAGGCGCTGCAAGGAGCGACCTCCCTCTTCGCAATGACGACACCATTCGAAGCAGGCCCCACTGCCGAGACGCGCCAAGGCATTTCCGCCGCGAACGCGGCCGCGGCAGCGGGCGTACATCTCGTCTTCACCTCGGTTGGCTCTGCCAACCGACAGACGGGCGTTCCGCACTTCGACAGCAAGTACCGGGTCGAGCCGTTCAGCTATTTCCAGGTCCCACTGGAGGTAGTGCGCCAACACATGGGTGAGGATATGGTCAAGATGTCAGAGTGGTTCGACCGTGTCGGTTACACCGTCGACCGGGCAGCGCTGCGCCGTGAGTTTTCCGACGTGGCCTTCCACGACTTGGAGTCGTGGGCAAAAGCACAGGATTGGAACACGCTCGTACAAGCCGCCTGAGAGGTTTGCTGGTTCAGCGTGGGACGACGACCTGCGGAACGGGCACCTTCGCACCCCACTCCAGCATGAAATCGATGAAGGCCCGGATCTTGAGGGGCAGGTGCCTGCGACTCACGTACACCAGGTACAGGGTTGGCCGCTGCAGTGGATAATCGGTGAGGAGCGGCACCAGCTCCTCCTTGAAAACAGGGTCCCCGAAGAACACATCGGGGAGCGGTCCGAGACCGATGCCGGCGGCGACTGCATTGGCGACACCCGCCAGGGCGCGATATCGCACCACGACCCGCAGCGGAACTTCCACCTTTCCGTCAGGACCCGAGAACGTCAGCGAGTCGAGAGTGCCCACTCCAACAAAGTCGTGTTGTCCGACTTCCTGCGGTGAGCCCGGGAAGCCGTGACGCTTGAGATACTCGCGGGAGGCGGCAACGAACACCTGCATCTGCCGTACCGGACGGGCAATGAGCCCTGCGGGCAGCGAGTCGCCGAACGTCACGCGCAGCGTCAGATCGTAGCCCTCTTCGACAAGATCGACCTTGCGATCCTCGAACGAGATATCGACGACTATCTCAGGATAACGGCGGCGAAACTCGGCCAGCGCATCCGCGAGACGCTGCCCGGCGAACCAGCTCGGGCAGCTGATGCGCAGCGTGCCGCGCGCCGCGGTGCCGAGCGCGCCGAGCTCGAGCTCGGTTTCCTCGAGATCATCCAGAATCGTCTTGCAGCGCTCGTAGTACACGCGCCCGGGCTCGGTGACGCTCAACGTGCGGCTGTTGCGGTTGAGAAGGCGGACGCCGAGGCGCTTCTCGACCTGCATGACGTGCTTGCTGACCATCGCGGGCGAGAGATCGAGCCGTTCAGCAGCGGCGACGAAACTCCCTGACTCAATCACCTGGCGGAAGACCTTGATGCTGGTCAGCGTGTCCACCCGCATAGTTTACGTAGGAGTTGGCCGCTGCCCAAGCCCGCTCCTCCCGGAGGAGCGGGGTTCAACCGCCCCCGATGCGGGGCTCCGGCCTCGCATGGTTTGCAGTGCGAAAAGCAACAGCATGCCGAGCACGATCGGCACTGCGACCAGCAGGGTCAGGACGACGCGAAGCAACACGCGCATGTGAGGCTCCGGCTAACCGCTGCATCCGTGATTTCGCTGCGACTTCATGGTCCTTACGGTACGACTGCGCGCGCGAGTGAACAACGCGCGCGGCGTGGTTGCAGCGTTTCCAGGGAGGAAACACCTCGTCTGCCTGAAGGGCGTTGTTGGCGATGTCGCGACCGAACCACGTCGAGGCGTGGGCGCGCGCATCGAATTCGATGAGGTTGGTGCGCGAGCGGCGGCCGTTGCGCACCTGGATGGATGAATCAGTGATCTTTGTGAAACGCGTGTCCGACCGAGGCAAAGAGCGCCTTGGCCGCATCGCCCTGCGCCTTGAGCCCGCGGGCCGTGTCCTCGCCCTGGGGGCCTGACGCCTTGAGATACGCCAGATTGGCGTGTGCCATGTCGCCGGCTAGCTGATAACACGCACCGGCGTGTTTGTACTCCGCTCTCTCGAAGAGCTTATCGGCGAGCACCGCCGCCTCGTGGGGGCTTGCGGCCTCGCACACGCGCGGCGTCTCGGCGGCAGGATCCGCCAGGGCGACCTGCGCCAGTGCAACTCCCGCCAGACCGGCCAAACGCATTCTGCGAAGCAGCTGAGACAACACCTTATCCTCCCTCATCATCCTGAGGGTTCAACGAGTGCGGCGCGAGACGCTGGCGTGGGGCCTGCGCATCGACCAGAAGAGAGAGGCGAGCCCCAGCGCGAGCCAGGGCACGAAAAACACGATCGGCCAGAGCGGTCTGAATTCTGCTGCGTGTGTGAGCACGGTCTTTCTCCTCACTGCATTCAGTGGGGACAAGTTAGCCGCTCACAACACTCCGAACGAGCAGCAGCCGATGGATGCAGCGTTTCCGTGGAGGAAACCATCGAGAAGGAGAGAGGCGTTACCGCTACTTTCGGGAGAGGTACACCGGGCGCGACGCTTGGCCTCAGCCGTGCCCCCGGCGCGCCGGAGCGGTCACGGACTCCTCTTTATAGGGCACCTTCACCAGCGGCTGCTTCAGCTTGCCCCTGAGCCACCAACACCGCGATTCCGGGCCCGGCTACATATCTATTACGACGATTATTATCATCTAGAAATATAGTCTAGCGCGATACTTAAGCCACCCCTAGTCTCCTCACACCGTTTGGCAACTCAGCCAACCGAACCGAAGGAGACTCTCGTGGAAATTGCGCTCTATGGCGCGACCGGCAAAGCCGGCAGCCGGATTCTCAAGGAGCTCGTAGCCCGCGGGCACCGCGTAACCGCGATCGTGCGCGATCCGGCCCGCCTCCCGCAGCAGGGTCCTCGGGTGCAGATCAAACGCGACGACCTGTCGGACCCGAGGAAGATCGCCGCGGCAGTCAACGGCGCCGATGCGGTCGTGAGTGCCTATGCAGCACCGCAGAAAGACCCCGACGCCATCGTCGGCGTAACGGAGCGCCAGATCGCCGCCCTGAACGGCAGCGCGGCACGACTGGTCGTCGTCGGTGGTGCAGGGGGTCTCTTCGTGGCGCCCGGTGTCGCGCTCGTGGATTCAGCGTACATGCCCGAAGCCGCGCTCCCGATCGCGAGAGCGCATGTCAAAGCCTTCAACGCTCTGCGCGCCTCGGCCATCGACTGGACCTATCTTGCCCCGGCCGCCTACTTCGAGCCGGGTGAGCGCACCGGCAAGTTCCGCCTCGGCAAGGACGAACTCATCGCGAATGCGCAGCAGGAGAGCCGCATCTCGATGGAGGACTACGCGATTGCGCTGGTGGATGAGCTCGAAGTCCCGAGACACCACCGGCAACGCTTTTCCATCGGCTACTGATCAAGGAGTCACTCATGAACACGCCCACCATCGCGAACCAGGCCCTGAGTGCCTCGGTTTCCATCAACCAGCGAAACGCGACGCTCGGCAATGCCACCGAGTTTGCCGGCCGCTTCCTTCTCGTACTGCTGTTCCTCCTGTCGGGGCTCGGCAAGCTCGGCTCCTACGCGGCGACCACCGCCTACATGGCTGCGGTCGGCGTCCCCGGTGCCCTGTTGCCGCTCGTCATCGCCACGGAGGTCCTCGGTGCGCTCGGCATCATTCTCGGCTGGAAGACACGCGTGGTCGCGTTCCTCCTGGCGGGTTTCTCGCTGCTCACCGCGGTGACCTTCCACAACAATTTCGCCGATCAGACTCAGCTCATCATGTTCTTCAAGAACCTCTCGATCGCGGGTGGGTTGCTGTTGCTGGTCGTCAACGGCGCGGGCCGCTTCAGCCTCGATGCACGCGCCGCCAGGAAGAGCGCGGCCTGAGAGCCTCGAAATCACCGCTCGCCGGCAAGGTGGCGCTGCGGCGCCACCTGCCCCTATTGACCGCAGGCGTATATTGGAGCCGACGCTTGGTACGGGCCATCAATCGGGGAGCGCGGCGGTGTTCGAAGACCTCAATTACGAGGAGCTGAAACGACGGGCCAATGAGCCCCTGTCCGCGCGGGTCATCGCAACGCTCGAGGCGCGCGGTGAGCGCCGCACGGTGTCGGCCGGTGAAGCGCTCTACCACGTCGACGACCGCCAGTACCCTCTCGTCCACACGATTTCGGCCACTCTTGAGCTCAAGGACCCCGACGGCCTGGTGCTGGGGACGATGGAGCCGGGGCAGTTTACCGGTGAACTGGCCCTGCTCTTCGGGCAGCCGGCCTTCGCTGACTGCGTGGCCGTCAGGCCCGGCGAGGTTCTGGTGGTCGCGCAGACCGTGATCTCCGAGCTGGTACAGGTCGACCCCGAGGTCAGTGACGCCCTGCTGCCCACCTTCGCCGCCCGGCGCCTCCTCCTCATGCAACGTCAACAGGGCACGCTGACCCTGGTGGGTCGCGAGGGTTCGGCGCTTCTGCAGCGGCTGCTCGAATTCGCCGAGCGCAATCGCATCCCCTACCGCTGGCTGGACCCCGCGGATCCCTCTCAGACTGCGCAGATTCAGGCACGAGGACTCGACCCTTCGCGCGTTCAGGTGGTGGTGCGGGGCCGGCACGTGCTGCCCGAACCCTCGGTGCCGGAGGTGGCGCGTGCGCTCGGGCTCGAGCTCGCCGCGGATCACAGCGAGCCTGTGGATCTCATCATCGCCGGAGCGGGACCCGCCGGCTTTTCAGCCGCGGTGTACGGCGCTTCGGAGGGTCTGAAGACCATCCTGTTCGATGACGTCGCGATCGGCGGCCAGGCGGCGGCCTCGTCGCGCATCGAGAACTTCCTCGGATTTCCGACCGGAGTCTCCGGCGCCGATCTCGCCTTCAGAGCGGAGCTGCAGGCGATCAAGTTCGGCGCACGGGTGGCTCTGCCACGACAGGCGCAGAAGCTCGAGGCCAGTCGCCAGCCCGGTTACTACGAAATCACCCTGGACGACGGCTCGACTCTCCTGGGGCGCGCAGTCGTGATTGCGACGGGCGCCCGGTACCGCAAGCTCGGCGTGGCCGATGAAGAGCGCTTCCAGGGCGCGGGGCTTTATTACGCCGCCACCGAACTCGAGGCCCGAACCTGCAAGGATCAGGAGGTCGTAGTGGTCGGAGGAGGGAATTCCGCGGGTCAGGCGGCGATGTTTCTGGCGGCGCGGGCATCCTGCGTGCGTCTCGTGCATCGCGGACGCAATCTCTCCGACAGCATGTCGCAGTATCTCGTCGAGCGTCTGCGTCATGCGGCCAATGTCAGCATCGAGACCGGCTCACAGGTGACGGAGCTCTCGGGCGACGAGCGCCTGCGCGGCCTCAAGATCCGCGACAGCGCAGGGGCCATCGCCGAGCGCTCGGTCGGCGGACTCTTCATCATGATCGGTGCGGATCCCTGCACCGGGTGGCTCAAGGATGTGGTGCGCCTGGATAGCCGTGGTTTCATCCTGACCGGAGAGGCCTGCGGCCAGGATGCGCCGTCGCCATTCAACGTGTTTCAGACCAACCTGCCGGGGGTGTTCGCGGTGGGGGACGTCCGGTCCGGCTCGGTGAAGAGGGTGGCGTCCGCAGTCGGTGAAGGGTCGGTCGTCGTTCAGGCGATTCACGCCCGACTCGCTGCGCTACCCGCGAGATGACCTAACTTCTCGAAGCCCTCGGGGTTAAGGGAGTACTTGTCCTTCCGGAGGCCCTCGGCCGAGGACGTCCGGCAAGGCGCGGCCCTGCTCCGTGAAGAGAAGCGACACGGAGTTGAGGCAGTGACGCTCACCAGTCGGCGGCGGACCGTCCGGGAACACGTGTCCCAAATGA
>Ga0210394_10005105_pt1 | contig 14868 bp, 10 predicted proteins | sample IncBWC12MmetaG_FD_160121 | JGI IMG/M metagenome (GOLD analysis project Ga0210394, IMG submission 160121) | Forest soil microbial communities from Barre Woods Harvard Forest LTER site, Petersham, Massachusetts, United States - Inc-BW-C-12-M | ecosystem: Environmental > Terrestrial > Soil >... | reverse complement strand
AGAAGAACGCGCCTGGCTCAACTTCGTCATCGTCGGCGCAGGTGCCACCGGCCTCGAGCTTGCCGGCGCCCTCGCCGAAATCGCGCACCATACCCTCAAGCACGACTTCCGCCGCATCCGCCCCCAGGAAGCCCGCATCATTCTTATGGAGGGCGGCCCCCGCGTTCTCTCTCCTTACCCCGAAGATCTGTCCGCCAAAGCGGAAAAGCTCGTTAAAAGTCTCGGCGTCGAGATCATGCTCGGCGCGATGGTCACTAACATAGATGCGGATGGCGTCAATTACGTGCACGGCGAAGCCTCCGGTCTCGTGCCCGCGCGCACCGTTTTTTGGGCTGGCGGCGTCACGGCCACCCCGTTCGCCCGCAAGGTGGCAGAGCGCCTCAACGCCGAAACGGATCGCGCCGGTCGCCTCAAAGTGAATTTCGACCTCACTGTCCCCAATCATCCCGAAATTTTCGTCCTCGGCGATTTGGCCCTCGCCAACGACGCCACGGGAAATCCTCTACCCGGCGTCGCGCAGGTCGCCATCCAGGGCGGCCGCTACGCCGGCAAACTCATCAAAGCGCGTCTTGCAGGCCGCTCGTTGCCGTCGTTCAAATATTTCAACAAAGGCGACATGGCTGTCATCGGCCGCGCCGCCGCCGTCGCCAATATTTTCGGCATCCACGTTTCCGGTTTCATTGCCTGGTGCATCTGGCTCTTCATCCATCTGATCTACATCGTCGAATTCCAAAGCCGCATCATCGTATTCATACAGTGGGGCTTTCTCTACCTCTCCTTCAACCGCAGCGCCCGACTCATCACCGGCGATGTCTCTGGCGACCCACCTTCTCCCCGCACCGGCTCCGCCCCCACCCGATTGTAGAGGCGTCGCTCGCCCCGCCACCCTCTTGGGTTGCACTTGCCCTTGTGGCACAGCCATTCCTGGCAGTGCTCTTGGATCGTTCCTATGTCGCCAAACAAATGATTTTGAGGGTGGCCTCCACTCACACAATCGTCCCCGTTCCTCCCGCGCAACTTCACCCCGCATGATTCCTCATCCCACTTATTCCATTGTTACTCTATTCCCATGCCGCTCTATCTTCCTGAATCCCAGCCCTGGGATCCCGTCTCCCGCTATGCCGGAATCTCCTGGCTCCTCGTCTATTCGCTCTTCCTCCTCCACGCCTTCCGCGACACCTCCGGTTTTCTCTTTCCCGATTTCGTCAACCTCATGATCCACGAAGCCGGCCATCTTTTCTTCTCGTGGGGCGGCCACACTCTCATGCTCCTCGGCGGCACCTTCGGCGAACTCCTCGTCCCGCTGCTCTGTGGTCTGTATTTCTATTTCCACGGACAAACCTACGGCTTCGTCTTCTCCGCCTTCTGGTTTTTCGAAAACTTCCTCTACATCGGGACTTACATGAAAGACGCTCGCGCCGAGGCCCTTCCCCTGGTCAACGGCGACATCGGCGACTGGACCCTCCTCTTCGGCCAATGGGGCCTTCTCATGTCGGACCTCAAAATCGGCCAGTTCGTTCGTACACTCGGCTGGCTCGGCATGTGCGCCACCCTCGCCTTCCTCGCCTACCGCACCCATCGCGACTCCCAACCCGTTCTCCGCCCCCTCTCCTCGATGTAGGAACGGGGTTTACCCCGCCCTCTTGCTCTTTTCTCGCCTTTGTGGCGGCCGCCTTCTGAGGCCGGCGTTCTTCAACCTTCGAACCTCGATACCCAACCTAGCCAAATTCCTCGCTCCCGCATCCAATAAGTGGTGTTCGTGCGCGCAAACGGACCCGCTCCACCGCGTCACCCATCGTGTTCCGGAACTCTTGCCGTTTTAGCGGTCCGTGCGCAACAACAAATTTGACGACAATAATCGAGGCTGTTTCAAGGTGAAGAACTACGAGGTCGAAGAAGGGGTGTCCGAAGCACAGAATCCTGGAATGGAGCGCTCCCTCGTGGCGCGCCAGGAAGCCCTGTTCCGTGTCTCTCAGGCCATCGGCGCCTACCGCAACCCGAAAGAACTCTTTCGGGTTCTCGCCAAAGAGCTTCGTCAGGTCGTGGCTTTTGATTTCGTCGCAATATTTCTCTACGATCCTGATAAAAATAAGGTGCAGACCGCGCTTCTGGAAACCTTGCTGGGCCCCGAATTTGTGATTCCTCAGGATTTTCCTGCCGAGGAAACCATCACTTGGTGGGTTTACCATCACCAGGAGCCTGTGGTCATTGCTTCGAGGATTGCCGAGACCCGGTTCCCTCGCATGATGAAACTCTACGAGGATTTTTCCCTGCAGTCCGCTTGCATTCTTCCCCTCACCACCGCGTATCGCCGGCTCGGGAGTCTTGGGTTCGGCGTCCGAACTTCGGATGCCTATGCTTCCGAGGAAGTACGCTATCTCTCCCTCGTCGCCGAACAGGTTGCCCTGGCCGTCGAGAATGCGCTCCGCGACGACGAGCAGCGTACCAGTGAACTCTTCCTCGAAGAAGGCCAGAAGCTCAGCCACACCGGAAGTTGGATGTGGAATCTTCCCAGCGATGAAATCAAGTGGTCGCGGGAACATTTCCTCATATTCGGAGCCGATCCCGGTACGGAAAAGGCCAGCCCAGCCCTCTTTTGGAACAGGGTTCACCCCGAGGACCGCGAGTCCCTCGAAAAACTCGTTGACCAGGCGGTTCGCGGTAAACACGATTTCGAGCAGGAGTTCCGCCTCGTTCTTCCCGACGGCACTCTCAAACATGTCTCAGGCATCGGCCGCCCGGTCATCGATGACGCCGGGAATCTCATCGCCTTCACCGGCACTACGATGGATATCACGCCCCGCATACGTGCCGATGAGGAACTCCGCAAGCAGAAAGCTCACTTCGAAAAACTTTTCGAGCTCGCTCCCGAAGCCATTGTTCTTCGCGATTTCGAAAATCGCATCTTGCGCGTCAATCGCGAATTCACCAATCTCTACGGTTTCACTCCCGAAGAAGCGATTGGCCGGAATATCAGCGATCTGATCGTTCCGGAGGACGCCCGGGAGGAGTCGGACAAAATCCGCGAAGCCCTCAAGCGCGGTGACCGCGTCGACGCGGAGGTCACCCGCAAACGGAAAGACGGCGCTCGCCTCTTTGTCTCCTTCGTCGCCGCCCCCGTGAACGTCGAGGGAAACACTCCGGAAATTTACAGCATCTACCGCGACATTACCGAACGCAAACGCGCCGAGGAAGCGCTCCGGCGCAGCGAAGCCTATCTCTCCGAAGGCCAAAGGCTCAGCCACACCGGCAGTTGGGCCCGCTGCGTCACCTCCGGCGATGTGTATTTCAGTCAGGAAAGTTGCCGCATCTTTGGTTTCCCTCCGAACACCAAGATCACCCTGGACATGATTCTCGGCCGCATTCATCCGGACGACCGTCCTTCCGCTCGGGATACGATTCAACAGGCTAACCTCGATTCTGCTGATTTCGACCTGAATTACCGCGTCATTCTGGACGACGGCTCGATTCGCTACATTAACGTCATCGGACATCCCGTCCGTAAACCCAACGGCCAGGTTGCCGAATTCATCGGCACACATGTGGATGTTACGGAACGCCGCCTTTCGCGAAAAGCCCTCGAAGATGCCTTCGTCGAAATCAACAATCTCAAAGAGCAGCTCTTCCAGGAAAACGTCGCTCTCCGCCAGGAAATTGACGAAACCTCCATGTTTGAAGAAATCGTTGGCAAAAGCAGCGCGCTTCAGAAGGTCCTCAAGGAGCTCGAAACCGTCGGCCCCACCGAATCCACCGTCCTTATTTATGGCGAAACCGGAACCGGCAAGGAATTGATCGCTCGCGCCATCCACAACCTTAGCTCCCGCCACTCCAACGCTTTCGTCAAAGTGAATTGTGCCGCCATCCCTACAGGTCTCCTGGAGAGCGAGTTCTTCGGCCACGAACGCGGGGCTTTTACCGGCGCAATCGCACAGCGCATCGGCCGCTTTGAACTTGCTCATAAGGGAACCGTCTTCCTCGACGAAATTGGCGAGATTCCTCTCGAGCTCCAGCCCAAGCTTCTTCGTGTCCTCCAGGAGCGCGAATTCGAGCGCCTTGGCAGTTCCCGCACACTTAAAACGGATGCGCGCCTGATCGCCGCGACAAATCGCGATCTTTCCGAGTTGGTTCAGGAGCACAAATTTCGCTCTGACCTCTACTATCGCTTGAATGTTTTTCCCATTCGCGTGCCCGCTCTCCGCGAGCGCCCGGAAGATGTTCCCCTGCTGGTCCGTCACTTCGCCGAGGTCTACAGCCGTCGCATGGGCAAGCTCATTCAAAACATTCCCCTGGACACCATGAGCGCCCTCACGGGTTACGACTGGCCCGGCAATGTCCGCGAACTCCAAAACGTCATCGAGCGCGCCGTCATCCTCTCCACGCACGGCATTCTTCGTGTTTCTCCCGCGGAACTTCGGACAACCCCCGGCGGAATTCCTGCCGGCCCGGACGTCCCGCCGCCGCAGCATCGGGTCCGGTCCAAAGTGCCTTCACTCTCCCGCGAGCAGATCGAACACGCGCTGAAGGAATCCCACGGGCGTGTCGGCGGCCCTGAAGGCGCCGCAGCGCGCCTGGGTTTGAAGCGCACCACCCTGATTGCCCAAATGAAACGACTTGGAGTCAGTTCATCGGGTGTCAAGCCTTCAACTTTTGACACTGTCAAACCTCTATAACACCCTGACACACCCGCTCTCTCAACTCCCGCTGCCTCTCTGAAGCTCCTTTCCTTCAATCACTTCCAGGTTTTTCGCCACGCACCTCGTTTGGCCCGGCCCTTGCATTCTTCCATTCCGAACGATGAGGCGCTCGGTACTCTCCAGTTTCTGCGGCGTTTTTTCATTCGGCTCGCAAGAGTCATCAGCGGCTGGGTCGCTATCTTAAGGTTTAAGGAAAGTTGAAAGAGAAAAAGGTTAATACCATGTCCAATAAATCTCTAATTGCTGCTTTCGTTGCCCTCTCCTCCGCATTTTCCGTTGCTCCCGTGTTTGCCCAAAGCTCCGTCGCCGGAATTGATTCCGAACACTCGACCGCTCGCCTCTATCTCGCCTCCTCGAATGCGCCCGCTAACAACGTCAACGTTGGCGTCGCTCGCGCCTCCGGCGTCGTCAAGCTGACTGCGGGTGATTCCGCGACCCCCGATTTTGATTTCACGATTTACCCCGCCGATAGAAAGTCCCCAGCAGTTGGCTCCGATGCGAAGAAAAAGCCCAACTATACCGTGATCAGTTTCAAGACCGGGCGCGTTGTTCCTCTAAGCGCTGACACCTTTCGCGTCACCGGCAAACTGACCACCTCGTACGTTGAGCGTGAGGCTACCTATGATCCCACGGAAGGTTACTCCGGCCCGACGTATGGTCCTTCGGTCACTGTCTCCAAGACAGAAGAAGCCACTTTTCAATTCCGTCGTGCCCACAGCGTCGGTGCGTCGGGCGTTTCGGAGTGGATTGCCTCCGCGACGATTGGAGGCGAAGACTTTCCTGAGCTCTTGACCGCGGTTTCGTCCACCGATTGGCCCGTATTCGTCGCCGACGAACGCTGCACCATGCCATCCAACGCCGGCCAGGAGGACTATGCCGGTTCCACCTGCACCGGTGAGCGCGTCGACGTTGCCGCTCGCAAGGATCTCAGCTGCGACACTCCGTCCATGGTCGGCGAAGATTTCTCCGGTGAAGTCTGCACCCAAATCGCTCCGACTGTAATCGCTCCTGTGGCCGGACAAACTTACTCCGCCAAGCGCCGCCGCACGAATGAGCAACCCGGCCAATTGATCGCCAACGAAGTCCAGATTCAGCTGGATCTGCTGACCACCGGTTCTGATTCCGCGGTTTCCGTAGCTTCTGGCCAGTAAGCACCAGGATCGCAGGAGACTCTCGTGCTCAGGACCATGATTACCGACACGCCGTTCGAACAGAAATGGGTTCTGCAGGGACGCCTTTGCGGTGTGTGGGCGCTCGACCTGCAGGAGAAATGGCTCTCCACGAAGAGCGCCAGGGAAGGCCGCATGTGCGCGGTCGACCTCGAAGACGTGGTCTCCGTGGACGGCAAAGGCGAATGCGTGCTCCTTCAGATGGCTAGAGAGGGAGCCGTGCTTCGCGCCACCCGGGCGTACATGAAACACATTTTGATTTCGTTGCAGGAACAGCAAGGCCATTTTCCCAAGGAGACACGAGAATGCGAGTCGAAGCCAGAAACTCAACACCGAAGCTGACCCTCCAAAATGCCTCGGATCCCGGAAGCCAGAAGGTCAAGGACGAAACCCTCGTCGCCGAAGCGCTCCGGGGTTCCTCCACGGCGTTCGAAACTCTTTTCCAGAGATACCAACAGCGAATGTTCCATGTCGCCCTCAGCAGGCTCCAGAACACGCAGGACGCGGAAGACGCCGTCCAGCAGGCCTTTCAGCAGGCCTTCATTCATCTCGCAAGTTTTCAGGGGCAATCCAGATTTTCCACCTGGCTCACCCGCATTACCATCAATGAATCCTTGATGCTGCTCCGCAAGCGCCGTCCCGGCCACATCTCCATTGATGGCCACCAGACCTTCGACGACGAAACCGTGACACTCGATATCAAGGACCGTGCGGCCACACCCGAAGAGCAATATGGCCAGCGCGAGTTGCACGATGTCCTCACCGGCGCAATTAATGAACTCAGGCCGGCTTTGAAAACAGTCGTGAAGCTCTGCGAGATCGGCGAAATTTCCAACACCAAGACGGCGAATGCCCTTGGCGTAAAGGTGGGCGCCGTGAAAGCCAGAACCTTCCGTGCCCGCCGCCTGTTGCGCGAAAAAATTGCCAAACGCCTCGGTGCCAGAGCCGGAAAGACCCCGGCTGCTCTGTTTTCCCGCTCACAGGCGGCTAGCAACGCCACCTATCAGGCCGCTTTTTCCGCCGTTGCTGGTTAGCTGCAGACCGGCTGCTGGACCATTTGTTGGTATGTAGGCCGCGTGGTGGCGGCTGCAAGGAGAGTCCTGATGTGGATCGTTCGTGTCGCTCTGGATCGGCCGTACACGTTCATTGTTCTTGCTCTTCTCATCCTCTTGATGAGTCCCGTAGTCATCCTGCGCACACCAACGGACATTTTCCCCAACATCGACATACCCGTCATCGCCGTTGCCTGGCAATACAACGGTCTCAACCCGGAAGAACTCGAAGGCCGCATCACCACCGTATACGAGCGCGTTCTCACCACTACAGTCGACAACATCGAGCACATCGAATCCACCACCGTAAACGGCCAGGCCATTGTCAAAATATTCCTTCAACCCAACTCCAGCCTGGAAAATGCCAACGCGCAGGTCACTGCCATTTCTCAAACCATCCTGCGCCAGCTGCCCCCGGGCGCGCTTCCTCCCCTCATCATCAATTACAGCGCATCCAGCGTGCCCATTATCCAGCTCGGCCTTTCCGGCAAGGGGCTCTCTGAGCAGGAACTGAACGACCTGGGGCAGAATTTCCTCCGTCCTCAACTCGTCACCGTTCCCGGCGCGGTCATACCTTTCCCTTACGGTGGAAAGCAGCGCCAGATCATGATCGATCTCAACCCCACCCTCCTTCAGGCCAAGGGACTCTCTCCACAGGACGTGCTTCTCGCCGTCCAGCAGCAGAACGTGATTCTTCCCTCGGGCACCGCGAAAATCGGCGAATTTGAGTACGACGTCCGCGTAAACACCAGCCTCAGAACCGTCCCGGAATTCAACGACCTCCCCATTAAAGTCGTCGGTAACTCCACCATCTATCTGCGCGACGTTGCCAACGTCCGCGACGGCTTTGCTCCCCAAACCAACATCGCCCGCCAGGACGGCAATCGTGGTGTGCTTCTCAGTATTCTCAAAGCCGGTAACGCCTCCACTCTCGATGTCGTCAAAGGCGTTCGCACCTTGCTTCCACGCGTTGCCCAGACTCTCCCGCCCGAGCTCAAAATTCACCCTCTCGCCGACCAGTCCATCTTTGTCCGCGCCGCCGTCAGCGGCGTGATCCGTGAAGCGATCATTGCCGCCTGCCTCACCGGCATCATGATTCTCATCTTCCTGGGAAGCTGGCGCAGCACCCTCATCATCGCGGTTTCTATTCCGCTCTCGATTCTCACCTCGGTCATCATCCTCAGCCTTCTTCACGAGACCATCAACATCATGACCCTCGGAGGTCTCGCTCTGGCCGTCGGTATCCTGGTCGACGACGCCACCGTCACCATCGAAAATATCGAGCGTTACTTCGAGGAAGGTCACGCCAAGCGTGAAGCCATTCTCGACGGTGCCGCCCAGATCGCCGTCCCCGCCCTCGTTTCCACCCTTTGTATCTGCATCGTCTTTATGCCGATGTTTCTTCTCAGCGGCGTCGCCCGTTACCTTTTCGTTCCGCTGGCCGAGGCCGTCGTGTTCGCCATGATCGCCTCCTACATCCTCTCCCGCACCTTGGTTCCCACGCTTGCCATGTATCTCCTGGAGGAACATAAAGGCAAAAGCAAGCCTTCCCGCAATCCGTTTGTCCGGTTTCAGCGTGCTTTCGAACGATCTTTCGAAAATCTCCGAAATTCTTACCACTCCTTGCTCGAAAGTCTCGTCCGCCATCGCCGCGTCTTTATCCCGGCTTTCCTGCTGACCTGCCTTGCGGTTTTTCTGCTCGTCCCCTGGCTCGGACAGGATTTCTTTCCCAGCACGGACAGCGGCCAGTTCATTCTCCACCTCCGCGCGAAATCTGGAACGCGCATCGAAGAAACTGCCAAGCTCAGCGATGAGGTTGAAGCCTCCATCCGCCGCACCATTCCCGAACGAGAGCTGGACTCCATCGCCGACAACATCGGCCTGCCGTACAGCAGCATCAATTACATGCACAGCACTTCCGGGCTCATCGGCGCCGGCGATGCCGACATTCTTGTCTCTCTCAACGAAAATCATCACCCCACTGCCGCGTATCTGCGGGAACTCCGCAAGCAATTGCCCGCGCAATATCCCGGTGCCACTTTCTATTTTCTGCCCGCCGATATCACCACGCAGATTCTCAACTTCGGCCTGCCAGCCCCCGTGGACATCCAGATCGAAGGCGCGGACACGGAAGGGAATCGCCGTGTGGCCAACAAAATTCTCGCTGAATTGAGCCAGGTCCCCGGAATTGCCGACCCCCACATGCAGCAGCCATTTGATTACCCGCTCTACGAAATCAACATCGATCGCACAAAAGCCGCGCAAGCGGGCTTCGCCGAGCGCGACGTCGCCAACAGCACCCTCAACTCTCTCAGCGGCAGCTTCCAGATCACTCCCATGTTTTTCCTGAACTATCAAAACGGCACCAGCTATACCTCGTCGCCCAGACCCCTCAGTACGCCGTCCAGTCCCTCCAGGACGTGCAGAATATTCCCATCACAGCTCCGGGTACCGCGCGCCCTGCCATCCTCGCCGATGTCGCCGCCATCCATCGCACCAGCGAAATGGAAGTCATCAATCACTACAATATCCGCCGCATCCTCGATATCTACGCCAACGTTCAGGATCGTGACCTCGGCGCCGTCGGCCGCGATATCAATCGCATCGTCGCCGCGAATACCTCCTCGCTCCCTCGCGGCAGCTTCATTCGCGTGCGTGGCCAGCTGGAAACCATGCAAACCTCCTACACGGGACTTCTCGGTGGCCTCGTCTTCTCCATCATTCTTGTTTACCTCCTCATCGTCGTGAATTTCCAATCCTGGCTCGATCCTTTCATCATCATCACCGCGCTGCCCGCCGCTCTCGCCGGCATCGTTCTCTTTCTTTTCCTCACCCACACCACCCTCAGCGTTCCCGCGCTCATGGGCGCCATCATGTGCATGGGCGTCGCTACCGCCAATAGCATTCTTGTAGTCTCCTTCGCTAAGGAACGCCTCTTGCATCATGGGGATCCCATCGCCGCTGCTACGGAAGCCGGCTTCACGAGGTTCCGTCCGGTGCTCATGACGGCTCTCGCCATGATTATCGGCATGATTCCCATGGCACTCGGTCTCGGTGACGGCGGCGAACAGAACGCTCCGCTCGGCCGCGCGGTAATCGGTGGCTTGCTTTTCGCCACCGTCGCCACCTTGATTTTTGTTCCCGCAGTTTTCAGCCTCTTGCATTCCCGGCGCGAACCCGGCGCGCCAGGTTCTCCGGATGAGGCAACGCACGGACAGGCTCACGCCTGAAGGCAGCTAACCCAAGGGGAGGTACGCACAATGAATGCCGATTCAAATGATCGCCGGATTTCAGGAAACGTGGAGACGCCCGAACCAATTTCATCCGACATGGGAGCGGTAGCCGCGGCCCAGTCCGCCGCCGCTCCCCCGCCTTCCGCCCAGCGCATCTCCTGGTGGATTCCCGCCACGGCGGTGACCGTCGTCGCCCTGGTCATTTTCTTCGGCATACGCTCTCGCGTGAACGCGGAAGCAACCGTTACGCGGGCCACGCACGAGGCGGCCATTCCCGTCATCACCGTCGTTCATCCCGTCACCGGCGCTCCCTCCCAGGAAATCGCCTTGCCCGGCAACACGGTTGCTTTCATCGACGCTCCCATCTACGCCCGCACAAACGGCTACTTGAAGCGTTGGTACTTCGACATCGGTTCTCCTGTCAAAAAAGGCCAGCTCCTCGCCGAAATCGAAACGCCCGAAGTCGATCAGCAGTTGCAGCAGGCGCGCGCTGACCTGGAAACCGCGCAAGCAAACTACAACATCGCCAAGATCACCGCCTCCCGATGGGAGTTCCTCGTCAGCACCGGCTCCGTCTCTCAGCAGGAAACGGATCAGGCGCAAAGCGATCTCGCCGCAAAGAAGGCCGCCGCCGATTCCAGCGCCTCCAATGTTCGCCGTCTCGAAGAACTTCAATCCTTTGAAAGAATCTTTGCTCCCTTTGACGGCATCGTCACCGCCCGAAACACCGACATCGGCCAGCTCATCGACGCAGGCGCCAGCTCTCCACGGGAGCTTTTCCATCTCGCCTCCATCACCAAACTCCGTGTTTACGTCTCCATTCCCGAAGTCTATTCCCGCGCCGCCAGCAATGGCTCTACCGCCACGCTTACGCTCGACGAATATCCGGGTGAAATTTTCAAAGGCACTCTCGTTCGCAATGCCAATGCCTTCGACACCGCCTCGCGCACGCTTCTCACCGAGGTCGACGTCGACAATTCCAAGGGCCGCCTCCGCCCCGGCGCCTACGTCTTCGTTCACTTCAAAATGCCGGAGTTCGTCTCTTCCGTCACCGTTCCTTCCAACACCCTGCTTTTCCGGAAGGAAGGGCTTCAGGTGGGCGTCGTCCGCGGTGGCAAGGTCGAACTCGTTTCCGTCAGGATGGGCCGTGATTACGGCAACTCCGTCGAAATTGTTTCCGGCCTCTCCGCCTCCGACGCGGTCGTCGCCAGTCCACCGGACTCTCTGATCAGCGGCACGCCCGTGAAAATTGCGGACCAGCACGCAAGAGATTAATCCATGAAATCCCTTCAACCTCTCTTCGCCGTTGGACTTGCCGTGTTGCTCTCCGGCTGTGAAGTTGGCCCCAAGTACGTTCGCGCTCCGGCGCCGACTTCGACGAGCTTCAAGGAACAGCCTCCCGATTCCTTCAAGGAAGCCGGTCAATGGAAGACCGCACAACCCCTTGACCAGGCTCTCCGCGGCAAGTGGTGGGAAATGTTTGGCGATCCCCAGCTCAATTCTCTCGAAGACCAGCTCACCGCTTCCAACCAGGATCTCAAAGTCGCCGAATCCCGCCTCCGCGAAGCCCGCGCCGCCGTCCGCTTTAATCGCGCGGCGCAGTTTCCCACGATTTCCGCCGGCCCAAGTATCGATTCTCTCCACGCTTCGGCAAACCGCCCGTACATCCAAACTACCGGCAACACCGGTGACTTTATCCTGCCCATCGATGTTTCTTACGAAGTCGATCTGTGGGGACGCGTCCGCCGCACCGTCGCCGCCGCTCGCGAAGAAGCGCAAGCCACCACCGCCGATTACGCCACCGCCAGCCTCAGCCTCCATGCCGAGCTCGCCATCGACTATTTCGAACTCCGCAGCGCCGATGCCCAGAAGCGGCTTCTCGACGACACTGTCAAGGCTTACACCGACGCCCTGCAACTTACCTCCAACCGTTTTCTCGGCGGTGTCGCTCCCAAGTCCGACGTTGCTCAAGCGAAAACCCAGCTCGACACCACCCGCGTGCAAGACACCGACGTCACCGTCGCCCGTGCCCAATTTGAGCACGCCATCGCCATCCTCATCGGCAAGCCTCCCGCCGAACTCACGATTCCCCCCGCCCCGCTTGATATTCAGCCGCCCGTGATTCCTGGCGCCCTTCCCTCGGAACTCCTGGAACGCCGCCCGGACATCGCCGCCGCTGAACGCCGCATGGCCGAAGCCAATCAGCAGATCGGCATCGCCCGCGCCGCCTATTTCCCCACGCTTTCTCTCAACGCCTCCGCGGGTTTTGAAGGCACTTCGCTCCTGAATTGGTTAAACTGGCCTAGCCGTTTCTGGGCCGTCGGCCCACAAATGCTCGAAACGCTCTACGACGGCGGCCGCCGCCGCGCCACTTCCGAAACCGCCCTCGCGAATTACGATGGCACCGTCGCCACCTATCGCCAGACCACGCTCACCGCGTTTCAGGAAGTGGAGGACAATCTGGCCGCTCTTCGCATTCTCAACGACGAAGATCAGCAGCAAACCCAGGCCACCGCCTCGGCCGAGGAATCTCTGCAGCTCTTCTCCAACCGCTACAAGGGCGGCGTCGACACCTATCTCCAGGTCATCACCGCCCAGACCGTCGCTCTTCAGAACGAACGCAACAACGTGGACATCCTCCGCCGCCGCATGGACGCCAGCGTTCTCCTGATCAAAGCGCTAGGCGGGGGCTGGAGCACCGCAGAGCTTCCCAAAGAATCGAGTATTCGTCATTAAAACGGAAAGGAAGGGGCACTCTCATGGAATATAGGCAACTCGGCCATTCGGGCCTTAAAGTTTCGGAGCTCAGTCTCGGCACTGGTACATTCGGCGGCGGCACCGAATTCTTTAAAGCCTGGGGCGAAACCGGAGTTGACGAAGCGAAACGCTTGATTGATATCAGCCTCGAAGCGGGTATCAACCTCTTCGATACCGCCGATATCTATTCCAATGGTCTTTCCGAAGAAATCCTCGGCAAAGCCGTCGCTGGCAAGCGCCAGGATCTCCTCATCTCCACCAAAACCACTTTTCGCCTCGGCAAAGGGCCGAACGACGTCGGTTCCTCCCGCTATCACATCGTCCGCGCCGCCGAAGCCAGTCTCCGCCGCCTGAACACCGACTACATCGACATCTACCACATGCACGGTTTCGATCAACTTACTCCCATCGAAGAAACTCTCGAAGCGCTCGACACTCTCGTTCGCAGCGGCAAGGTCCGCTACATCGCCTGCTCCAATTTTTCCGGATGGCACCTCATGAAAGCGCTCTCCATCTCCGAGCGCTACGGCTGGGCCCGCTACGTCGCCCATCAGGTGTACTACTCGCTCATCGGCCGCGACTACGAACTCGAACTCATGCCTCTCGCCCTCGATCAAAAAGTCGGCGCCCTGGTCTGGAGCCCCCTCGGCTGGGGCCGCCTCACCGGAAAAATCCGTCGCGGCCACCCGCTCCCCGCGCAAAGCCGTCTCCACAAAACCGCCGACCTCGGCCCGCAAGTTCAGGACGATTACCTCTACAAAGTAGTCGACGCCCTCGAGGCCCTCGCCAAAGAAACAGGGAAGAGCGTTCCCCAGATCGCCCTCAACTGGGCCCTGCGCCGCCCCACCGTCTCCAGCGTAATCCTGGGCGCCCGCAACGAAGAACAGTTGCGCCAGAATCTAGCCGCCGCCGGCTGGAAACTAACGCCAGATCAAGTCGCCAAACTCGACGACGCCAGCGACTTCGCTCCCACCTATCCCTACTGGCACCAGCGCGGCTTCCTCGAGCGCATCCCGCTCCCAGTCCCCGGTCGCGAGTAGGGGCCACTTTCAAGTGGCCCAGCACTCTTTGTAGGGGAGGGGCTCGCCTCCCCTGAGTCCGACCGAAGGGCCCCTCCCCCCTTGCCTTTCTCTTTCCTGTGTAGCGGCCGCCTTCCGAGGTGCGTATTTCGGACCCCGGATGATTTTACGGGGCGGGCGCCTTTTCTTACCGCTTTTGCTTGTCGCCCAAACTCGGCATAAACTGTCCGTATTACATCTCCCGTAGGGGATCCAACAATGCCCACAAATCCCGAAACAACCGCGGCGTACGAAACCTTCCCCAAATTCTCAGCCGCGGACTTAAGCGCCTACAAATCCCAAGGCTACTTAATCCACCCCTCTCTATTCTCCCCCGATGAAATAGACATCATGAAACGCGAAGCCGAACGCGATCTCGCGGGCGCCAACATCCTCAACAAAGCCGACCGCGCCGGCAATCCCGTCAATCTCGCCATGTGGGACCGCCCGCAGGACGACATCTACGGCATGTTCTCCCGCAACGAACGCGTCGTGAAAAATGTCGAAGCCCTTCTCGGGGACGTTGTCTATCTCTACAGCGCCAAAATGATCATGAAAAACGCTCGCGAAGGCGGCGCCTGGGAATGGCACCAGGATTACGGCTACTGGTACGACTACGGCTGCCTCGTCCCCAGCATGCTCAGTTGCCTCATTGCCGTCGATCGCGCCACGCAGGAAAACGGCTGCCTCCAGATCCTCGCCGGCTCTCACGCCATGGGCCGCGTCAATCACGACCGCATCAACGAACAGACCATGGCCAATCCCGAACACGTCGAAGCCGCCCGCGCCCGCTTCCCGCTCGTCTATCTCGAACTCGATCCCGGCGACGCCGTTTTCTTCGACTGCAATCTCCTCCACCGCTCCGACGCCAACCGCTCGGATTCTCGCCGCTGGAACTACATCGC
>Ga0210394_10005104_pt1 | contig 14870 bp, 11 predicted proteins | sample IncBWC12MmetaG_FD_160121 | JGI IMG/M metagenome (GOLD analysis project Ga0210394, IMG submission 160121) | Forest soil microbial communities from Barre Woods Harvard Forest LTER site, Petersham, Massachusetts, United States - Inc-BW-C-12-M | ecosystem: Environmental > Terrestrial > Soil >... | reverse complement strand
GGTCTTCGCCAGCCGCTCCGGCATGATGAAGGAGTTCTGCACGGCAATCGCGTCGATCAGCAACGGGAAGGGCCGCTTCAACGTAATCTTCACAGTCTTGTCGTCCGCCACGCCCCATTCATCAACCGATTTCGCAGCCGTCTGGCCGAACGTATTGCGCACCGCCCAGCGGGCCAGGCTCGCTGCACAGTCCTGCGCGCGCACGGGTTCGTCGTCGTGCCACCTCAGCCCCTCACGCAATTTGATCAGATAGGTCCGGCCGTCATCGGAAATCGTGTAGCCGTCGGCCATCTGCGGCTTTGCCAGCTGCGCCGCGTTCACCCCGAACAGCGTGTCCCACACCATCCAAGCGTGATTAGCCGTTACCGCGGCGGTGGTGACGATTGGGTCCAGCACGGTAAGGTTCGCTTGCGGCACAAAACGCAGCACACGCGCATCGGCGGATTGTCCGATTGCGAAGCGAGGCAGCAACGCCGCCACACCACCCGCCACACCGGCACGCAGAACCGATCGCCGCTTCATGGTGTGCCCCCTGCTGATCGATTGCCTAGAGCATGTCGGGTTCCGCAATCTGCTGCAAGGCGGCACGGGTCGGCTACCATGCCCGGCCTACCGCCGCCGCGCCACTTCCCCACTCTCCCAATCTCTCCGTTGCTCGTTCGCACCGACAAGGTCCGGTCAAGGGCTTGAACGCCTGTTGCCGCCGCCCAGGCAGAGCGCCCGCTATCGGTTACGTGAAGAAGACCTTCGCCGGGCTCCACGGCAACACGCAAGACGCGCCGTTAGCGGACCCTAGCCGGCGGGCCTCAAATTGGCTGGAGTAAATCCTGCGCTGCGCCGGGTTCGCCGACGTTCGGCGGCGAGTTCGCCTGCACCCGAGGCTGTTGGTGTTGGTGCTCGGCGGTGGTCACAGCGCGCGCGGCTACGCACCAACATCGTCGCTCTTACACTCCCCTCCGGGGCGCGATACTTGAGTGTAATTAGATTCCGATCCTATTACACGGTGCTCTGCCGCCACTTTCGTGATGAGTTAATGATCTTTTTCTGGTACGAGATCGGACGCTGGCGATCGAGGCCCGAGGTGTAAAGCGGTGAAGATTAGTCAGAACCCTCGTTCGACCATAACCGTCAAACGCCCGCTGTGCGCCAGACGGCCCAGCACGCAGCATGTAGAATGACGACGCTGCGAAAATTCGCGCAATTTACTGCTACCCCCATTCGGAGCTATGCCTGTGCAATTAGTTCGGCGGCCATCTTGTGTCATGCAACCGCGAACGCAATGGGCGCCGACGCTGTTTCAGCGCGATCTTGGGTAGCGGAAAAAAATGCCGCGATCCTTCTGGGGCGTAAGGGCGACACGGCGGCGGCGCTGGTGGTTCTTGAGCGCCTGCGGCGCGAACATCCCTCAGATCTTGGTGTCGCCCGCGATCTCGTCGTGGTCTCCACTTGGGCGGGGCGCGATGCCGAAGCGGTCCGGCTGTTTGTCGCGCTGAAACAAGGTCCGCAACCGGATTACGTGATGGAAGCAGTGGCCCTCGCATACCGGCATCTCGGACAACCGGCCGCAGCACTCGCAATTTATCGTGACGGACTTAAGCGGTCACCGAACAATGTAGCATTCGCCGCCGGGGAAATCCGCAGCATGGCGGAGCTGGGCGAGACCGCGCATGCCATCGCGCTGGCGGATGCTGATCTGAAAACTCACGGCGAGCGTCGCGATGTCCTGCTGGCCGCCGGTTATGCCGCCTCAGCGCAAAAGAACCCGGTCAAGGCCTTGCGTTATATCGACCGCGCCGTGACGCTCGACCCTGCTGGTCGCGAAACCCGGCACGACCGCATCATGGCGATCGATGAGATGGGCGCTCCCCAAATCGCGCGTCGATTGGCCGACGAAAATCCCGGCGTGCTGACGGACGCCGAGCTTCGCCAGATCGACGCCGACGCGGCGGCGGCTCTGGTGCGGTGGGGAGTGTTCGAACCCCCGAGCGAGGAACTCCGCTTCGCCGCCAGCGACCGCGCGATCGCCGCGCTCGATGGTCTGATAGCCCGCTGGTCGAGCGCAGGCGATGATGCCCGGCACGACCTCTTACGAGCGCGCTTCGATCGCATGGTCGCATTGCACGACCGCGTCCGCATGGCCGATGTGGTGGCGGAATACGTCGACCTTGGCCGCCAAGGCGTGGACATCCCGGGTTACGCGCTGGTGGCGGCCGCGGATGCCTATCTTTATCTCCGCCAGCCTGAAACGGCGCGCGATCTCTATCTCCGTGGCCTCGCCGTCGACCCGCACAATTCTGAAACGCGGCTAGCGCTCTTCTATGCCTATGTCGATCTCGATGATTTCGATGCGGCCTATCGCCAGGCCGATAGCGCGGCCGCCGATCAGGCGGTGTGGCTCGATCTCAAGGGATCGGCAGACCCGATCGAGAATCCGGAGCGCGCGACCGCCGATCTCGCCGCCGCCGAGGCGCGCCAATTCGCCGACGAACTTGCCGAAGCGAATTGGCGCCTGACGGCGATGGCCGAGAGCGCCCCAAACAATACGCGTTATCTTTCCGCGCTCGCCAGCAACTATTCTGCCCGCGGCTGGCCGCGTCTCGCCGCGGAAGAATATGACATCAGCCGTGTCCTCAAGCCCCGCGATGTCACCACCGAAACCGGTCAAGCCCGCAACAACCTCGATCTGGACGATTATCGCGCGGTCGAAGCGCAACTAGCGGATCTGCAAGGCCGCTTCCCAGAAAATCTCGAAGTCCAGCGCCTCGCCAGGCTGTGGCAGGTTCACAATATGGCCGAGTTCCGCCTCGACGTGGAACCGACGCTGGCATCGCCAAGCAACGTCCAGGGTGGATCCGGCCTCGCCATCAACGCCCAGCTTTTCTCGCCACCGATCGATTACAACTGGCGGATATTCGGCGGCGAATACGTCGCCCACAGGATACTGCCCGAAGGCGAAGGCGCGGTCACGTTGCGGCAGTCGGCGGCCGGCGCCGAGTATAGCGGCCGCGACCTGGTCGCGAGCCTTGCGGGCACGATCAATGCTTACGGCCCGAAAATCGGCGCCACGCTGGACAGCAATATCGGCGCGGGACGCGTCGGGGCCCGCGCGCTGGCGACCTGGTCGCTGAACGATTACTGGCAACTGGGAGGCGAGGCCGAACTGTTCGCGCGCGACACGCCGTTGCGGGCTCTCGGCAACGGCATCACGGCCAATGCGGCCTCGACCAACGTCGTCTATCGCGAAAGCGAATCGCGCAAGCTACTGCTCAGCGCCGAGGCGATGAATTTCTCGGACGGGAATTTGCGAGGCAGCCTCGCCGGCCAATACACCCAGCGTCTGCTGACCGAGCCGCATTTCAGTGTCGACGCCATTTTCGGAATGGCCGCAACCCGGGACACGGCAAACAGCAACCGGCCTTATTTCAATCCGCGGCAAGATGCCCTGGGGACTGTCGGGGTTTCGTTCAGACAGACGATCTATCGCCGCTACGAGTTTGTCTACGACCACCATCTGGTCGTCACCCCGGGCGGCTACTGGGAACAAGGCTTCGGCGAGGGCTGCGCGGCGAGCGTCCTTTACGAACACCGGCTGCGAATAAACGACGTGTTTGAAGCCGGACTGGGCGTGAATTTCGGCCGCCAACCGTTCGACGGAAAGTACGAAAGCACCACTGCGGTGCTGTTCAATTTACGGGTGCGGCTCTAGCGATGACGCGCCTTCTCATCGCTATTGTGACGGTCGTGGCTCTGGCCACCCTGGCGCCAAGGGCACAGGGGGCGGACGGCGCGACGCGCAGCTTCATCGCGCTAGCCTACCATAACGTTGAGGACAGCGATCCGGACCAATCCTTTGTTGGGGTCACCACGAGCAAATTTGTGGCCCAATTGAGCTGGCTGGAACGCAACGGCTATCGGCCGGTTTCGGTCGACGACCTACTCGCCGCGCGCGACGGCCGCAAAGCGTTGCCCGATAAGGCCGTGCTGCTGACCTTCGATGATGGATACGAGAGCTTCTACACGCGGGTATTCCCGATCTTAAAGGCATTCCGGTTTCCCGCAGTGCTTGCTCTGGTCGGCTCATGGCTGGAAGGCGGACCGGACGCAACCGTCGACTACTCCGCGGATAAGGCAGCCGGCAAGCCGTCAGGCGATAGCCTCGTGCGGTTCGGCGATCTCAAGGTGAAACGCGATCTCTTCCTAACTTGGGGCCAGGTTCGCGAAATCGCCAGGTCAGGTCTGGTGGAGATCGCGTCACATTCCTATGGCGCGCACCGCGGCGTTTTGGCCAATCCGCAGGGAAATTCGGAACCAGATGAGACGACGCGGCGCTTCGATCCGGCGACGGGAATTTACGAGAGCGACACGAGCCAACGTCGGAACCTCGAAGCTGACAGCGCGAGAATGGCTCGGAAGATCGAGAGCGAGATCGGCAAGCGGCCGCGGGTCATGGTCTGGCCCTATGGCGAGACCAACGAACTGGCGATTTCGATCGCCGCCGCAAACAAAATGCCGATCACCTTGACGCTGGTGGATGCTGTTGCAACAATTGACAAGTTGAGCGCGGTGCCCCGGCACCTCATCAATCCCGATCCCCCCCTCAACGAATTCGTCATCGAATTGCGCAGCTTCGCCGAACGCAGACCGGTGCGGGTGGTCAGGGTCGATCTCGATGACGTCTACGATGCCGATCCGGCGCAGCAGGAGCGTAACCTCGATATCCTGGTCCAGCGCATCTACAACATGCAGATCAGCACTGTGTTTCTGCAGGCCTTCGCCGATCCGGACGGGAGTGGGCTGGCGCGGCAGGTCTATTTCCCGAACCGCGTGCTGCCGATGCGGGCCGACCTGTTCAATCGCGTCTCCTGGCAGTTGCGAACCCGCGCGCACGTGCAGGTCTTCGCCGCAATGCCGGTCCTAGCCTTCGATTTCGGTGACACCGTTGCGACGGTGGCGGCGTGGAACGCGCAAACCGGCACGGCCGCGCGCGATCCGAAGACCTATCGCCGCGTTTCCCTATTCGATCCGGAGGCGCACCGCAAGATCCTCATGCTCTATGAGGATCTTGCGCGTAATGCGCCGTTCGAGGGATTGATGTTCAATGACGACGCGATGCTATCCGACTTCGAGGATGCAAGCGAGCCGGCGCTCGCCGCCTATGCGCGGGCCGGTCTTTCCTCCTCGATCGCGGCCATTCGCGCGGATCCCGAGGCGATGCGGCGCTGGACACGGTTCAAGACCGACGCGCTGCTTGCGTTCACCGGCGAATTGACGGTGCGGGCGAGGCTCTACCGCACGCCGCTGCTCACTGCGCGCAGTCTTTATGCTCTGCCGGTGCTCGACCCGCGCAGCGAAGCATGGTTCGCTCAGGACCTCGACCGTTTCCTCGACACCTACGACTACGCCGCGATCATGGCGATGCCGGCGCTGGAGAAGGTGCCGGAGCGCGACGCAGAGAGCTGGCTGCGACGGCTCGTGGCGACCGTCTCGACCCGGCCGCAGGGTCTCAAGGGCACGATTTTTGAGCTGCAGACGGTCGATTGGCAAAACCGCGTGGCCGGCAACAACGTCAAGATTCCCACGGAAATCCTGGCTCGGCAGATGCGGCTCTTATTGCGGCTGGGCGCGCTAAATTTCGGTTACTACCCGGACGATTTCATCGCCGGTCATCCCGATGAGCACCTGCTGCATCGCGAGTTTTCGCTCCAGTCCTATCCGTTTCTGAAATGATCAATAGCCTGCTCGGGCCGGTCATGATCGTAACGCTGATCGTGCTGGCGAAAATCAGCGGCTTGCTGCTGCAATTTGTGTTCTTGTACCCGCTCTTCATGTCGTTCCTGTGGATCACAGGCGGGGTTTATTTCTATTTCCACTGGGAGCGGCGTGGGGTTCGCGCGTCCAGTCCGCCGGAGCTCGCGGAGCCGCCTTTGGTCTCGGTTCTCATTCCCTGCTTCAACGAGTCCGCCAATGCGCAGGAAACGATCGCCGCGGCGACGCGGCAGAACTACCCGCTGTTCGAGGTCATCGCGATTGACGACGGTTCGAGCGACACTACCGGCGCCGTGCTCGACGAACTGACTTTGACCTATCCGATGCTGCGCGTCGTTCACCTGTCGGAAAACCAGGGCAAAGCGATGGCGCTGCGTATGGGCGCCCTGGTTGCCCGCGGTGAATTCCTGCTCTGCATCGACGGCGATGCGATCCTCGATCCCGACGCGACGGCCTATATGGTCCGGCCGTTCGTCAATAATCCGCGGGTCGGCGCGGTGACCGGGAATCCTCGCATTCGGACGCGCTCGACGCTGCTCGGCAAGGTCCAGGTTGGCGAGTTTTCGTCGATCATCGGCCTCATCAAGCGCGCGCAACGTATCTACGGCAATATCTTTACGGTGTCCGGCGTGATCGCAGCGTACCGCCGCTCGGCGCTTCATCGCGTCGGGTACTGGAGCCTCGATATGGTCACCGAGGACATCGACGTGAGTTGGATGCTCCAGGCCGATCATTGGAGCATCCAGTACGAGCCGGACGCGTTGTGCTGGATTCTGATGCCGGAAACCTTCAAGGGGCTTTGGCGGCAGCGGTTGCGCTGGGCGCAGGGCGCCGCCGAGGTCTTTCTCAAGCAGATTCGGCAGATGTTCGTGTGGCATCGGCGACGCATGTGGGGCGTGACGATCGAATATTGCTTGAGCCTCACCTGGGCCTGGGCACTTGCCATGACGTTCGTCCTCTGGTCCGTCGGCAAGTTCGTGGCCATGCCGGAGGGACTGAACGTCCCAACCATTCAACCGCCTGCGTTCTGGGGGTTGCTGCTGGCCACGACCTGTCTCATCCAATTCGTGGTTTCACTGGTCATCGACCAGCGCTACGAGAAGAATATCTTCGGATTGATCTTCTGGGTCATCTGGTACCCGTTTTTCTTCTGGATCCTGACGCTGTCCACCTCGCTCGTGGGTTTTCCCAAAGCGTTGATCCGGCTGCGCAGCAAGCGCGCGATCTGGATCAGTCCGGACCGGGGAGTATCGTGATCGGACCATCGCTGATCATCGACAAATCGAGCACCCGACCGACCTGGGCACGGTACCGCGACTGGCTTCTGTCAGGGCTGGTGTGGCTAGCGTATCTATATTTCCTAAGGGTCGCGATCGGCGATTTGTACTACCTCATCGTGGATTCGTTCGAGTGGCTGTTTGGCAGCGGTGAAAGGCCAAACGCGACGGCGATCTCCCAGTTCCTCGGCACGTTGTGGATTTACGGCATAGTGATCCTGGTCGATGGCGGTATCCTGATCACGTGGGCACTTTACAATCGGCGCCGCTACGGGAGATTGAATCGTTATCACAATCGTGACCCGGTAAGCGTTGACGATCTTGCTCAACTTTATAAACTTTCGGCCGAAGACATTGCACTTTGGCAACGGTCGCGTGTTTTGGTCATGCACCACAACTTGGACGGCACCCTGGAGCGGGTGACCTAGAAGGATCCCGACCTAATGCCGACGCCGATGTTGAGGACGTTCACCGCCGAAGCGGCTCCGCGCTCGGCCTAGCGGTTGGGCGATGTGGTCCGCGGCACCTTATCCGTGCTGCGGCCGCGGTGGAGGCGCAGCTTGCCAAGCAATGGCCTCATCGCGCGAATCGCCGCGCGGGCGCAGGGGGCGTCACCAGCGACAAAGATCGGCAATGCGCGCTCGCCACCCGATTCGCCGGGTTCAAGCGCGCGGCCTCGAATGACGCATTAGGGGCATGAAGACCAGTTCCCGCGGCCAAGCCTCTATGGCCGCTGTCGGTTGGGGAAGCGACCTTCGCCGGGATGGGCGGCAAGGAGGAGGATGCGCCGTAATCAGTCATAGGTTTGGGGGCCTGTGGGATGGACCTTTGAGCGGAGAGCGGGTCGAGCGCCATCTCGCAGCCGATGTCGCGGTATACAGCCGGCTGATGGGCCGGGACGAGACTGGGACTCCGGCCCGGCTTCGAGGCCATCGCCGCGACCTCATCGCTCCAAGCATCACCGAACACAAAGGCCACATCGGCAAGACCACCGGCGGCGGCTTGCTGGTCGACTTCGAGCGGAGGCAGGTCCGACCCGCTGACATCACGGCAACTAGCCCGGCTCTTTCGCGGACAGCGGACCGGCCGCGTCGACAACGAGAAAATCGAACCAGCCGGCAAGGGTCGGGTCATCCGGGCGCTGTCCGTCGCGCAGCGCGCGCAACAGCGCCGCCTCGGCTTTGACCGCGGTGCCGCAGGGCAGAGCGATGTAGCCGATCGCGTCGTTGTCGCCGATGTGGTCCAAGAGCAGGCGAGCCGATCTCGACCTCGACGAACTGGTCGAAATCGAGCCGCCGCGGGGCTTCGGGCGTGATTAAGGGTGCGTTGCGTATCGGGACCGCGCCTCGCCCACGGGGGCTCACAGGAACCCCCCGCGCATCGCTCCGCCGGACTCATGAAGGTCGCTGCGCGATGCGCGGGTCCCCCCTGTGGACTCCGTGGACGACCCGCTCCGCCGGCGCTGCACAATCATCCCGCTCAACCACTCAGGGGGTCAGTTCTTCGTGTCGCCAGGGGGTCAGTTCCGGATGTCGTTTGACAGATGACAAACCCATTGTGATCGGGCGAACGCCGTCAGCCGGCATGGCACAGCCGGCCACGCGGTGCTTGCGCCCCTCGTGAGGGTGCGTGCGCGAGAAACCGGTCGCGTTGCGATTTCGATTTCACGAAATCGATGCTGGCGACGAGGTTCGGATAATGCTGGTATATCGAGATGTCCGGCCGCGGCAGATCTCTTTCCAGCCGGCGGATTTGCGATGGCTGAACGAGCACCGCCTCGATCGCGAATTTCTCGCGCAGCGCCCGCTCCCATTGGTCGCAGAGATGGGCGGGACAAAGGACGGCGAGCCGACTCGCGAGCCCCCGATCGAGCAATTCGCGCGCAATCATCGCCGCCTCGATCGTCTTGCCGACGCCGACATCGTCGGCGATCAGCAGCCGCACCGGCGATTGCCGCAGGGACATGATCAACGGCACGAATAGGGGCGCGGTATGACCGTGATGCGGCCGAGGGAGCGAAATGGCCCCGCGCCGGAGCGCAGGCTCAGACGCGCCGCGTCGAACAGGGTCATGATCCCGGTCGCGCCGCCGCCGCTTACCGGCTCGGGATCGGCGAAGCGGGCCGGCCGGACGCGCGTTCGCCTTCGAGCGGCCGGCCGACCTCGTCGCCCTGTGCGGTTGTCAGCGGCCGAAGCTGCAATACCTCCGGTTGGTGCGGCGGCAACACAATCCATTCACGCCCGCGAGCGTGAACAATCGTCCCCGGCCTGTATCGGCTTTCCATGGCGGTCTTCCCCGATCACGAACGGTAATCGCTCCGCGGCACGGGGGCCAGAAAAGATCCAGGAGCCGGGAGGCCGATTTCGTCGTCAGGGGTGCCAGATAGCCCCCGTCAGGAATGGGCTAGGGACATATTAGGGATAAATCCTGGGGTGGCCGATTTTTCTCCGATGTCACCGTGAACCGTCTGCTGCTTATCCCATTGATAAAATTGGTGCGGGTGAAGGGACTTGAACCCCCACGTCCTTACGGACAGCAGATTTTGAGTCTGCCGCGTCTGCCATTCCGCCACACCCGCGCCGTCGCCCGGCGGTCAAATCTATACAGCACGACCAATCCTGCCTAGGGGGCGCGCTGCCTGTCGTCCGGGACAGACAGAGCCCAATTTTTCGACAAAATCAAACAATCGAGTCGAACCCGAAAAATATTTGTCGCGAATGTGAACTGCATCACAGGCAATGTGAGCGGTATCACACGCGTCTAGCGCCCGGGCGGCTATATTCCTCATCGGAACGGGCGATGGCGCTGTCCAGAACGCCCTTGGGAGACTGGGTCATGCGAAACGCAATGCCAGTACGTTGGATCGAGCAGGCGGAGGCGCGGCAGGTGATCAGGACAGCGCTCTTCGAGCGGGCGCCGACAGTGCCATGGTGCACCACGGCCGGAGACGCGGCGTCGCAATGGCTCCCTCGGCTCGGCTCGTGGCTCGCCGCGCGACACCCGATGGGCGGGGCGGCTCCGCAGATGCAGCCCGCGTTGATCCGCTGCCCGGCCGGTCGCCCCGCAGCGCCGTCTCTCGATGATGACGGCTATTCCGCCGAATGGTGACATGGCGGATCCGAGCGGCAAATTGAGCGCCGCCGGAGGCCAGAGCGGTATTCGATCAGGTGGAATCACTCTCCCAACCCCGTGGCCGGGCTTGACCCGGCTTGACCCGGCCATCCACGTCTTCTTCTCTCGCATCCCTATCCCTAAGACGTGGACCCCCGGGACAAGCCGGGGGAGGGGAGTATTTTTAACGCTTCATTCTGATTGGATCACGCCTTAGCCTTTCACCGCCCCGGAGGTCAGCCCGGCGACGTAATGTTCGACAAAGAAGGAGTAGATCAGCGCGACCGGGATCGAGCCCAAGAGGGCGCCCGCCATCAGCTGGCCCCAATAGAATACATCGCCCCGGATCAGTTCGGCGATGACCCCGACCGGGACCGTGCGCACCGAACTCTTGGTCAGGAATATGAGCGCATAGAGAAACTCGTTCTGCGACAGGGTGAAGGCGAAGATCCCGGCCGAGATGAACCCGGGCGTGCACAACGGCAGAAAGATTTGCCGCATCGTCTGCAGCCGGCTCGCGCCATCGATGCGCGCGGCTTCCTCGAGCTCCTTCGGCACGGTCTTGAAATAGCCGAGCAAGAGCCAGGCGCAGAACGGCACCAGCATGGTCGGATAAGTCAGGATGACCGCGGTCAAGGTGTTGCCGAGATCGAGGCGGTTGATCACATCGGCGAGCGGCAGGAAGAGGAGCGGCTGCGGCACGAGGTAGATGGCCGCCACCGTCATCGCGATGAGGCCGGCGCCGGCGAACCGCATGCGGGCGAGCGGATAGGCGAGCATCGTGCCCAATACGAGCGAGATCGCGGTCGATACGACGGCGACCAGCATCGTGTTCCAGGTCCACCGCAGAAAGCTCGTCTGGGTCAACAGATCGACGTAGTGCTTAAGCGTCGGATTGCGCACCAAAAGCGGCATCAAGTGCGTGTTGTAGAGCTCCGAATTCGGCTTTATCGACGTGATCGCCATCCAGTAGAACGGAAACAGCGCCAGCACGAGGAAGAACCCGACCGGCAGCCACACCCGCACCAGCCGCGCGATCGGGTTTTGTCCGGTGACCATCACGCCCGCCGCATGTAGAGGGTCAGCGCGACGATCAACAGCGCCAGCGCCGGCAGCATCATCAGCGCGACCGAAGCGCCGAGACCGAGTTGCCCCGCCCCCATGCCGATATCGAAGGCATAGGTCGCGAACAGATTGGTCGCATTCTGCGGCCCGCCATGCGTCAGCACATAGACCAGCTGAAAATCGGCGAAGGTGAAGATCACCGAGAACAGCGTCACAATGAGGATAATCGGCTTCAAGAGCGGCAGGGTGACGAAGCGGAAGCGCTGCCACCCGCTGGCGCCGTCGATCGTCGCCGCCTCGTATAGTTCGGGCGGCACGGTCTGCAATCCGGCGAGCAGCGTGATGCCGTAAAACGGCAAGCCGCGCCAAGTGTTGATCACGATGATCGAGATCATCGCGAGGACCGGGTTCCCGAGCCAGGAGGGCCCCGGCCGCGGCATGCCAAGCCCGATGAGGATCCGATTGACGACGCTGAAGGCGGGGTCGAGCATCCACATCCAGGCAACCGTGCTCAACACCGTCGGCACGATGAACGGCAGCAGCAACACCGCGCGCACCAGGTTCTTCATCCGGAAGTCCTGGTTCATCGCGAGGGCGAGGCCGAGCCCGCCGACCATCTTCAACAGCGTCGCGACGATCGTGTAGACAAAGGTGTTGACCGCGACGCGCCAGAAGATCGGGTCGTGGAAATCGGTGATGAAGTTCTTCAGCCCGACAAAATGGCCGGGCTCCGCCACCGGGCGGTCTTCGAGGCTTAAGAGGATCCCATAGACCAACGGATAGCCGACGAGGGCGGCAAGAAACAACAGCGGCAGCGCCATCATCAGCCAGCTGAACACGCTCTCGCGGTCGAGCCAGCCGGACAGCGAAAGGGCGCGGCGCGGCAGCCGCGCCGTCGCGGTCAAGGGTAGGCTGTGGATCGACATAAGGGCGCCCAGCGCGACAGTCAGACCGCGCGATAGATCTCTTTCAGCTGCGCCTCGGCGTTCTTGATCACCTCCTTGGTCGGGGCGCCGGCGCAGGCCTTGGCAAACATATCGACGATCACGTATTTGGCGACGCTCTCCGCCAATTGCCGGTTGGGCGGCGCGGGCCAACCGACGATGTGCGCATTCGCCAAGGAATCGCGATAGGGGATGTTGCGCGGCTCGACCTGCCACATCGGCGCGTCGTCGTAGCCGTGCAGCAGCGGCTGGTAATAGCTGTCGGCGATCCCGTACCAGCCACCCAGCTGCTTTGGGTCCATCAGCCAGGCCAGGAATGCCACCGCCTCCTCCTTGACCGGCGAGAAATTGAAGATCGAATGGCTGACTGCGTTCAGCACGTGGAAGCGCCCCTTCGGGCCCGCCGGGTTCTGCGCCTGGTCGGTGACCTTGCCGATCTCGGGGAATTCGCGCTTGGCGAACCACAGGATGCTCTCGGCATTGTTGGTGCACGAGATCTGCTCGGACATCCACGCCTTGTTGTTGCTCGGGTCGGTCCAGCCGAGCACATCCTCCAGCATCGTGTCCTTGAAGAATTTGCGGGCGAAGTCGACGGCGCGGGCGGTCTCGTCGGCATCGATTGCCACGGTCTTGCCGTCCGCCTCCACCTCATGGGCGCCATAGGACCACAACAGCGGATAGAGCCAGCCGTGATTGTCGCCGAAGCCGTGCCCGAGCTCGAAGCCGAACGGGTGGTCCTTGGCTTTGAGCTTCTTGCCGACCTCGTACAGTTCTTCCCAGGTCTCGGGGAATTTCTTGACGCCGACCTCGGCAAACCAGTCGGTGCGCCAGTTCATCAGCTGGCCGATGTTGCTGAATGGCATCGCCTTCCATTTGCCGTCGACGACGGCCGCTTCCCTGCCGGCGTCGTACCAGCCGCCCTCTTTCTTGCCGGTCGCCTCGGCGATATCGCTGACGTCGAGAAATTTGTCGGCGAACAGAAACGGCATCAGGATGATATTCATCGTGATGTCCGCACCCGATCCGGTCTCGGCGATCGTGCTGACCCGGGTCGGCAGGCTGCCGCCGCTGGTCGTCTCGTAGACGATTCTGACGCCGGTTTCCTTCTCATAAGCTTGCGCGAGCGTGGTCTTCATGTATTCGTCGAAGGGCGGGATGAACGAGCTTTCGTGCAGCATCGTGACCGTCTTGCCGGCGGCCCGACCGATGGCGGGCACAAGCGCCGCGCCGGCGGCGCCGGCCGCCGCAAGTTTCAGGAAATCGCGCCGCGATCTGTCGTTCATCCTCGCTCCTCCTCGCGTACCGGCCAGCCGCCGAAATCCGCTGCAAGTCAGCTGCCATCCTATTGCTTCTGCCGCGCTCCCGGAAGGCGCTTGACGTGTCTGTGGCGTGCCGCAGGATGGGCGGCCGAAGAGGGGGGAATGGATCGATGCGCATTCGATGGATTCTGGCGGTTCTGGCAACGGTGTGCGCCGATCAGTTGGGGCTCGGCCCGGCGTTTGGCGCTGAGGCGCGACATTTCAGCTTTGCCTACGACCAGCCGCACACCACCGCCTACGGCATCGCCGGCGACACCTTCGCGGGTAAGCTCGCCGAATTGAGCCACGGCGCGATGCTCGTCGACCAGTTCCCCGGCGCCCAGCTCGGCCAGGAGCCGCAGGTCTTACAGAAGCTGCGGACGGGCGATGTTGATTTCGCGATCACCTCGACCGCCAACTCGGCGACGCTGCAGCCCGAGGCCGGGGTGTTTTCGATCCACTTCCTGTTCCGTTCCGAGGATCATCTGAAGAAGGCGCTCGCCGATCCGGCGGTCGCGGCGGCCTTCAAGGAGATGATCAATTCCAAGGTCGAGGGCGCCCGCACCCTGGCGCTCGGCACGATGGGGCTGCGCAACCTCTACGGCAAGCACGAGATCCACAACGTCGACGACGTCAAGAACGTCAAGGTCCGGGTGCAGGCGACCGCGACCGAGGACACGATGTTTCCGGCCTATGGCGCGCAGACCGTGCACATGCCGTTCGGCGACGTCTACACCGCGCTCCAAACCGGAATCGTCGAGATGGCCGAGAACGGCATCAACGTCTATCAGTCGAACAAGCATTACGAGGTCGCGCCGGTCATGTCCTTGACCGAGCATGAGGCGAACAACAACGTGATCTGGGTCTCGGACAAGGTATGGAACAGCCTCGACGCCGAGCAAAAGGGATGGGTCCAGGCAGCGGCCGACGAAGTCTCAAAGGTAATACCCGACAAGGCGTTCGGCCTCGAGCACGAATCGATGGCGAAGCTCGAAAAGATCGGCGTCAAATTCGTCAAGGGCGTCGACAAATCCGGCTTCATCAAGGACGCCGAGCCCATCCAGGACAAATTGGCCGCCCAGCTCGGCCCCGGCGCGGTCAAGGTGCTGACGCTGGTGCGGGGGGTCAAGTAGCAGGGCTCAGCAGGTCGAGAATGGCGGCCGTTCGCGCCGCCGCCCTCGAACCGCCGGTTTTGCCCCCTAAAGATGGTGTATCGCGGCGGCTGCGGCTCACGCTTGGACGATGAGTGCGCATCCCCTTCTTGTGACTGGATCGAGGTCGGCGCGACCTCGAGCATCGGGGAAGGAGCGATCAGATGGTGCATTTCGTGGGTCTCGATGTGTCGGTGAAGGAAACGTCGGTGTGCGTTGTCGACGACGCCGGCAAGGTGATCTTGGAGCAAAAAGTTC
>Ga0210394_10005103_pt1 | contig 14874 bp, 9 predicted proteins | sample IncBWC12MmetaG_FD_160121 | JGI IMG/M metagenome (GOLD analysis project Ga0210394, IMG submission 160121) | Forest soil microbial communities from Barre Woods Harvard Forest LTER site, Petersham, Massachusetts, United States - Inc-BW-C-12-M | ecosystem: Environmental > Terrestrial > Soil >... | reverse complement strand
TGATAATCCCCTGGCGGTCGGAATTGCTGACTCCGAACAGCATTTGTGGCTGATGGTCGATCAGCGCCACAACGCAATTGTCAGGAGTCAAGAGTCCCTTTTCACTCAGTTTGGGGCGACCTCCGCCTGATGATTGTTGAGCCATGCTATTTCTCCTTTGTTTGAATGTGTAAATCATTGCCCGACATCTTTATTGGCGATGCAGAACTCTTCGCTTCTGCGAAGCTACGAAGCAACCTTCGCGCTGTGAATGACGTTTTTGCTTGGCAAGCAGGCGATGTTCGGGCGCGACCCGCCGATGTATTTGCGTTCGATGACTGCGACGCGCTGCCCGCGCTGAGCAAAGGTCCAGGCAGCGATTGTTCCTCCCGTGCCGCCGCCCAGAATTGCGAAATTCAACCTTTCCGAGCGACAGCTTGACTCTTGGCTTGCATTGATTTCATGAGATCGGCCGCTGAAGCTCCTTCGAGCGACAGTCCGTATCCGACTTCTCGCACAATCCGCTCCTTTAGCGGTTGAATGAAGTGAACGCGCGTGTTGCGGCGCGTCACTTCCGGAGCCTTCAAGTACAACTCGGCCAATTCGCGCGCCCGGCTGAGCGCTGTCCCGTTTGGTACAACTTCGGCAACCACTCCCCATTCGTGTGCGGTGCGCGCCGTCAGCGGCTGTGGGTTCAGCAGGAACGCCTCCGCTCGTCCCGCTCCAGCGCGATAACTCCAGGTGGTAAAGATTCCGTCGCCGGGCGCAATGCCCGCGGCGAAGTGGGCTACATCCTGAAACGTCGCAGCCTCCGCCGCCACAATCACACTGGCAAGTAGCGCGTAGTCTGAATGCACATGCGCGCGTCCCTCGATCGCCGCAATGACCGGCACGCGGATGTTGGCTATATTTTCCAAAACCTGAGCGCCTTCATCATGAACTTGACTCCACACGCCGGGATCGGTGACGTCGCCAAAAGATGACCAATCGACATCAGTAATGAACCCCCCGCCTGCGCCCGTCAGGATCACGATCTTGTTGGCTCGATCTTGCGCAATGCGGTAGAAGGCATCGACGAATTCCGTGTGAGCTGGCGCGGTCATAATGAACGGCCCGCCTTTGCTGTGGAATTCAGCAACCAGCACACCGTTAGCGTCGCGCGTCACCTTTAGATTGTGATAGGCACTGAAGTAATCAGCTCGCAGTGTTTGCATCGTTCTCCTCCTTGATTTGCCTGGTCAGAATGATCCGCTACTCTAGACTGAGCTTTCGGTCGTGGCCGCGTCAGAAACGGCCTCCCTACTTACAACAGCAAACCCGCTGCCAGGACATAAGCTCCCACGGAGGCTTGCATTCAAAGGTCTTATCAGATGGCGATCCCGATCGTGCCCAGTTATGCGTCGAATCTCTGACGTCAAGGCGGAAAGCGCGAACGCAATTCCATCACGCATTCAACTAAGAGGTTGAGACAAACCAGAAAGACTCTCTGAAAGTACCCGGCGGATGCTGAACCAAGTGGCGACAGGACTTTCCCTTCTGTGTGCGACGAGGTAGGGGATCTGCGCACTGCCTTCGCGCAGAAGGCTGACGGTTCTCATTTCGCGCTCACCGTGCCCTTCCAAGGAGGTAGCATCGGGTTGAGCCGTCGCCGGCCGCTCCGGACCAAGAGCAACGTTTCAATTCACGCTATCCCAACGGAGGACGGTGTACGCATGACCTCAGTGGATGACGTCATGGTGTTCATTATTTATCATTGATGATGCTCGTATGCGTGCATCGATGCAGCGTCTGCTGAAGTCGATTCGCGGACCTGTGCATTTCCTTTCGAGGTGCTCGCGCAGATGGCGTCGAGCGTGGAAGGTACGCGCTTTGACTGCGGTCACTGTCAAGCCGAGCCGTCGAGCGGTTTCGGCGTTCGACAGCCCTTGGAGTTCGCGAAGCAGAGCAACGGTACGCAAATTTTTCCGAAGCCGAGAGATGGCGTGGGCTACGACGGCGCGACTTTCTTTTTCGGCGAAGGCTTGTTCCGGGGTTGGGCGGTCGTCGGGCAGATCGATCGGCGAAGGTGGATTGACATCGTCGTTGCTGGTTTCAAAAAGCGGAGTGGTCACGCGCCTCCGCCGCAGCATCATCAGCGCTTCATTGATTGCTATGCGCGTCACCCAAGTTGCGAACGCGGAATCCCCGCGAAATCGATGTAGGTTCACAAAAGCACGCTGAAAGGACTGCTGAACCGCATCTTCCGCATCTTGTTCATTGCGAAGTATGCGGAAGGCGGAACGGTAGATCTTCAATTGATGACGCTCGTAGAGTTCTCCGAAAGCGCTTGAGTCTCCGGACTTTGCTTGTACAACGAGCTTCTGTTCATCGGCCAATGCGCCATTTCCATTGCGAATCAGCCCACTTTCCCTTGAGGTCTCGTGAGTATTCATGACCGCTCCCTCCGTTAGTTTTTTGCAATCCCAGAGCACGCGTGAACCTTCTTCACCCGCACGCCAGCCACAGGCCACATCGCAATGAGTCGAATAGTCCCAATCCCTTGCGATAACGCAGCGCGTGATACCACCTGTTCCAGTTAGCCGTAAAATTCAGAACCGATGACATCAACACCTTCTTTCAACGACTCATGGCTACCAACGGCCCGCGTGACCGCCGCCGTCGGCATGAACGACGCTTAACGTTTCGAGTATAAGTTTCGACGTGAAAGATGAGCTCGGCCATTTACAGCAGCAAGCCTCCTGCCACTGCACAGGCGCACAGCAACTGGCGGAATACACATGATTTGCGAACTGACTAATTGAGAGTGCTTCGGTTGGTCGTCGAATCTTTGACGTCAATGCACAATACGCATTGACGCCTGCGGGCGCGGCGGTATCAACGGAATGAGGATTCCGGTCGGCTGTAAAAGAGTCTGAGGTGCCAGACAGGAGCAACCAATGCTTCTATCGCAAGTACGCGGCTGCGCGATCGGACGTAACAGAAACTCGTATTACGTTGCCTTCAACTCGGCGTGGTCGAGTACTTCTAACGGAGTTCTTGTCCTCCGCCCCTGAATGGGTCGGACAATTCCAAGCCCCTTCATTTTGTAGATTAAGGTGGTGCGCTTCAGTCCCAATTTGACTGCCGCGCCTTCTGGCCCACCGATCATCCAGCCTGCCTCTTCTAACGCCTGCAAAATCAATGCTCGGCCAACGTCTTTTAGAGTGGTCGAGTTTGAAATCACAGTTACCGTCTCTTGATGGTTTGACGGTAGGGGATTTGGAAGTACGCCATCGCTCGAAAGAATCACAGCACGTTCGATCAAGTTCTGTAGCTCCCGCACATTGCCCGGCCATGGGTAGGAGAGCAGTGCCGCCATAGTTTCTTCAGCAATATGTTCGATACGCTTGCCGATCTGGCGGCCATAGAATCCGACGAAGTGAGTAATCAGCTTGGGTATGTCTTCCTGGCGCGCTCGCAAAGGCGGCAGCAACACAGGGAACACATTAAGGCGGTAGTAAAGATCGCTACGAAACTCTTTCCCCTTCACCATTTGCTCCAGGTCTCGATGTGTGGCGGCCACTACCCGGACGTCTACGCGGTGCGTCCGGCCGCTTCCGAGTCGCTCGAACTCCTGTTCTTGTAGAACTCGCAGCAACTTTGGTTGCAATGGTAACGGAATATCACCAACCTCATCCAAGAAGAGTGTTCCCTTGTCGGCGAGTTCGAAGCGCCCGATTTTTTGGGCGATAGCTCCGGTAAAAGCTCCTCTCTCATGACCAAAGAGCTCGCTCTCCAGTAAATCTAACGGAATAGCTGCGCAATTTACCTTCACAAATGGACGATCGTAGCGCGGACTGATGTTGTGGATCGCTTTCGCGATTAGCTCTTTGCCGGTACCCGTTTCTCCCAGAATCAATACAGTGGAGGTGGTGGGCGCGACTCGTTCAACCTTCTCCAGAACGGCTTCAAGAGGCCTACTGTTGCCAACGATTTGATCAAATTGGCGATTTCTGTCGTCTCGGTCACCGAACCCAGGTCTTTTGAAGCATTCCACAGAGTGCCCCTATAAAACCTTGCTCAATCTCGGTCTTAGATCCCGCTATCCAAAGCCACGCGAACGGCTTCGAGTAGAATTGTGCCATCGAACGGCTTTGCCAGGAATTTAACTGCACCGCCTCTCATTGCCTGCAGCCGCAGTTTTTCTTCCCCGTGCGCTGTAATGAAAATGGTCGGAATCGGGCACTGCTCATTGTTCAATCTAGCCTGCAGATCCAGCCCTGACATTCCAGGCATACGGATATCGGCAATGAGACAACCTGTCTCGCGCTGTTGGCCCGAGTTCAAGAAATCCTCTGCGGACGCGAACGCCAGCACGGAGAGTCCCGCCGATTTCAGCAAACGTTGCAGCGCTCCACGGTATGATTCGTCGTCTTCGACAACCGCGACCATTTTTGGCCTTCTTTCGTTAGCCATGTAGAGACAAGTCTAAAACCCGCTAGACGGAACACAATTATGGTTTTCGATAAGGTCTCTAACATGTATGCATAACAGACTTTCGCTGGGGTGGAAGCAGCGGCTTTTAGTTGGCTTGGAGACCGTTGGTTAGGTCATTGCCGGAATCTTAAGCTTTTCTGCGATTCTTCCGAGTTCAGCGGGGGAGTTAGCCTGCATTTTTCGCATTGCTTGGCCGCGATGGACCTGGGCGGTAATCTCGCTGGTTCCGAGTCTTGATGCGATCTGCTTTGTGAGCATTCCGGAAACCAGCAGCCCCATCACCTCACGTTCGCGCGCAGTCAACGTCTCGTAACGGTCTTTCAACTTCTGAATCTCGTGCTGTTGTTGGCGGGTTTCGTTTTCGCGCTCCAGAGCTTGCTGAATCGCATCGAGCAGATCCTGATCTCGAAACGGCTTCGTCAGAAACTCAACCGCCCCAGACTTCATCGCTTTGACCGTCATGGGAATATCCCCGTGGCCGCTGATGAAAATGATGGGAATGTGAATGCCGGAGTCGATCAATCTACGTTGAACATCCAACCCGCTCATTCCAGGAAGACGTACGTCCAAAACCAGGCAACTCGGACCGTCTGGGGGTTTGCGTCGCAGAAAATCTCGCGGCGTGGCAAACGACTCGGCGCGCAACCCTACCGACTTCAACAGACGCTCCATCGCTGCAAGCATACGAGCGTCATCATCGATAACGAACACCGTGGCTTCAGCTGCGGGGGTCATGCAGGCGTCGCCCTCCGTTGGGGCAAGGTAAAGCGAAACGTCGTCCCTGGTCCGGAGTTCGCCGTGGCCCAGATGCGGCCACCATGCGATTCCACAATGGAACGAGTGATCGCAAGTCCCAGGCCCGTGCCGTACGGCTTGGTGGTAAAGAACGCGTTAAAGATCTGGTCAGTCTTTTCGGTCGGCAGTCCAACGCCGGCATCGGTGACGGAAATCAGCACTTGACCGTCTTCAGCCAACTGCGACTTGATATGCAGTTCGCCGCTCGTGTCCAGCATCGCCTCAATACCATTGAGCATGAGATTCATCAATACCTGCTGCAACTGCACCCGATCCGCCATCACCTTGGGGAGCCCTTCGGCGAGATCGGTGCGTATCGTAACCGAATGTCGATTGGCTTCGTTCTGCACCATGACCGCCATTTCGCTAAGGACTTCGTTTACCTCAATGGTCCCCAGTTGTGAAGAACCTTTTCGGTAGAGGGAGCGGACACGGTCAATGATGTCACCTACACGCCTAGCGTCGCGGACCATCTCCGAAGCCGCCTCGCGCGCTTCTGGCACGTCGGGCCGGTCGTGATCAAGGAATCGCAAACACGCTTCAGCGTTCGTAACGGCCGCCCCAATTGGCTGCTTAATCTCGTGCGCCAATGAAGCCGTCAACTCCCCGATCGTGCTCACGCGGCTTATGTGTGCGAGTTCCGCCTCTAGCTGGCGCAGCTTGTCGCGCGCCGCTTCGGCATGCTTGCGCTCTGTTACGTCCACCGCCGTACCGACAAATTCAACGAGATCGCCAGACGCCTTGAAAACCGGATGACCGATCGAACGAACATGCCTAATTGACCCGCCAGGAAGAACAATTCGATAATCCACATCGAAATCCGATTTTTCACGAAAAATCGCCCTCTCGAAGTTTTCGATCACCCTTCTCCGATCCTGCGGATGAATGCGTTCGAAGAATTCTTCGTCTGACGGTATTCCTTCGTCAGGAGCGAAGCCAAAGACACGGTAATGTTCCGGGGACCAGTGAACGCTCCGCCTGGTCGCCACGTCCCATGCCCAGCTGCCGGTATGGCTTAGTCTTTGGGCTTCTGTCAAATACGCCTTGCTCCGGCGCAACGCCTCCTCGGCCTCTTTGCGCTCCGTGATATCAACCACCGTGCCAACCACTTCAATAAGCTCTTCATTGGGACCCAATACAGGATGGGCCAGGCCGTGAATGTGTTTGACTGTCCCGTCGGGTAGCACGATTCTGTATTCGATGTCGGCATCTATCTTTTGGACGAACATCCTATTGCTGGCGTGCCGCTTGACCTTATCACGATCTTCTGGGTGTATTCGCTGCAGCCATTGGTCCCGCTCCGGAAAGCCCTGTTGTGGATCAAATCCGAAGATTCGGAACATTTCCTCGGACCAGTACCGGGCCTCGCGGGTTGTGCCATCGAGGGCCCAACTGCCCGTGTGGGTCAGCCTCTGCGCTTCGGCGAGGTAGTTTTTGCTGTGCCGCAGGGCTTCCTCGGCGCGCTTCTGCTCGCTCAAATCAAGGGCGAAGGCAACGCCCTCGTTGCAACCTTCTTCGAACAGCGCGCCGGCGACCAGCACGGGCACGCGGGTGCCATCTTTCCGGAACAACTCTGACTCAAAGGGCAGTACGGTCCCGGTCTGCATTACTTTTGCCAACGCGCGCTCAGTACGCTCGCGCCATTCCGCAGGTGTCATCTCCCTCCAGCGCACGCGACCCGAGGCGACATCTTCACGGTCGTATTGCACCATGCGGAGAAAGGCTTCATTGGACGCGACGATAGCACCCTCGGCATTCCACATGGTGATTCCCAGAATGTTGGCATCGACCAGGCGCTGGATCTTTTTTTCACGGATCTCGAGATCACGGTACAGTCGCATATTCTCGAGTGAGATGGCCGCTTGCGACGCAAGCACCTTCAGAGCGGTGATCCGGTCGGAAGTGAAAACATGGGTGCTCAGATTGTTTTCGAGGTAAATAATCCCGTTGAGCCTGCCCTGGTTAACCAACGGCAAGCAGACAATGGAACGCGCATGGTGCTGAACAACATAGGGGTCGGCTGAAAACGGATTCTGTGCGGTAGCATCATCGAGAATAACGTACCCGCGAGCGCGCACCACGTAACGAACGACAGATTCGGGCAGCGCGGCTGCGGTGATAGAGGCATTTCGAAGATGCACCGTGGCATCGTTTCCGCTGGTGGTGACCTCTGCCTTTATCTGCAGCCCATCACTTTGCGGAAGGATCAGCAGACCCCGTGTAGCGCCCGCATGCTCGATCGCCGCCCGCATAACCTTGTCAATTGATTTCTCCAGAACCATCTCGCCGGAGACTGCTTCGGAGACTTTGATTACGGTCGCTAGATCCAGCAGTTCGCCCGGCGCCACAATCGTGCTCGATGTGCCCCGAGTTGGTTCCCCTTTCCTGAGGTGGGGATAGAGCTCGTCGAGTTGCCTTACTTTGCCATCAGCCCCCCAACGGAGATAGCAATACCGGGCTTCCTGCAAATACGTATCCGCGAACTTGTCGAAGCCTCGCGCCGCATAGAAGCGCGCGGCAACCTCGTACGCAACTGCCTCATTCTGGATGAATCCGTTGGCGTCTGACGAGCGGATGGCCTTCTGATAAAGGCCTTCGGCATCGACCAGGCGGCCTTCTATTCGTGCGATTTCGGCGCCCACGAGTGCGGCACGGTTTTCAAAATTCTCCGGGCAATGCTCAGCCCATATTTCAAGCTGTCTGTGGTGAGCCGCTAAAGCCTCGAAATGTTTCTGCCTCTCGACGGTAGCCGCGGAATCCCATGCTGCCGCGTGCGAAAGCGCACTATAGAATCGGAACGCTGCCGGTTCAAGCAGTGACGGCGCCGACCAAAGCAGTTGTTGCGCCTTCAACGAGGCGTCGACGGCAGAAGCATAGTCACCTGCGAAGAACCGTGCTTGTACCTTAATAGTCCAGTATCCAAATCCAGGATCCGCTAGAGCGGGATTACTTGCCAGATGCCGCTCAAACTCAGCCTCATCGAACTCCTGATCGTTGAATGATCCAAATTTATTGGTCAATCCCCGGAGGGTCCGGATTAGCTGGAGGTCCGATCTGACGATATCGACAACGAGTCCAACCCGCGCTCTCTTAGCAAACTCGACTCCCTTCTCCGCCTCGGCTTGCGCCTCGGCAAGGGGATCGCCCACAACCAGAAAATTCATGATCAACTGGGTAAAGCTATATGCCGCGTATGTAAAGTCACCCATCCGGTAGGCCACATCAAAGGCACGACGGACGAGGTCACGGCTGTGCCGTGCATGTTTTGTCCATGGGACAACAACGGCGAAACAGAGGCAAGTGCGAGCCTCATAACGCTTCAATCCGCGCTTTTCCAACAAGTCGTATCCGAGCTGACCAAATCTAAATGCTCCTTCGAAATTACCGAAGCGCGGTCCGGCTATGATCCCAAACCACACAAACGCAAAGCATGCCGCGTCGCTATTGCCCTGCTCGAGACTGAGATTCACCATACGGCAAATTACGAGCGCACACAGGTCTTGGTCGAAGAACACTGCAGGGGTAACAATTTCCGTCAAAACCTCTAGAAGGTCCAGAATATCTGGATTGGCGACCAAGGGTGCGATAAGGAGGTCCTCTATCTGCCGGTCCCCGAACAGTGACCAAATCCGATCGTATTCGCGCCGTATGTCGTCGCTGGTCGGATGAGCCGACCAGTCCGTCCCGCCACGCCGGAGATATTCAAGGCATATCTCTACGCCACGATCAAGCCGATCCAACGTCGTATATAGCGTGAGTTGCAAGCGTGTGACAACAGCCAAATCATGGGCGCAGCTGGCATGTGCGGCGAGCATCGACAGCCGCTTTTCGGCGGACTCCATATCGGCTGTCAGCAGTTCGCACTCAGCTGACAGGTATTCGACCGAAAAGATAAGCTCGTAATCGGTGTTCCAACTCTCTTCTGTCAGTAGGGACCGACACGTTGCAAGGTGAGAAAGCGCCGAGGCGTAGGCGATCGAGAGCCTCGCCCGCCTGGCCGCGATCAAGTTCAATTCTGCGACGCGCTTTCGCTCCTCATTCGACGTAATGAGGTGAGCGGCGCGATTGAACTGGTTCACGATCTCGAAGATTCTCTCATCGCGCTCGTGTGAAGGAGTTCTCTCTACCAGCAGCCTTCCGATGCGAAGGTGCGTCTCGGCGCGCAAATGTTGCTGGATCAAGGAATACGCGGCTTCCTGCACACGATCGTGCAGAAAACGATAGGAATCTTCCGAGCGGAAGATGAGCCCCGCTCGGACCGCCTCCCAAAGGTAGCCGTGCATTTCCTCATCGGAGTTCTGGTAAAGCATCCGCAGCGTGGCGAACTCCGCACTGTTACCCAGGCAGGCCAGCTGCTGTACAGCACTCTGGGTTTCGACCGGAAGGCGATTCAACTTCCCGACCATAAGGTGCGCCACGTTATCGGTGTAACCCTTGGCGTAAATACGATTAAGGTCCCAAGTCCATCGCGCTTCACCATCGTTGAACCTGAGCAGCCCTTCGTCGGCCAGCGCCGTGAGAAACTGGATTGCAAAGAACGGATTGCCGCTGGTCTTCTCGTACACCAGTTGCGCCAGAGGCTGAGCGGCATTTCGCTCGCTGTGCAGCGCATCGGCGACCAGCCGGTCAATATCGTCAACCCGGAGAGGCGCCAGAACGATCTCCTGCATTCTCGCTCCGACCTCGCGGATCGCGTCCAGCGTTTGCGTGAGCGGGTGAGAGGGGCTCACCTCGTTGTTGCGGTAGGCCCCGATAATCAGCAGGTGCTGCACGTCCGGATCGGTAATCAGGTGCTCCAAGAGTTCAAGCGTTGCCGCGTCCAGCCATTGCAAATCATCGAGGAACAGCGCGAGCGGATGCTCCGGCTTGGCGAACACGCCGAGGAAGCGCCGGAACACCAGTTGAAAGCGGTGCTGCGCATCTCGCGGTGGCAGGTCTGGAACGGGCGGTTGTTTCCCGATGATGATCTCCACCTCAGGGATGAGGTCGGCGATAAGCTGGCCACTCGGACCCACCGCCTCCGCCAAGGCGCGCCGCCATTTGTCCACGTTCGCTTCGCTCTTGACGAGGATCTGACGGACAAGAGTCTGGAAAGCCTGTGCCAGGGTCGCGTAGGGAATGTCGCGCTTGTACTGGTCAAACTTGCCCGCCGCGAAAAGCCCGCGCGGCGGGACAAGCACTTTGTGCAGCTCGTTCACCACTGAGGATTTGCCGACACCAGAATAACCGGACACAAGCACGAGCTCTGGCCTACCCTGCGTCACGACTCGGTCGAAGGTTGCGATCAATGCGTCGACCTCGCGCTTCCGCCCGTAGAGGTTCTCAGGGATCAGCAACCGGTCTGACGCGTCGTGCGCGCCCAGCGGGAATGGATCGATGCGACCATGCGACTGCCATTCCTCCAGGCACCGACTAAGATCACTCTCCACGCCCGACGCAGTCTGGTAGCGTTCCTCGGGAGTTTTGGCGAGCAGTTTCATGATGATCGCAGAGACTGAGCCCGGGATATTCTTCAACCGCTCGCTGGGCGGCGCTGGCTGTCTTGCGATGTGGCAGTGCACCCATTCCATCGGATCGGAAGCCGTGAAGGGAAGCCTACCGGTCAGCATTTCGTAAAGCGTGACGCCGAAGGCGTAAAGGTCGCTCCGCGAATCAATCGAGCGATTCATTCGTCCGGTCTGTTCGGGTGCCATGTAAGCGAGTGTTCCAGCGATGAATTCGGGAGGTTCCAGGGGTCGCCGTTCGCGCGCCAAGCGTGAAGCGATTCCGAAACCCATAAGCCAGACTCGACCACTTTCACGCGCTACGACAATGTTAGAAGGCTTCAGGTCTTTATGGATGACCTGGCGCTTGTGTAACTGGCCCACTGCATGCGCGATAGCAACAGCGAGGCGCAGAAACATCTTCGTTTCCATCGCTCCGTCAACGAGCCGATTGAGCGGCTCACCCCCGGGATCTTCGAATACAAGTACACTCTGCTCGTTGTACTGGGACAAAGTCATTGGCCGAACCGCCCATGTTGTGTCCAGTTCGTTTCTGAACGAATATTCGTGCTGCAGTTTTTCAACGGTTTCGAGCGCGGGGCGTCGTGAGACAGTTGCCAGTAGGAGAACAGAGGGGGCAGTTACCTCCTTCGAGTGGCCCCGGTAAAGGATTAATTCATGGTCCTCACGTAGCGGCACTGCCTTGTATCCGAAGAGTTCCACGGTTTCTTGTTCTCCCCTTACCAGAATACTGCGTTGGTGTTGGGCGTCGACGCTAGAGCCTTGGCGACGTAAACGCTAGACTCAGATAACTAAGCCGTAGTCCTGTCCATCAGGACGCACTGAGGGGAAGATGATACACCTGGGCTTATCTTGAGCCATGATTTTATGCCGCTGCTCATCGAGCTGTACTGAAAAGACAAAGAGAAGAAGGCAAATAGCCCGGATTGCCGGACTTGCCAATTAAAGGCACCGTGAAAATAGCTAAGTGATTGTGGTGCCTTGCCTTAGCTTATTTTCCCCACAGTTCGCAATGAGGAGGCCGGGAGTTCGAATCCCGTCTTCTCGCGAGACAGGTACCGACAACGCGCTTGTATTGACTGGATCGGCCACCTCGGGGCGGCGCTTCGGAAGAGCGCAATCCGCAAGACGCTCCATCGTTAGCGCTCGTGATGGGCGTACATCGACATGATAAGCCGTTGCAATTTCTGGTTGCACAAAAGAGTTGCACAAATCCTCCAAATGCGCCGCAAGATATGGGAATGCACAGCAACGAGACGAAGAAAACAGGCAAAAAGGGCAGGGCAGAAGCGGTCGGCCGTGACAGTGTAGGATTCTAATCAACGACAGGGCAGCGTTCTAGCCAACTGAACTGCGCCAAATCTCTCAGAGCTGGTGACCGGCGCGATTGATGGCGATCGCTAATCGCAGGCTCTTAGACGATCTACTCTGGACATGCCTCGGCACGCCGCTTTGACGATTGCTTATGTTAGATTCCGCCGGGGACAAGGTAATAAGTTGAGAGAGAGTGGCCGTGGCGCGTCGCTCGGCCGCTCGTCGCGACCGTTAGAGACCCGTTAGTTCAAGGACCACTTATGAATCGCAGGAAGATCGTGATCCGTGCAGTACTGGTTGTCATTGGCCTGCCTATTTTCCTGGTCTTGCTCGCTGTCGGATTTTTCTACTCCGTTTTCTACTTCCCGAATTGGACCAGCGCCGCCGCCGGTGCCATCGTCTCCTCCGGTGAGAAGCGGGAGTACCTGCTGTACGTTCCAAAGAGCTACGATCGCACGAAGCCGACGCCGCTGGTCATTACCCTGCATACCTCGATGTCGTGGCCGAGTTCCTCAATGGCCATCAGCCAATGGAACCTGGTGGCCGACGAGAACGGCTTCATCATCGTCTATCCCGCAGGAACCGGTCGCGGTCCCAAGTCATGGGAAATGACAGGAAGCGAAACGCCATCGCGTATGCCCGATGTCATCTTCATCGCGGGGTTGATCGACAAGCTGGAGGAGTCCTACAACATCGACAAGACGCGGATCTACGCAAACGGGATGTCGAACGGTGGAGGCATGGCGTTCGTACTGTCGTGCACGCTGTCCGATCGGATCGCAGCAGTCGGGATGGTTTCGGCTGGACTCGATCCGGAATGGAGCTGGTGCACGGACCATCGACCGGTGCCGGTGATTGCCTTTCATGGAACTGCCGATCCTGTTTGTCCGTACAACGGCGGCTGGTCGAAGCTCGCCGGCGGCACATTTCCGAGTGTTCCGGGCTTTATGGCGAATTGGTCTCGGCGAAACCGGTGCGGACCGAATCCGATCGAATCTGCTGTCGCTGCGGATGTCACGCGCCTCGAATACACGGACTGCGCTGACGATGCGGGCGTGGTGCTCTACACGGTCAAGGGAGAAGGCCATCAGTGGACCGGCGGCAAGCAGGTAGCGGCGGAATGGATGATCGGGCGGTATAGCCACAGCGTCGACGCGACGAAGCAGATGTGGGCGTTTTTTCGTGAGCATCAACTTCCGAGGAAGTAATCTCGGCCGCGGGTGCGTCGAACAGCAGTGTGCATCGCAACACGCCCGCTAATGCCATTTTTGAAACAAAAGGAGATTCCGGAATGAGCACAGGTGCAGAGACGGATCGGGTCGCAGAAGCTTGGCCGCAACTCTACGCCAGAATCGCCGGTGGCTTGTACTTGATCGTCATCGTCGGGGGCATTTTCGCCGAGATCTTCGTTCGCGGCCGGCTCGTCGTCCACGGGGACGCAGCGGCTACAGCGCAAAACATCCAGGCGCACGAACTGCTTTATCGGTTGGGCTTTGTGGTCGAAGTCTTTTATTGCGCGTGTAATATACCCTTGGCGGTCATCTTCTATAAGTTGTTCAAGGTCGTCAACAAGAACGTCGCATTGATGATGCTCTTTTTTGACCTGGTCTCGAACACAATTGAAAGCGTCAGTATACTCGCTCATTTCGCGCCTTTGGCCCTTTTCGGGGGAGGGCATTACCTGAGCGCATTTACAACAGAACAGTTACAGGCTGCGGCGTATTTATCGCTTCAGTTGTTCGAATATGGGTTTGCCATCTGCCTGGTATTTTTCGGATTCGATTGCTTCACCATGGCATACCTGATCGTCCACTCGAAGTTCTTCCCCCGGCTCATCGGCGTGCTGCTGGCGGTCGAGGGCTTTGGGTATCTCGTCAACAGCTTCTCGCTCTTTCTTGCGCCCGCGCTGCAAGCGCGGATATTCCCTTATTTCGCGGCTACCGCGATCGCAGAAGTGGCGCTCTGCCTGTGGCTCCTGGTGATGGGGGTGAACGTTCAACGATGGAAGGAGCAGGCCGAAGCGGCGGGGGACGCGTTCTGAACTGCCGCAAGAACACCAACCTGAGCTTACGCTTGAGCCGTGGTTCCAGCACTTAATTGTCGGTGATCCCTCACAAAATGACGACCCGAACGGTGATCAGCAACAGCGTGTCGCTTTCGGAACTGATTCCTGGAATTCGATCTGCGGAACACCAGCTAGGGCGCGAGGTGAACCCCTCGTTGTATAAGAGGGATGAATTCCGTAGCAGAGTTGCTGAGGGTCACCATTTCTTGGCGAACGTACACAGAGGACGTAGACTCTTCCTGATTGGGGACGAGGATGAGCTTGGAAGACTGGCAGAAGTTCGGATGGCTCAAGGCGCACAAGACGAACCGAAACGAGATCGCAGAACTTCTGGCCGTCGCCGATCGTGATTTGGGATTGCCTGGATTGCCTGCAATAGCAGTTCTTCCTGGCAAAACCGCCTGTAAGAATTAGTGCGCTCATGCGAGATTCACAGTAATGCAGATGAATGAAAGAGGCGAAGGAAGCTCCGATGGATCCTGAGCGAACCGTGGCAGCGAATTCGCATCAGAAGCCCGGGAGTCTTCAGATGTAGGATTCGATAGGAAATAGTTCCTGCATCGCACTGGGAGGTCGCCGACTCAAGTCCACGCTTCGCTTTCAGGCGGAGTGTTACCTAAATCCGGCGCATTTGCAGCCCTGAATATGCAATAATAGGCCCATCTGATGGGCATTCCGAGCATGTTCTTGTTTTGCGGCTTGTCCTAACCGGTGGTTAGCGTATGCCGCAGGTTCGTAGGT
>Ga0210394_10005102_pt1 | contig 14875 bp, 9 predicted proteins | sample IncBWC12MmetaG_FD_160121 | JGI IMG/M metagenome (GOLD analysis project Ga0210394, IMG submission 160121) | Forest soil microbial communities from Barre Woods Harvard Forest LTER site, Petersham, Massachusetts, United States - Inc-BW-C-12-M | ecosystem: Environmental > Terrestrial > Soil >... | reverse complement strand
TCTGAGCGACCCGGCACGGCCGGCGTTTATTAAGGCCAGCATGGTGAACGGCGGCATCACGGTGAAGGCCTACGACGGCAAAGAAGTGATTGTGGAAGCGCGGACAAGGAATGAAGAGAGGGAGAAACCTTCCGGCGGACCGAAGCGGATAAATATCTCGACTACTGGCCTCTCGATTGAAGAAGAAAACAACGAAGTGCGCATCAACACGGAGTCTTACGCGCGCACCATTGATTTGACGATTTCTGTGCCGGTGCACACGTCGGTCAAGCTCCGCGCTGTGAATGACGGAGACATAACGGTTACGGGCGTGGAAGGTGAGATCGATGTGGACGACGTGAACGGGGCAGTCACGCTCAACAATATTTCCGGGAGCGCAGTGGCGCATGCGTTGAACGAGCATGTGCACGCGACCTTTGCGAAGGTAAATCCACAAAAGCCGATGGCGTTCAGTTCGTTGAACGGAGATATTGATGTAACGTTTCCCGCGGACGTGAAGGCGAATGTCAGCATTCGCTCGGACCGCGGAGATGTGTTCAGCGACTTTGACGTACAGCTGCAAGCATCCGCACCGAAACAGGAAGTGGAAGATGGACGCGGGAAAGGCGGCAAGTACCGCGTGAAAATCGACAAGACCGTTCATGGAACAATCAACGGCGGCGGTCCGGAATATCAATTCACGAATTTTCAAGGGCAGATCTACATCCGCAAGGCGGGCAGCCCTAAGTAAGTCGAGATGGTGTCCCTTCGAGTAGGCGAAACCCACGAGCGGATCCTGAAAATCATCAAAAGTTCTGGTGATCAGGACTTCATTCTTCGTGGGTTTTGGCTTAAGCGTTTTGATATATGCGTAGCTTAGTTCGAGATAATTCCGCAATTCCTTTGTATTTTTTAACAGAGAATCGGGAACGGCCACATATTCCTTCATGACTGCGCCGTAGGCTTCAAACAGGGTCGTCTTGTACTTCTTCAGAAACTCTTCCCTTTCTTTTTCGGGAAGTCTGAGGGCTAACGACCCAGACGAATTCATATAGCTGAACATGTGGCCGTTGAGCGACGTATAGGGATTCGCGGCACCCTTACGTTCGATCTTTTGGTTGGTCGCAACAAGCGTGTCGTAGAGAGCGAGCTTATCGGGAGGGACGAGACATTGTTTCTTTGTACCCACGATGTTTTCTCACAGCCATAGAGGGGTCACGCTAATAGGCCCAGCGAAGCAGAACCCCGCCGGTGGTGTAGCCCGCGCCAACAGCCACCAGCAACACGAGATCGCCCTTCTTCAAGCGGCCTTGTGCGACGGCTTCCCAGAGGCACAGAGGAATCGTGCCCGCCGTAGTGTTTCCAAATTTATCGATGTTGACCATGACTTTGGCGTCGTCAATGCCCAGACGTTCCTGCATGGCTCGAATAATGCGCAGGTTGGCCTGGTGCGGGACAACCAGCGCGAGATCCTTGCTCGAGAAGCCATTGCGCTCGAGCAGATTGACGGCGACTTCCGCCATGCGGCGAACAGCATATTTAAAAACCTGCGAACCCTCTTGATGGACGTAATGCATCCGTTTCTCGACAGTCTCGGCTGTCGCGGGATTGAGAGAGCCCCCGCCGGGCATATACAGATATTGTCCGCCGGAGCCATCGATATCGTGAGTGAAATCCAGAATGCCTTCGTCGGACTCAGCAGGCTCTACCAGCACGGCGCCGGCTCCATCGCCGAACAGAACGCAGGTGGCGCGATCGGTGTAATCGAGGATAGAGGTCATAGTGTCGCTGCCGATGACCAACACTTTTTTGTGAGCGCCCGAACCTACAAACTGCGCTCCAACCGTGAGCGCATAAGCAAAGCCCGAACACGCCGCGGAGAGATCGAAGCCCCAGGCTTTTTTCGCGCCGATGCGATCCTGCACGAGGCAAGCCGTCGCGGGAAACATCATGTCCGGTGTAACGCTGGCGACGACGATCATGTCAACGTCGGCGGGGTCCGTCTTGGTCTGCGCGAGAAGGGCTTTAGCGGCTTCGGTGGCGAGATGGGAACTGGCCGTGCCGTGTTCGACGGCGTGGCGCTCACGGATACCGGTGCGGGTGCGAATCCATTCGTCATTGGTCGCGACCATTTTCTCAAGGTCGGCGTTGGTGAGCACCTTTGGGGGAACATAGCCTGCGACGCCCGTGATTTTTGCCGCGATGCGGTGGGACATATCTCTCCTTGAGAGTTAGCGCAAACCAAGTGAATCCGAAATTCTATGCGATGCGGATGCGGGGTGACAAGGCAAGAGAGTAGGAATCTAGGGTTCGCCGCGGCGTCGCGTCGGGTCTGGAAGCCGAAAGTCACACTGGACGCAAGGAATCATTCCGTGGGTGGAAGAATTTCGTGACGCCAGGTTAGCGTGGCAGTCTTTTGGAGCATCGCGGAAACGGAGCAATATTTGTGTTCGCTGAGCTCGATAGCGTGCTTCACGGCAGCTTCGTCGAGCGAGCCGCGGAGGCGATAAAGAACATCGAGTTTTTTCCAGACAGTGGGCGGCTCAGAGGCGCGCTCGCCCGAACAGATCACTTCCAGAGATTCGAGTTTTTGCCGCTTTTTCTTAAGGATGCTGACCACATCGGTGGCCGTACACGCGCCGAGCGCCATCAGGACAAGCTCCATCGGGCCGGCGGCTTTGTTAGAAGTGCGGTCGGAATCGATGACAATGGCGTGGCCGGAAGGACTGGTGGCCACAAATTTCTCCTCGCCAATCCATTTTATGGATGCTGTTTGCATTTTGCCTCCATGAGATTCCAAGTCATTCAAGAATTATAAGAATAGCAGGAGCCGGTCGATTTGGCTTTGCATGCCCCGGAGATGGCGTAGGGGAGTTCGCGCCCGTGGAAATGAGGTTAGGATAGGTGACCTAGCAGGGAGACCAGACGGAGGAGACCTATGCGAATAAGAAAAGAGCGGGTGATGAGGTGGGCAGCTAGTGCGGTACTCGTGCTGATGGCATCGCTCTGGGTGGGGCACGGTCGGGCGAAGGCGCAGAGCGCAGCGGGGAGCGAAGGCAACGGCCAGCCATTCGTGATTGAGTACTACTACAAAGCGAAATGGGGCCACGCCGACGAGTTCCTCACACTATTCAAGAAGAATCACTACCCAGTGCTGAAGAAAGAGATGGAACTAGGACGCATGCTGAAAGTGAGCATGGTGGCTCCGCGGTATCACACGACGGAAGACGGCCGCTGGGACTTTCGCGTGACCATCGTGTATAAGAACGCGGCGATCGCCAATGACAATTTCGACAGCGCGGCCCTCATCAAACAGCTTTATCCGGATCAGGAAACGTACAAGAGAGAAGAGCAGAGGCGATTTGAGATTCTCGACGCCCATTGGGATTTGCCGATCAAGGACGTGGATCTCGACACGCGGTGAGGAGAGTTTGGATTTTGAAGCTTCTTCCCGGAAGCGCGCGGGGACGAGGCGAGTTCCGGAGGAGTCCCCAATTGGAACGATAGGCGACTAATGGGACAGCCTAAAGGCCTCCGCTCAGGACGGCCCTCCTCACTTATTTATGAGCTTTTTGTCAGCTTCGGCTGGCATGCCGCTGGCTTTCTTCTGAGGTGCTTTACCGTCGTGCGAACGCGGTGTCGGAGCTTTTGCATCAGGGCTGCGAGGGGTCCAATCGGACGGCGGGAAAGCAATTCGCCAGAATCGCGGAGAAGGAAGTTCAAACTCGACGCCCACTTCTCGTTTGCCCGGTTGATCGGGACCGAGATTGACCACGCGGCAGACCAGTTCTTCCATGGTTTGCACGTTCTTGATTCCGAGAAGCTGGCCGATTTCGTCCGTCAAGGCCAACTGTATGAGCGCCCCGTGCGCATTTACGATAAGGGTATGAGTCTCTTCCGAGGCTACGTTATCTCCGGGTCCCTCTCTGAGCACAACAATAGGAAGCCTCAGGCACACACGCTGACTTCGCCGTAAATGCGACGTCTTGTTGCTAGGCTGAAGATCGGTGGCGCTCATGGTCGCAGATTCACACCATTCTTATCGGCAGTTCTAGGGCCAAACTAGAGTGAATTGCTTTTTTCCCGTAATGGCACAATCCACACTCCAGTAGGGCAGGCGTCGGCCGTAGTCCATCGACCGCACCAAGTCTATTCGCGTCCTTGAATCCCGCTTACTTGCGCGTCAGATGAAAGACCAGGAGGGTGTCTTTGTCGTTTTGACGCCAGGTCCAGGTTTCCGTGATGTGGTTGGAGTCGTCGAAGCGGATGACGAGGTGCTGCTGATGTCCCGCGGAGGGTGACTTGAGATTTCCCGCGCTTTGAAATTCAAAGACGAGGTCTTTGACGTCTTCAGAATCGGGAATTGCCCGCATGCGGGGTTGATTGTTGGTAGGGCAATAGTGGACCAGAGCAATGGAATCCTGGTCGACGCTGTAGAGCGAGACCATCTCGTCCATACCGGACATTGCAAGCGTTTCCATGACGGCGGTGTTTGAAGCCATGGGCTTGAAGGTCGTTTTTACGACCATGCCGTGCTCATCTTTTCCTTCCCAGTCTCCCGCGAGAGATAGGAGCTTTTTGAAAGCCGCGGCGGAATAGGTAGTCGCGAGAATCGGCGCGGCCGTTATGGATGCGAACAGAAACAGAAGTAGGGTGAGTCTGCTGCGGTTCATGAGTGCTTGGACGGAGAGCGAGCAAAAAACGATAGCAGCTTCAGATAAGGCTAGTGCCAGAGCTAAGAGTTGCGGGGGGCGGTCGTGGCGACTTCAATGATCGGATTCGGGAGCTGGCGCATGGTACGGACAAAGACTTGTACGATGGCGCCGTCAAACTGCGCGTTGGCGCAGCGTTCGAGCTCGGCGAGGGCTTCGAGAGAGCTCCGGCCCTTTTTGTATGTGCGATCGCTGGTGATGGTGTCGTAGGCATCGGCTACGGCGATGATGCGGGCGCCGAGAGGAATGCCCTCGCCGGAGAGAGCGTCGGGATAGCCGGAGCCATCGAAAAATTCGTGGTGATGCAGAACCATCTCGCGAATTCGAGCCAGCGGAGCGAGAGGATCCAGAATCTTGGCGCCGAATTTTACGTGGGACTTCATGGTTTCCCATTCGTCGGGATTGAGCGGGCCGCTCTTGTTTAAGATTCCTTCGGGGATGGCGACCTTCCCGATGTCGTGGAGCACGCCTCCAAGACGAATCTCCTCGATCTCTGCGTCGCTCATATTGAGAGATTCAGCGATGAGAGCAGCATACGCGGAGACTTTCTGCGAGTGTCCCTGGGTGTAGTGATCCTTTGCGTCAATCGCGAAAGCGAGAGACGTAACCGTGTCGAGGACGGCCTGAGGCAGGCCTTCTGGCCCGCGCGAGGACGAGGGTACCGTGGGCTTGGTGTTGGGAACCTCAGTGGTGGCAAGCGACTCGGTGAATTGTTTGAGGCGCGAGTAGATTTCTTCAAAGGCTTCCGGACCAGTTGCAAAGAGGCGCTTTAGAGTTACGCCGAGGTAGGCTTCGAGAACATCGCGCTTCCATTTTTTCGCTTCGTTGGGGTCGAAATGATCGGCCGTCGAAACGGCATTTCCTCCCTGATGCTTGGACAAATACATCGAGGCGTCGGCGACCTGGATAAGCTCTTGCGGCGAAGAGCCGTGGAGCGGATAGCAGGCGATACCAAAGCTGGCGCTGATGTTTTTCTCGCGCAGAAGCGGATCCGCGGAAACCCAGCCGCGCAGCTTGGTGGCAAGCTGCCGGGCATGCTCCATGTTGGTTTCCGGCATCAGAATGACGAATTCGTCGCCGCCGTAGCGGGCTACGACATCCGAGCGACGGCAATTCGTTTCGAGGATGTGGCCAACGCGCTGGAGAACGAGGTCGCCTTCGAGGTGGCCGTAAAAATCGTTGACGAACTTAAATCTGTCGAGGTCCATCAGTACAAGAGCGAAGGCGCGACCGGCGCGTGTGGAACGTTTCCACTCGGCGGAAAGGGCTTCCATGAAAAAGCGATGGGTCTTGACGCCTGTGAGACCGTCGGTAATGGCCTGCTCCTGAGCCTTCTGGAAGGAGAGGGAGTTGTGCAGCGCGCCAGCAATGAGGTCGGCAAGCGTACGAAGAAGGAGAATCTCTTCCTCGGAGAATTCCACGTGGAACGAAGATTCGACGTACAACACGCCGTGGAGCTGTTCGGCGTAGAACACTGGGAGAGCAATGGCCGCAGCGGAATCCGGCAAGAGCGGTTTGTGTGGGGACTCTAGGGAGGTGGAAGACTGGTAGTCCGCCAATTGGCCGCTGCGTGCCACATGGCCAATGAGGCCATTGCCAAGGGGAATGCGGCGGCCGAGAGCCCCTCGGCGAGCGCCGGCTTCGGCTTGAACGACGAGCTCGCGCGTCGAGTATTCGAGCACGCTGATGCCGATGTGATCGTAAGTTAGTCCTGCCTCGAGCTGCTCGGCAATCTTGGCGAGCATTTCGTCGGGATTGAGCGTGGCGATGGCGTTTCGAGAAATGGTGTTCAGCAGCGAAAGATGACGCGCTTTGGTGCGCTCTTCATGGAAGAGGCGTGCGTTTTCGATGGCGATACTCGCTTCGCTGGCGAGCACGCGCATGAGCTCGAGATGCCCTTCGTCAAAAACGCGCTCGTTTTCCGAAAAAACAGCCATGGCGCCGATGGCGTGATCGTAAGCGACGAGCGGAACGCCGCAGAAGCAGCCGTTCTGGAGAATGGGTTCAACGCCAAGTTTTTTGACTTCTGCGGCGTAGTTTTCGCGAATAAGCACGGGTTGGCGCGTGCGAATAATGTATTCGGTGAGATAATTGCCGGCCGGCCGGCTGCGCGGAGGCCTCAGTGTGCCGCCAGTCACTTCTATTTCGAACTGCATTTCATCGCGAAGAGGATTGAGCGCGCCGATGTAAAAATTCTCGACATCGAAGAGGCGGCGGAGCTCTTCCCAAACTTTGCGGAGCAGGTCTTCCTTGTTCAGCGTGGAGCTGAGGGCGCGGCCAATCTCGTTGAGGACGTGAAGCTCCTCGGACCGGCGGGACGTCTGCTGGATGAGATAACTGTTTTCGACCGCCATGCCGATTTGGTGGCCTAACGCGAGAAGCAGGCGGTATTCGGCGGGAGTAAAGCGTCGGCTGTCTGGAGTGCCGAGAAGAAGCACGCCAAAAGCATGCTCCTTGGCCTGTAAGCTGATGGCCACGATGCTGCGCAGACCTTGGGAGAGAGCGAGTTGGCGGAAACGACGAATGGGCTCTTCCCGCTCGAGGGCAGCGACAGTGTCGTCGTTGCGAAGATCGCGGAAACCGAGTAAACCGCCAAGACGTGAGACAAGACCAACGAGATAATCGTCGAGCCCCTGTTCCTGCGCGGTGCGGCAGAAATTATCGCTCAAGCCGACAGCGACGACAGACGTGGGGCCTTGCGGGTCGCCATGATGTAGAAACAGCGCGCCAGCGGGAAGACGCACAACTCCCAGCACGCGGTCCAGCGCCTGAGCAAGCATGCGTTGAATTTCTCCGCCGACGAAACTCGAGGTGGCGAGATTGAGATTGGAGAGCGCCAACATGTTGCGCTCGACGCGGCGCTTTTCCTCCTCGTAGAGTGCCATGACCATGAGCATGGCGACGAAAGCGGAGGGAACGGCGGCAGCTGTCTGGAAACTGATATCGCGGAAGAACGGAGCGGTGCGGAAGAAGGAGAAAGTTACCCCAACGACGGCCCATACGACAAAAGTGACGGCGAGAAGCCAGTCAGCAAGTGTCTCCTGACGGCGACTCTCTTGCCAGAAGATGTAGGCGACGGCGAGAAAAATCGCGGCTGCAGGAAGAATCAGCGGAAAGTTGAACCAACCGAGAGAAACGGCACCGGCCCAAAACACGAGCACGCCGCCAGCGGCTGCAGCAGGGATAGTCCAAAGTTGACGCCCCGCGTAAAGCTGGGCGCCAAGAAAGAAAAAGATTCCCGCAGCGGCATAAAGCAATTGATCGAGCGCAGTCTGGAGCGGCCACGAGTGATTGCCCTGGGAGATTGCTGGCCCGATATAACTCAGAGCGACCATCGCCCATCCGGCAGTCCAGTAAAGGAGATAGGGCCGGCGCTTGAGCTGGTAAATATAGGCAAAGAAGCCGGCCACCAAAGATGTAGCCGCCAACAATGCCAGTGCGATGAAGCTCTGGTTGGTCAAGGCCTCGGTCAATTCTCCGTCCCGAACACGGACGGCTCCGTTGCAACGTACAAAAACGGCGAAGCGACTTGCGCGTCAGGAGGAACCTGAAACCTCGACGGTCGCACACGGGGACAGCTGTGCGGCCGCGCGAGGGGGCACCTCGATGCACAATGCCAAGTACTTGTGATTATGGATGATGGAATTTTCAGGAAGCAAGCGTACCGGGGTACCGGTTGCCAAAGAGGCAGCAGGGAGGGGGTAACGGTTTCCATACAAAGTGAACGGGGCGGAAGCTGGGCGTCGTCCAACATGTCCATTTTGGGCCGGACGAGGGCCAGATTGGACGGAGTTTGGGTGTTTCGCTAGACTGAAGCATTGAAATTAGAGCGCAGGACACTCCATAAGCGCGAGCGAAATGACTAACAAACCACAGGACGGCATACGCGTACGGTTTGCGCCATCTCCGACAGGGTATCTCCACGTGGGAGGCGCGCGGACGGCGCTATTTAATTGGCTATTTGCGCGGCGGCAGCACGGCACGATGATCCTGCGGATCGAAGACACCGACGCGGAGCGGAACAAGCCGGAGCTGGTAACGGGTATTCTGGACGGACTGAAATGGCTCGGCGTCCACTGGGACGAAGGCCCGTTTTACCAATCGCAGCGAACAGAACTTTATCGTGAAGCCGCAAAAGAATGCCTTGCGAATGGCACCGCCTTTTTGTGCTACTGCCCGCCGGAAAAGTACGCCGGCGGAGACCACGCGGAGCCTGCCCAGGACGAAGAGCCCAAGGGCGGTGGCGCGCGCCGCGTGACGCGCTGCAGTTGCCGCGACGGCAAGCCATCGACGCCAGGCGCGAAACCGGCGGTGCGTTTCAAAGTGCCTCTCGGCGGAACGACGAAATTCACCGATGTCGTTTTTGGAGAGACGGAATTCTCGAATGACGAAATCGAGGATTTCGTGTTGCTGCGCTCTGGCAAGGGCGACGAAGAGTTCGGCCAGTCGATGTATCAATTGGGCGTGGTGGTGGACGACATCGACATGCGCATCACCCACGTGATTCGCGGCGCCGACCATCTTTCCAATACGCCGAAGCAAGTGCTTTTGTACCGCGCGTTGGGAACCGAGCCGCCTCTGTTCGCGCACTTGCCGCTTATTCTGGGCCCCGACAAGAAGCGCCTGTCAAAGCGACACGGTGCGACGGACGTCAACATGTACCGCACCGAAGGATTTCTGCCTGAAGCGTTTCGGAATTTCCTGGTGCTGCTGGGCTGGTCGCCAGGGAACGACGACGAGTATCTGCGCACGAACGAATTGATTGAACGATTTTCGCTCAAGGGCGTCAGCCGGACGAACGGTGTATTCGATAAACCCAAGCTCGAGTGGTTCAACACCCAATATCTGCAGAAACTTCCTATCGAAGAGCTCCTGCCGGAAGTGGAAGCCGAATTGAAGCGCAGCAAATTGTGGAAAGAAGAATGGGCCGCGGGCGCCGAGCCAGGCCCGGACGGAAGAGATCACGCGTGGTTTTCGCGGACAGTGGACTTGCTCCGGCCAAGAATCCGATTGTTGCCGGACTTTTCGTCTTGGTCGCTAGCATTTTTCAGCGACGAATTCCCCGTCGATCAGGCAGCGAAGGAAAAGTTCTGGAAGGATCCGAAAGTCCCCGAGCTGCTCGCAAAACTAGCCGACGCCCTTGCTGCGCTACTAGAATGGAATCACGATGCGTGCGATCACGCTTCGCGCGCGGTCGCCGAGGCCGCCGGCGTAAAAGCCGGCTTGCTGATCAACGCCTGCCGCGTGGCCATCGTCGGGCAAGCGGTAGCGCCGCCGCTCTTCGATACGATGGTCGTACTCGGTCAACAGCGCGTCGTAAGCCGCTTGCGCAAAGCCTTCACCTAATTCCCAAAGAAATTGTTTGCGCAAACCGCCCGGCAATTTTCTTAGCGTTTTTTATTCGCTGGTTATTCGTCCCGCAAGGCAACGACGGGATCCACGCGGGCCGCGCGCTGCGCGGGGATCACACATGCGGCGAGCGCCACGACAATCAACGACGCCGCAGTGCCGGCATAGACAAGCGGCGCCGCTGGCGTCACCCCGAAGAGCAAAGTCCGCAGCAATATCCCCAGAATTCCCGCCAGCGCCGCGCCCGTTACCAATCCGACGGCGCTCAACTTCAATCCGCGCCCCAAAATCATCCGAGTAACATCGCTCGGCCGGGCGCCCAAAGCCATCCGCACGCCGATTTCGCGCGTGCGTTGCGCGACGGAGTAAGCCAGCACTCCGTACACGCCGATGCACGCCAAAACCAGCGCCAGCCCCGCGAAAATCCCAAGCAACATCATGGGCCGCGAGCGGTCGGCAACGTTTTCCGCCATAAGCTGATCCATGGTGCGAATGAAGGCGACGGGGCGATCCGCATCCACGGCCCAAACCGCGCCGCGCAACGCATTGACCACGCTCGCAGGATCCTGCGCCGTTCTCGCAATTAGGTAATACGGCGAGGGGCTATCCACCTGATTCACCGGCACGTAGACCGCTGGCTTCATGTCCAGCAAAAGCCCGCGCTCTCGAATGTCTTTCACCACTCCTACCACGGTTCGCCACGGCTCTTTAGACCCTGTAAGCTTCAAGCGTTTTCCAACGGGATCCACGCCAGGCCAATGACGCTTCGCCAGGAACTCGTTGATCACGACAACCGGCTGGCTGGACTCAATATCGCGATCCTCCAGAAGCCGCCCCGACTCAAGCGTCCCGCCTATAGTCTCTAGATAACCCGCCGTCACTTCGCGGTACAGCGCGTCGTTGTCCTGCCCCGGCAAAGTGGGCGGTGCGCCCTCGATGGCGTAGCCTTCCGTATCTCCGATCGAAGTAAACGGCACGTCTGAACCAAATCCGACGCTCTTTACGCCAGGAAGTGTTCGCGTCCGATCGAGCACGTCTCGATAAAACGCGCGAATCTTTTCGTTGGTGTTGTATTTCTTGTCGGGCAGCGGCACGCCCATGGTCAAAAGGTGGTCGGAACGAAATCCCAGGTCCACGCGGCGCAGATTCCACAATGTCTCAATCATCAAAGCCGCGCCCACCAGAAGTGCAAAAGCCATGGCGAATTGCGCTACCACCAAAGTATCCCTCAGTCGTACGCCGCCTCGAGACTCACCGGCTCGCGTACCTTCCTTAAGCGATTCCTGCAAGGAAACGTCCGTCGCCCGCAGAGCCGGTACCAACCCAAAAAATATCCCGGCTAAAATCGAAACGGCCGCCGTGAACAGCAACACGGGCGCGTTTAAAGCAAAGCCATCGCCAGCGATTTGCGAAGGAACGAGATTTTTGAAGACGCCCCAGCAAAGCCTTCCAACAAGAAGGCCCGCCACTCCTCCTCCGACCGAAAGCAGCAAGCTTTCCGTAACAAGTTGCGCGGCGATTTGCGCGCGGCTCGCGCCCAAAGCGATGCGCACCGCAATTTCCCGGCGTCGTCCGGCCGCACGGGCCAAGAGCAGATTCGCCAGGTTCGAGCAAGCAATCAGAAGAACGAGCACGGCGGCGATCTGCAATACCCACAGGCCCGTCGCGGTATCGCCGGCAAATTGTTTGCGAATAGGAACGACGACAGCGCCAATATTTGTGTTCGTGTCGGGATACTGCTGCTGCAGGCGCTTGGCGATCACTTGGACATCACGCTGCGCCCGCTCGCGCGTAACACCAGGCTTCATCCGCGCGACGACTTCCAGGTCATGCCGGTTACGCCTGGCGAGGTCCTCCGGAGTAAAAGAAGCCGGTACCCAGTAATCTGTTTGATTGTCGGGAAAAAAGAAGCCGCGAGGCATGACTCCCACGACCGTTGTCGCCTCATCGTCCATCAAGATGGTACGCCCGAGGACAGCAGGGTTGCCGCCAAAGCGCCTCTGCCAGAGAGCAAAGCTCAGAACCACGACCTTGCGCTTGGCAGCATCCTCTTCGGCAGTAAAGGGCCGCCCAATGGCAGGCTGAACGCCGAGAACATCAAAAAAGTTGGGTGTGACGCGCCGCCCAAGCGCCTGCTCCGGGGCCTGATCGCCGTTGAAGGAGGCATTGGCGTAGCGAATTGCTACCACGTCGGTAAAGACCTGGTTCTGCGCCCGCCAGTCCACGTAATCTGCCGCCGACAAGTTGTTTTGGGGAAAGCCCACGTAGGACGCGTCTTCCCAGAGCATCACGAGCTGCCCTGGATCGGCATAGGGCAGAGGGCGCAGAAGCACTCCCTCTACCGCGCTGAAAATAGCTGTGTTGGCGCCGATTCCGAGCGCCAGGGCGGCTAATGCGGTGGCGAAAAACCCGGGATTGCGCTTGAATTGGCGGAACGCGGAGCGAAGGTAGGCGTAGAGGCTCATGCCGTAGAAGACGCTGGAGCGGCGAAAAGGTTCCTCAAATTCTAGTAGTGGGTCAGTTTCCGGTCACGGCGTTTGCCAGAACTTTAGTCGCTTTTGCGCTCGCCCTGAAAGTCCATCGCCCAGCACAGGTGACACGCGCGTCGTGGTTCGGCTAGAGGCAGCGCGGGACGGGGGCCTTGCATCCCATGTTTGCGGACGGAGATAACCAGGCAGGTATGGTACCTAGTACCTACCGAGGACTCCCACGAAGATCAAGACGGGGGAAACTTAAATGAAAACTGCGGCGCTGGTCGTGTGTCTGGGCATGGTCGTGTGGGGATGTGGATCGGGAAACATGGTGAACGTAGCAAGAAATGTCGTGATGAAGGGCGGACAGTGGGAGTACGTGGTGACGCCGAACAGCGGCGGCGCCACGCTGAACTTTGAGGCAAATGTCCCGGGGACGAATTTGCAGTTCAATGGGACCAACGCAATGATTTTTTACCCATCGCAGGTAGGCTTGACCGGTCCGACTACTACGCCGATCTACTGCAGCTCCTTCGCCTTCAACGGCGAGATCAACGCCAACGTCGTGAAGGGCAATTTCGATTGGGGAGATACGTCGCAGCGATTTGCCAGTTTTTCCGGAGAGCTCGCGGCGGATGGGCAATCGCTCTCGAACGGCGCCTACTCGGGCCAGTCGTGTGCGGGCGGCGACGGGCCGGGAACTCCCAAGCCGGATTTTAAGGGAACGTTGACGGGCAGTATTATTGCGCCGGTGAACGGCACGTACAGCGGCAAGCTCACAAGCAGTTTGTTCGGAGCGGACGTGGTGACGTTCGTGATCACGCAGAATCCAGATTTCTCGCTGAACATCTCGGGAACCTCGGTCGAGAACGGCGTGACGACCATGTTTGCGTCGCTGCCGCAGTCGCAGACGCCGGCGTCACTGGGGGTGGTGACGGGCGCTTCTGTTTTCTGGGGCGGGACGGCGGAGAATGTGAATGGATCGCAGGATTTTTCGTTCTCCGGGCACTTGAACTCAATGGCAACGCAGTTGACGGCGACAATTTTCCAAGTCGGGTCGAACGAGACGGTGACCGGGACGCTGACGCGGCAGTAGAGGGGCAGGAGGGGGATGCCGCGCTGCCTTCGAAGCGCAGAGCGAAGGTAGGCGTAGAGGTCTATGCCTTTGAAGACGCTAGAGCGGCGAAAAGGGTCCTTCTTATTGATACGTTTTTGGGTGTATCACAGGTCATGCGAGAAGCATTTCGCGGATGCTGGCCGCTCAATCCGAAGCTTACTGCAACGCCGATTTGGTATCGCCCATCTTTTTCTCGATTTTCTTGTGCAAGATCGTGACGCCGACCGTCGGATTATCTCGTGTCCCGGAAATTGAGATGGGAATAACTGCTCCGGCCCCCTCTTTCGCGAAGAACGGATCAAGAGCCTTCAGAAAAAAAGATTTTGTCCCTGTGACGGTTTGAGAGAGCTTTGCCTGAAGGCGAAGGTGTCCATTGAGATCGATTTGGCCTCCCTGGATTTGATAAGTGCCGGCGAGGTCGATGGTCGCTCCAGGAACGCCGAACGTCAAATTGGAAAAAGTGATAATGCCCTTTTCCAGATGGAATCTGCCTCGGAGATCGGAGACCGCGCTTCCCGCATCGTCGTCGCTCGGCTTGCCTTCACCGTGGCGGCTCAGGGACTCAAGTTTTCCTCGGACTTCCGCGCTGGTCCACCGCGCATCGTCAATACCAATCTGACCGTCGAGAATCATCTTACTCAGAACTTTTTCTTTCCCAGGAGGCAGAATCAATTTTGCCTTGATCTTTGCAGGGCCGCTCAAGATCGGTTTGTCGGAATTCATAGCGAGACTGAGGATATCCTGGATGCGGGCGTTAGGCGCGCCGATGTTGAGGACGATCCTGTGCCCAATGTGGCCGGGCTCGTTAATGACGCTGCCTTCCGCAATGATGACCGAGCGAGCCAGCGTGGCGCGCACGGGATGAAGAAGCGTATCTCCGTTTGTGCCGTCGACCGTGGCGGAGTATTCGGTGTGGAGCGGCACAGGTTTGCCAATTTTGTCGAGCGAAAAATCCGGCGTGTCCGTCTCGCCCTCCACTTGAAGCTCCGCTATTTCGCCGTTGTACTTTCCTGCCGACGACAAAATGCCCGCGATCCCGGGGAAGGGCCCAAGATCGGCGTCGGTGAATTTGTACGTACCGGAAACAGGCGTGGCGCTGGGCTCATCGAGATTCCACGGACCGAAGTCGCCGGTGGTGTCGATTTCCCCTTTGGGTTTCGCGTTCGTCAGTTTCCCGTGGAAATGAAAGGGCTTGTCCAGACTTGCGGAAGTGAAATCAAGATCGTGAATGTCCCATTCCAGCGGTT
>Ga0210394_10005101_pt1 | contig 14878 bp, 10 predicted proteins | sample IncBWC12MmetaG_FD_160121 | JGI IMG/M metagenome (GOLD analysis project Ga0210394, IMG submission 160121) | Forest soil microbial communities from Barre Woods Harvard Forest LTER site, Petersham, Massachusetts, United States - Inc-BW-C-12-M | ecosystem: Environmental > Terrestrial > Soil >... | reverse complement strand
GACGAGGTCACCGGCAATTTCGGAAACACGTCTTCGTACGGTTCGGCGTAGGTCGCATCGGCCTCGGGAAAACGCTCGGCATTGGCGAACGCCTCGCGATCGTCGACCACCACGGTCGCAAATCCAGCCATGTTCGCGATCTTCGAAATGCTTTTCGAAACATGCCCGCCGCCAAAAATATAGGCTACTGGCTGCGGCGTCACCGGCTCGACAAAAATGTTCAATTGCCCTCCGCAGATCAGGCCGTTGTCGTAAGCGGCGTCCTGTCCCAGGCTGAACGTCAAGTGTCGCGGCTTCTCCGTCTCGATCACTTCGCGCGCCGCGTTCCAGACCTCGGCCTCCACGCACCCGCCGCCAATGGTGCCGACCATCGACCCGTCCTCGCGCACCAGCATTTTGGCGCTCTCATAGCTCGGAATGGACCCGTTCACCTGCACGATAGTCGCGACGGCGCACTTCTGCCCCAGCTTGCGAAGCCTCACGATTTCGTCGTAAACGTCCACTCAATTTAATTATAACGGGCGTGTGAGAAAATAACCCGCCGGAGAAAGAATCAGCACACCCTCGATGACCTTGCCATAGTAGGGCCCAAAATGTTTAAGGTCGGCACTGAGAAGATGAGTCGCGTCGGATTTGATTGCTGCCAATAGAATGGGAGCGTCTTTGGCCGGCAGATGAACCCCCTCCGGCAATGGCGTGTGCGCCAGAAGCGGGGCTAGGTCGACGGACTGAAGCAGCGTCTCCAATCGCTCAATTTGCTCGGGTTTCCGAAGATTGCGCCGAGCCTCTCTAGCCGCGTAATGTGACGAGATCAGACGCACATCGGGCATCCGCCAGAGTATTAGGAACTTCGCCTCACGGCGGTAGGCAGCGGAAAACAGTACATTGGCATCGAGGAAAACGATGTCCATGAGAAAGCGTCAACGTTTCGGTGGACGCCGGTGCGCGATCTGGTCGGGATCTAACCCCATCTCGCGGACCTCTTCGCGAGCCGACTGGTAGTCCTCTTCGTCGATCGCGCTCATCAGGATGAATTCGGCTTTGCGCTCCGGGGTATAGATTTCGATCGGATAGGTGTCAGCGGGGCGAATCAAAATCCCATCCTCCCTCTCTTCCGCAATTACCAAGCTGCCTTCTTCGATCCCGAACTTGCGGCGGAATCGCGCCGGCACGACGATCGTGCCGCGCTTCCCGACTTTGCTGGTTTCGACGGCTGCCGGATTGTCGGATTGTCGGGCGCTCATGGCTACTTCGAGGCTATCATGTTCTTCTGTGCCCGAATCCTTCGACGTCATCATTATCGGCGCAGGCCATAACGGCCTGGTCACCGCCGCATACCTCGCCCGGGTCGGACGGCGTGTCGTGGTGGTCGAATCACGCGAACTGGTCGGCGGATGCGCTGTGACCGAGGAAATCTGGCCCGGCTACAAGGTTTCCACCGCATCTTATCTATCCAGCTTGATGCAGGAAAAGGTCGTCCGCGAACTGGAGCTGGAAAAATTCGGCTACCAGGTCGACGCCAAGGATCCAGCGTTCTTTTCCCCATTTCCCGACGGCCGCCATCTGTTCATGTGGCAGGATCGTGCCAAAACACTGGAGGAAATCTCCAAATTTTCGAAAAAAGATGCTGACGCGTATCCCAAGTATGAAGCGCACCTGGAGCGCCTGGCCATCGTCGCCGAATCGCTGCTGCTGACGACGCCACCCGATTTTCCGCCGCGCGGACCCGGCGATTTTCTCGAATTTCTTAAAATTGCCGGGAAATTACGCGGACTTTCGCGCGAGGAAATTGTCGGATTGGTGAAAATATTCACCCAGAGTGCCGCCGATTTTCTGGATCAATGGTTCGAATCGGAGCAGCTCAAAGTCACCCTCGCCACCGACGGCGTCATCGGAGCCAATGGAGGCCCGCGATCGCCCGGCACAGCCTATATTCTGCTCCATCACTGCATGGGAGGTGTCAACGGGCATCGCGGATTGTGGGGATTTGTCAGGGGTGGGATGGGTGCGGTCTCGAACGCAATCGCCGATTCCGCCCGCGCTAAGGGCGTCAAGATCCGCACCAGCGCCGCGGTGGCAAAAATCAAGGTTCACGAAGGCCGCATCCAGGGAGTCGTTCTTGAATCGGGCGAGGAAATCGAAGCCAGGATCGTCGCCAGCAATCTGGACCCTCGCCGGACGTTCCTCAAACTCACCGATGCCGCCGATCTCCCGCCTGATTTTCTCCAGTCCATACGAAGTTTCCGCTCCGAAGGCACATCGCTCAAGATGAACCTGGCCCTCAGCGGACTCCCCGAATTCGCCGCCTACCCCGGCGCTCCGGGCCCCCAGCATCGCGCGACCATGCATATCTGCCCTTCGGTCGAATACATCGAACGCGCCTGGGACGACGCCAAGTATGGGAAACCTTCCCAAAATCCGTTGATTGAGATGACCATTCCCACCATGTATGATCCGTCGCTTGCTCCTCCCGGCCGCCACATCATGGGAATTTTCCTGCAATACGCCCCTTATACCCTGAAAGGCGCCAACTGGGACGACCAGCGCGAGCCTTATGCCGACCGCGTGCTGGACGTAATCGAGGAGTATTGCCCGAATATCCGCTCCATTGTCTTAGAACGCCAGACGCTGACTCCGCTCGACCTGGAACGCCGCTTCGGCCTCACCGGAGGCAACATTTTTCACGGCGAAATGAGCCTCGATCAGATGTTTGTCCTACGCCCCGTGGCGGGATGGGCCAAGTACCGTACGCCTATCAAAAACCTGTACTTATGTGGTTCCGGTGCGCACCCCGGTGGAGGTGTGATGGGAGCCCCGGGCCACAATGCCGCGCAAGCGATCCTCAAAGCTTAGTCTTCCTGCCTTCTAAAGTAAGGCCACTTGCCCTGCCCGCCTTAAATTTCCCCTGAGATCGAATCCCGATCCGGCTTAAGGTTCCTAGGTAGGTCCTGTAGGGTGTGTCCCTGAAAGGATTGCAAAGCATTACCGTGTACATTTGATTTATGTTCCACTGGATTTGCCCCGAATGTGGTCGTGAAATCCCTCCCTCGGTGCAGGCGTGCCAGGCCTGCGACCCCACTGCCGTGGCTCCATCCGTTGTGGAACCTATTCAATCCGTGGCACTTGCCGAAGTCTTGCCACTGCCGGAATCCGCCCCGGAACAATTGCCGCTCCTCGAATCGCTTGCGATCGTGGAAAAACTGGCAGCCGTCGAAGCAGCGCCTGTAGCTCCTCTGGCAGAAACGGAACCGGAACCGGTCGCTGCGCCGGTGCCGGAGCCAATCCTGGCGGTCGAAGCGACTGCTATAGAGCCATCGCCGTCAGAGTCCAGCCCCATGCGTGAGCTTAGGGTTGTCTCAGTGCCCGCATTAGCCCCAAGCTTACGCATGGGGCTAACCTCAATTCCTCCGGTGTTTTCGAGTGTGAGCGTAGCTGAGACTGGTCCGGTTGCTGAAGCCGCCCTTGTGGCTGCTGAACCGGTCGTCGAACAGATTGCTGTGGTCGCAGCAACACCTGAGCCGCATCCTGCTCGGGTAGCTGACGCCGTTGAACCCGTCGTCGAGCCGACCCCTGCGATCGAACCAACGCCTGTCGCCGTGCGGTCGGAGCCTGCTCCGGTTGACGCGGCGGAGCCCGTGATCGTCGAACCGATCCCGGTGGTCGAGGCGACGCCCGTCGCGACGGAGCCTGCTCCGGTAGAGGCAGAGCCTGTCGCCGAAGAACCAGTCGTCGAACAGAGTCGGTTGGTCGAAGCAACGACCGTCGCCGCGGAGCCGGCGCCTGCTGCGGTGGTCGAAGCAACGCCTGTCGCCGAACAGATCGCGGTCGTCGAAGCGGTGGCTGTATCGACGGAGGCTGAGCCTGAACCGCTCGCCGAGGCAGAGCCAGTAGTCGAACTGGGGCCAGAACCGGTCGTTGAAGCAACGCCGGTCGCGAATGAGCCTGCTCCGGTGGCCGAGGCAGGGCCGGTGGTTGCGCCTAAGCTTGCACCGCCCGCCGAGATCGAGGCAGCGCACGTAAAAGCCGAGCCTGCTCCGGCGGCCGAGGCTGAGCCTGTCGTCGAACAGATCGCCCTGGTCGAAGTAACGCCGGTGGCCGTCGAAGCGGAACCAGTATCGGTAGCGGAAGCAGAGCCCGTCCCGGTAATCGCGGCGACTGCTGTTGAACCTCCGCCAGTGGCCTCCCCCGCTCCCCATGAATCGGCGCCCGAGTCCCCGATCAAGCTGAATGAGGTCCCGGACCCGCTGTTTGCGCTTGCCGTGGAAATACGCGCCGTGCAAGCCGCCCGCGCTGCCGCTCTCGGCGCGCCGCAGGAGTCTTTGGGACTTCTGGAACTGGCCGAAGCCGTGGCGGAGCCCGCGCCCGTCGCCCAGGCTCCATCGGTCGGGCAGACCGCGCCCGTGGCGCACTCGGTTCCGACTTCTACCCCGAAAGAAACTCCAGCGGTGGAACAACCCGCAGCCGCGGCCGAGACCTTTACCGCCGTCGCACTGCTGGCTCCGCCGGCCGCTGTAGAGACTCCGATCGAGGAACCGGTTGCCCTGGCTCCCGAGCCCGTCGTCGCGCCCGAACCGGTAGCCCAGCCGCAGCACGCCGCCCTCGTTCCCGAACCGCAGACCGAGCCCGAGGGCCCCACGCTGCCCTTCGCGCCGATGCAGAATTACACCCCGGCCACCAGCCGCTCCATCCTGCCCGTGCCGCCGCCCCCACAGATTCTGGCCGCCGATTCGGGGCCGCGCATCACGCTTCCCGGTCCCACTTTGCCGCCCGCGCTCACCCGCTTGCAGGACGCCAACGTCCTCACCGTGATCGGCGAGCAGACCGCGCAGCGCACCAAAGAAGCGCTTCCACCCGCCAAAAGCGGAGGGGTTCCCGGATGGCTGGTCAGCGCCCTGGTGATGATCGTGCTGCTGTCCGCCGGGCTGGCCGTGGTTTACTTCCTGCTGTTGCCGCGCACGGTGGCCGATGCCAAGCCTGCTCCCATAGCGGCGGCCGCGGCCAGCACACCCGCGCCCACCGGTGGGTCCAGTCCGCTTGCCAAGTTCGTCGAAGTGACAGGCTTCCGGATCGTTACCTCGTCGGCGGACGTTAACAAGAAAGCCGAGGTGCAGTACCTGGTGGTGAACCACTCCGACGCCGATATTTCCGACGCCAACGTGTTTATTACGCTGCGCAGCGCGAAGCCCGGGCAGGCGCCGTTGTGCCGCTTCTCCTTCAAGATTCCGTCGCTGGGGCCGTTTGAAGCGAAGGAAATGTCGAGCCCGATCGAAAAGTCGCCGCGCGCTCTCTCGCTGCCCGACTGGCAGGACGTGCGGGCCGAGGTGCAGATCAGCCAGTAGATCGCTCCGAGCAAATGTGGGGCGGGCTATCAGCCGGCCGCCGCCCTCTGAGCGGCTCTGTCGATCGACGAACAAGCCTGCTGGAAGCAGGCTGCCGGCTAAATAGCCCGCGCCACATCCACCGTGCCCATCCATAATCAGTCAACCCAGCCTGGTGTATGCGTCAGGCGTTCAACCGTTATCGTGCGGGCGGCTCCACCCTGGACCTGCAAAAGAAGCAGTGTAACGCTATCGGTATATCCTCGGATCATATATGCTGCGCGTCGAGGGCGTCCGCAAACACTACGATGGAGTGCAGGCTTTGCGCGGAGCCGGTTTCTCGCTGGCCGCCGGCGAAGTCCACGCGCTGATGGGAGAAAACGGGGCGGGCAAAAGCACGCTCGCGAAAATCGTCGCCGGATCGGTGCGCGCTGACGCAGGGCAAATTTTCCTCGACGAAAAGCCGGTCGAAATAAGGAATGTTCTTCAGGCGCAGCGGCTGGGAATCGGGATTATCTACCAGGAACTCGACCTGTTCCCGCACCTCAGCATCGCCGAGAATATCGCCATCGGGCGCGCGGTGAAGTTCCGCGAATTGAATCGCTTCGCACAGCCCTTTCTCGATCGCGTCGGGATTGCGCACAGCCCTCGGACGATGCTTGGATCGCTTCGCACCGGGGAAATGCAGTTGGTCGCTATCGCCCGCGCGCTTGTCTCCCATGCGCGCGTCCTGCTGATGGACGAGCCCACCAGTTCGCTGTTCGATGACGCGGTGGAGCGGCTGTTCCGGCTGATTGCGGATCTGAAGCGGCAGGGCGTCGCCATCGTTTACGTCTCCCACAGGATGAATGAAATTTTTCGGATTTGCGACCGCGTCACGGTGCTGCGCGATGGAGCCACGGTGGGTGCCCGGGCGATCGCGGAAACCACGCCGGACGAGTTGATCCGCATGATGGTGGGCCGCGATCTGGATTCCATTTCGCGGCGCGAACCGGTGTCCCTACCGGTTCTCCTTTCGGTTAAGAATCTGTCCACAAAAAAGCTCCAGAACATTTCCTTCGAATTGCGGCAGGGAGAAGTGCTGGGCATCGCGGGGCTGGTGGGCGCGGGTCGCAGCGAGATTGGGGCGGCCCTGTTCGGGCTCGACGAACGAGTCAGCGGATCGGTTTGTTTACATGGCCGGGAAATCGATCCGCGGTCTCCGGCCGAGGCTATGAGGCTCGGCATCGCTCTGGTGCCCGAGGATCGGAAGAAGGAAGGGCTCATGATGCAGATGAGCGTCGCCGAAAATGCAACAATGGGTGGCGCGAACTTTAGTTTGCGGCGGCGGCTTCAGCCGGCGCCCGGACATCGGCTAAAGCCGATGCTGCACGCTAAAGCTCACGCCACATTGATCGATCGGGCCGCGGAATCGCGCGCTCTCGATCCCGTCTTTCGCAGCCTGGCGCTCAAAACCGCGTCCAATGACGCGCGCGTCAGCACGCTCAGCGGAGGCAATCAGCAGAAGGTGCTGCTGGCGCGCTGCCTGCTCGCCAATCCCGATGTCCTGTTCCTGGACGATCCCACCCGAGGCGTCGACGTAGGCGCGAAACAGGAGATTTACGCCATCATCGAAAAACTCAAAGCGGAGGGCAAGGGCATCCTCCTGGTGAGTTCCGAACTGCCCGAACTGCTGCGCTGCTCCGACCGGATTTTAGTGATGCGGGAAGGCCGCGCCACGGCGACCTTCGATTCGAAGGACTCGACCGAGGAACGTATCATGAAGTCTGCCGCTTTATGAAGAAAATCCTCGCTTGCGCCGTGTTGCTCACGGCTTGCTCCGCTCCCAGGAAAGAATTCTTCGTCGCCTTCAGCCAGTGCAACAATGCCGAACCTTATCGCGCCGCGCAAAACGCTCTCATGACGAAACTGTTCGCCGAAGCGGGAGGCGTCAGGCTGGTCATCGCCGACGCGCAGCAGGACAACAGCAGGCAGGTCGCGCAGGTGGAGACCTTCATTCGCCAGAAGCCCGACCTGCTGATCGTCGCGCCGAACGAGCGCGCTGCGCTCACCGCTGTCATGGGGCAGGCCATGGAGGCGCACATCCCGGTGATTTGTCTCGAACGCGACATTTTGCAGCCGAATTACACCACCTATATTCACAGCGACAACATGGAGATCGGGCGCCTGGCGGGCCAGTTCATTGTCGACGCTCTGACGAAGAAATACGGCGCGCCGAAGGGCAGCGTGGTCCAGATGCGCGGGCTGCTGGGGGTTGAAGGCGAGATCAAACGCGACGGCGGAGCGAAAGAGATTTTGGCCAAGTACCCGGAAATTCACATCGTCGCCGAGTCCGTCGCGGACTGGATTCAGGCCAAGGCGAAGGACCGCATGACGGAGGTTCTGCGCGCGCAGCCGAAGATCGACGTATTGTACGGGCACAACGATCCCATGGCGGTCGGCGCGTATCTGGCGGCGAAAGAGCTCGGACGGGAGAAAGAGATCGTCTTCATCGGGGTCGACGGGTTGGATGGCGAAGCGGGTGGTGTGAAGAAGGTTGCCGACGGCATTCTGGCCGCGACGTTCGTGTATCCGCTGTGCGTCGATAAGGCGGTGGAAGTCGGATTAAAAATGCTGCGCGACCCGTCGTTCAAGCCGGAGAAGGAATACACTCTCCCGTCGACGATCGTGAAGAAATAGTGACTCCCCAAATCCCTGCCCCCACGGACGGGGTTATAACCCATGGCGTGAGCCAGGGGATTCGGAGCTAACGAATCCGCAGGTTCCCCAGCCAGAATGTGTTCGCGCTGCTCCCACCGCTAATATCGGCGATGGCGATCGACTTCCAGTGCGACGGGTCGAATTTCTCCGGTCCCGCGCTATTCTCATGCTCAAAATCGTCGAGGCTCAAATCGACATGGAAGACCTTGCGCCCCGGCGGCGGATAGATGGTCAGGTGGTGGCGCGCTCCCTGCTTCGTCTCCAGCGCTACTAAAATTGTGGCTTCGTTCTCCGAGGCGATATCGAACGTCAGACGTTTGGCTTTCTTGAGGTCGAGGCTGCCCACGCGGCGCACCATGACGGCGAACGGCTCCGTGGTTTCGGCGTACGTGGCTTTTAACGACGGCTCGCCGAGGGGGCCGGTTTCAGGGACGAACTTCAGAGTCATTCCGCCAGGCGTCATCCACTGCAGAAAGCCCCGGTCGAACGCGTCGATGGTGTTTTCGGCCGGCGCGTGCGCCGTTTCCCACACCTCAAAATTGTCGATCAAAATCGAGTGCGCGCCGGTCGCCGCCGTCACCGCGATTTTTCCCTCGGCCGCCGCGCCTTGAAGAAAGGTAGCAAAATCGAAGACCCCGATTCCCTCCACCTGATCGAGGTCGAGCTTGCCGTCGGCGTCGACCGGGTCCGTGGGGCCGTCGGAAAGGTCGAAATCGCGCGGCGTCAGTTCGATTTGCTGCCAGGTGTTGGCGGGCGACCAGAACAGCGCTACATAATTTCCACCGCCCGGCTTGCGCTCGCTGAGCAACACGCCGACGGTGGTATCGTGATCGGTCCTGGCGCGGAATCGCACGCTCTTCATGGAAGCGAAGGAATCGTCGGCGGGAAGAACGGCGGCCGCGAACCGCTTCGTCCCCAGTTCGTATTTGAATTCGACCGAACTGGCCGAGGTTGAGTTCACCGAACCGCCCGCACCCATGGCAATCCACGTTTGAGCAGCCGCGATGGCCCCGGAAATAGCGAAAAGCAATAGTCCGCGCATATCTTTATGTCTACAATAAACGCACTAACTGCCGGGGAAGTTCCATACTCCCAATCTTCAGGTCCATCTTTTGTGAAAAACAAAACAACGATGCAGCAAAGCTCGATCGCTCACTGGCCGAGCGTTGATGTGGCGCGAGCTTTAGCTTGCAGCATCGGCTTTAGCCGATGTCCCAAAAACGTCGGCTAAAGCCGACGCTGCAGACTAAAGTCCGCGCCACCCTATTGGCTTTTTAGCGCCGGGCAGGTATACGATGCGCCGGTGATGCGGTTTCCGATGGTCGATTTGCTCACGATCGAAAGCCTCACGTCGGTTGGCGTTTCCGCGTACTCGCAAATTTTCCGCGCGACGTTTTTATAGATGCGGATTTCCGGATACGGAGGCACGTTCATCTCGTTGGCCGACCATTCGCCGATGTCGATGGAATCGAGCTCAGGGGTTTCCACGCGGACGTAGTCGGCGATTCCATCGGGCAAGCGGTCGAAGAGTTTGTCGCTGATGTAAATCAGCCCGTGATTTTCATTGCTGGCATACATGGCCGACGACAAATAGTGATCCCAGAAGCCGAAAAAGCTCAGCGCGGGCGCCACCGTAAACAGGACCAGGACGGCGGCATGGAACGGACCCTCGCCAAACAGGATTCCCCTCGCGGACTCGGCGGCCTTCCAGAAAAGAATGACGACGGCCGCGGCTATGGCGATATTCCAGGGCCAGACGACGTAGTTGTAGTTTTGTCCCAACGGCCCGAGAGACATCAATATGAACACATGCATCGCGAGGGCTAGGATCAAGGCGGGAGTGCGGAATTTCCGGCTGAGCAGCGCGATGCCGATCCACAGTTCGACAAATGGCGCGGCGACCGAGAGAGGATGCACCATCGCCTGGGCGCGCTGCGGCAGGTGGCGCATAATCGGCTCCAGCAGCCAGGGAAAGCCGGTGTGGATGAAGCCGGCGTTGAGTTTTTGGGCGCCGCTCCAGAAATAGATGCTGGCGACGATCAGGCGGCAGGCGTTGGGCGACGCGAACGCCACGCCCAGCAGTAGAAAAAAATATTGATAGAACCACGGCTGCAAGCGCGATTGATCGCAGACCGCGAGCACCACGGCGAGGGTCGCGAAAATCGGAATCAGCCGAGGCGTGAGCGCCGAGAGCGAGAGCGCGAGCAGAGTCGCGCCGAACAAAATGTAGTCGAACGGATGCGGGATGGGTTTCAGGAACGGAAAGACGGGCGTGAGCGGATAATCGCGCGCGCTCAGCCATAATCTATAGGACAGAGCCATGCCCAGGATGGCGCCGGCGGCGATGGTCACGCGCAGGCAGAGCAATCGTCGGGCGGTGTCAGGCACTATATAGAGATGATAAGACCGGTTGCAGCCCTTGTCGCCACAACGATCGCCCTGGCGCAAACGCCCGATGCCGGGCGTAAGCAGTTCGAGAGTCACTGTGCGTCCTGCCACGGAGGCGACGGTAATGGAGGTGAGCTGGGGCCGGGAATCGTCGAAAGGGCCGCCAACAGAAGCGATCAGGAATTGACCGCGCTGATTCGCGGAGGCATTCCGGCGGCGGGGATGCCTGCGTTCAAGGTCACGGACGAGGAGATGCGCGGCCTGATCGCCCATGTGCGGACGCTGACGCCTCGCGGGGAAGCGCCGGCGCATGTGACGGTGCGGACCACGGACGGGAAATCGCTCGAAGGCGATGTGCTCAACAGCAGCTTCGCGGATCTGCAACTGCGCAGCGCGGATCAACGGGTGCATCTGTTGCGACCTCTGGGCGATAAATACCGCGAGGTGACTTCGCAGAAGGATTGGCCGAGCTATCACGGGTCGCCCAGCGGCAACCGCTACACGACCATCGATCAGGTCAACAAGACGAACGTGCAGAAGCTCGCGCCGAAGTGGATTTTCAATCTGCCCAACACTTCGCCTTCGGAAAACACGCCGATCGTCGTCGGAGGGCTGATGTACGTTTCGAGCGGTAATGAATGCTACGCGCTCGACGCGGGGACAGGGCGGCAGGTATGGCATTATTTCCGCCCTCGCACGAAAAATCTGAACGGAAACGCCGGCGGAGGGTTTAATCGCGGCGTGGCGATCGCGGGTGACCGGCTGTTCATGGTGATGGACCATGCGCACATTATTGGATTGAACAGGTTCACGGGCGCGGTGTTGTGGGACACGGTGATGGCGGATTGGAAGGAGAACTACAACGCGACGTCGGCGCCGTTGATTGTGGGGGATCTGGTGGTGGCGGGGATTGCGGGAGGCGATGAGGGCGTCCGCGGATTCCTGTCGGCGTTCGATCAGGCGACGGGAAAAGAAGCGTGGCGCTTCTGGACGGTGCCTAAGCGCGGCGAGCCTCTTTCGGAGACGTGGCAGGGGAATGGAATCGACCATCCGTCGGCGTCGACGTGGTTCACCGGCAGCTACGATGCGCAGTTGGGAACGCTGTACTGGCAGGCGGGAAATCCGGGGCCGGATTATAACGGCGACGAGCGGCTGGGGGACAATCTGTACTCGGATTCGACGCTGGCGCTGGATGCGAAGACCGGGAAATTGAAATGGTATTTCCAGTACACTCCGCATGACGTTTGGGATTGGGACGCCGCGCAGCCGGAGGTGCTGATCGACGCGCAGTGGGAGGGGCAGCCGCGCAAATTGCTGCTGCACGCGAATCGCAACGGATTCTTTTACGTGCTGGATCGGACGAATGGAAAACTGCTTCTTGCAAAACCGTTCGTGAAGAAGCTGACCTGGGCGAAGGAGATCGGCGCGGATGGGCGTCCGGTGCTGAATCCGGACCGCATTCCGACGACGGATGGGAATGTCACGTGTCCGGCGGTGGAGGGCGCGACGAACTGGTTTTCGACGTCGTTCAATCCAGCGACCGGCCTGTATTATTTGCAAACGCTAGAAAAGTGCAACGTGTATGTGAAATCCCAAATCGACTGGGAGGCGGGGAAGGCGTTTTTCGGCGGCGCGACGCGAGGAGTCCCGGGCGACAATCCGCAGAAGGTTTTGCGGGCCATCGATGTTCACACCGGGAAAATCGCCTGGGAGGTGCCGCAGAAGGGACGCGCGGAATCCTGGGGAGGAACGCTGGCGACGTCGACAGGGTTGGTGTTTGTTTGCGAGGACAGCGGGGCGTTCATGGCGGTGGACGCGGCGAACGGAAAAATGCTGTGGAACTTTCCGTTGAACGCGAACTGGAAGGCGTCGCCGATGACGTACGTGTTCGACAACAAACAGTATTTCGCTGTCGCGGCGGGGTCGGACATCATCGCTTTCGCGATGAGTAGCCAGTAGGAGTGAGGGTGAGGTGGCGTTCGCCCGCGGCGTGCCGCGTCGACACTCGTGTCGATGCCTGGGGACGGGCGTCGAGACGAGTCTCGACGCGGCACGCACGAGTGCGTACGCCACATGGCTAACGCCAGCGCCAGCCGGAGTTGCGCATCACCAAGGCCAAGGCGAGAGCGCAGTGCGCCTCCCGTTGGTCGGTAACGACGTGTTGAGGACCGTCCAGAAAAAAGTGTTGACAAAGCCGGCCTTCTCATGGAAGCCGCGACCGCAGGAAGCGATCACAAAGCCGCTCGAATACGCAACAGCTTCGCCCATAGCGGACCCAACTTGTCCAGCCGAAGTGCGTTCGCACCGTCCGACAACGCGCGTTCCGGAGCCTCATGCACTTCCATGAACACGGCGTCCGCTCCGGCTGCCACCGCCGCGCCGGCCAGGGGCTCGATAAACTGCGGCTGCCCGCCGGACCCGCTGCCCGCCGCGCCCGGAAGCTGTACGCTATGCGTTGCGTCGAACACCACCGGGTAACCAAGCCCGCGCATAATCGGAATCGCGCGCATATCGACAACCAGGTTGTTATATCCAAACGTCGCGCCGCGCTCCGTCAACAGAATTTTGGTATTTCCCGTCGACGCGACTTTTTCCGCCGCGTGCCGGATGTCGTGGGGCGAAACAAACTGGCCCTTTTTGATGTTGACGATTTTTCCCGTGCGCCCCGCCTCCACCAGCAAATCCGTCTGCCTGCATAGGAACGCGGGAATCTGCAAAATGTCGACCGATTCCGCCGCCAGCGCCGCCTGTGCCGGTTCGTGAATATCGGTCAACACCGGAAATCCGGCATCGCGCACGCCCTTCAGGATTCGCAGGCCCTCTTTCAACCCCGGCCCGCGATAGGCATGGACGCTGGACCGGTTCGCCTTATCGAACGAGGCCTTGAAAATGAAGTCGCCGACCGCCTTCCTGATTTCCCGCGCCAGAAAGTGAACGTGTTCTTCGCTTTCAATCACGCAAGGCCCGGCAATCAGAGTAAGTTCACGCCCGAACGTCAGCATGTCATCGTCCGATGTGGGGCAGGCTGGCATCCTGCGGCGGGTTGGCAACCCGCCTTTTCGACAAGAGGCCGATAGCCAATCGGCCGCAGGCTGCCAGCCTGCCCCACAAGCCTAAGCCGTAAGGTGACTCGCGCCAACGGTGACGATTTCCTTCTGCATCTTCCTGGTCTGGTGGTCCAGCGCCGCCCCGACAAACGCGCTGAATAAAGGATGCGGCTCCATCGGCTTCGACTTGAACTCCGGATGGAACTGGCACCCCAGGTACCACGGATGGTCAGCCAGCTCGCAGATTTCGACGTACACACCATCCGGCGTCTCGCCCGTCAGCTTCAGCCCGCGCTCCTTCAAAATCCCTTCGAATTCGCGATTGAACTCGTAGCGATGCCGATGCCGTTCGCTGATTTGCGCCGCTCCATAAGCGGCCCGCGCGAAACTGCCTTCCTGCAACATGCAAGGATATGCGCCCAGCCGCATGGTGCCGCCCAGTTCGTCGACGCCCTTCAACTCGCGCAGTTTATAAATGACGCGATTGCTGGTCGCCGGATCGAACTCCGTCGAATTGGCGTTCGCCAGGCCGCACACGTTCCGCGCATACTCGATGACCATGGTCTGCATGCCCAGGCAGATACCGAAATACGGCACTCTGCACTCGCGCGCGTAACGGATGGCGCACAGCATCCCCTCTACGCCTCGTCTGCCGAATCCGCCCGGCACCAGAATCCCGTCGAACCCTTCGAGCTGGGCGATCGCATCGGGCCAGGTCAGCCGTTCCGATTCGATCCACGTAATGTTGACCTTGGTTTCGTGCGCCAGACCACCATGCAGCAGCGCCTCTTTCAAGCTCTTGTACGAATCCTCGTACTCGACATATTTCCCTACCAGGCCAATAGAAACCTGATGCTTGGGATGATTCAGCCTGCCCACCATCTGCGTCCAACGCGACATATCGCGCGGGCCGACTTTATCGTCCAGATCCAGCAGCCGCAAGGCAATTTCATCCACGCCCTGCTCGGCGAAAACGATGGGGCATTCGTACACGCTCGCCACATCGACAGCCGTTCCCACCGCTTCCACGTCCACGTCGCAGAACAGCGCGATCTTTTCCTTCATGTCGTCCGGCAACTCGCGCTCGCTGCGGCATAAAAGGATGTCGGGCTGAATACCGATGGCGCGCAATTCCTTCACGCTGTGCTGTGTCGGCTTGGTTTTCAATTCCTGCGCCGCCGCGATCCACGGCACCAGCGTCACATGGACGAACAAGGTATTCTCGCGACCCAACTCGTGCCGCAACTGGCGAATCGCTTCCAAAAACGGCAATGACTCGATATCGCCGACCGTTCCGCCGATCTCGACAATCACCACGTCGATGGCCGACCCGTCGGTCGCCGTCGACACGCGCCTCACCGCGCTCTTGATCTCGTTGGTCACGTGCGGAATCACCTGCACCGTTTTGCCCAGATAGTCGCCGCG
>Ga0210394_10005100_pt1 | contig 14879 bp, 9 predicted proteins | sample IncBWC12MmetaG_FD_160121 | JGI IMG/M metagenome (GOLD analysis project Ga0210394, IMG submission 160121) | Forest soil microbial communities from Barre Woods Harvard Forest LTER site, Petersham, Massachusetts, United States - Inc-BW-C-12-M | ecosystem: Environmental > Terrestrial > Soil >... | reverse complement strand
GTCAGCAGCAGTCAAGACATCATCGTCACTCTGCGGCCTTCGCTCGTGCGGCAGACCGTTGGCGTCCTGGCACAAAGCTCATCGATCTCCACACAGGTCATTGACCGAGCCAGCCCGGTCCACCAGGCTGTAATATCGTCCCACGATCTCGATACCCTCCCACTGGCGGAGCGAAGCTTCGCGAACATCGCTTATCTCGCCCCGGGCACCGAGCCGGTGGAGCCCTCAGACCCAACAAAGGCTCGCATCACCGCCGTCTCCACCGGAGGGAGCTCGGGACTGAACAATGAGTTATCGGTCGATGGCGGCGACAATTCGGACGATTACATCGGCGGGTTTCTGCAAAACTTCTCGCCTGATTCCATTCAGGAGTTCTCTGTCCGCACTGCCCAGGAAGACGCCGATACCAGCGGCGCTACTGCCGGGTCCGTCGTGATTGTCACCAAGCGCGGCAGCGATGTTTGGCACGGAGGCGCAGCCTTTTACGAACGCGCCGCAGCCCTCAACGCACGCTTCCCAATTGAAAACCCCGCGCCCAACCCCAAGTCGCCATTCTCCCGGCAGCATTATGTGGGCACGCTGGGCGGCCCACTTCAGCGAAAAAAGCTATGGTTCTTCGCGGCCTTTGAGCAGGTTCGCGAAAACGCCGGAGTCGCTTACAGCCCCGCCAACCTTGCGCAATTCGATGCCCTGGCCGCGATTGCGGCCGACGGTCTCATTCCCAGCGTTGCTTCCATTCCCATTCCGCAGGTTGTGCCCATTCCGTTTCGCGATTATTTCGGCTCCATGCGCGTGGATTGGGCGCAGTCCTCCAAGTCTTCATGGTTCCTGCGTGGTTCGTTCGATAACTACATCACCCATAACAATCTGGTCGAACAGGGGACGCTCCCCTCGACGGGCCTGTCAACGCACAACAATTACCTTGACATGACGCTGAACAATCAAGCGATCTTCAGTCCCACTTGGCTGGGACGACTCGTGCTCGGCGCAAGTGGCTTTCATTTGACACAGAAACGCAACTCCGATTTGGGCTTTGCGCTGGCGTTCCCGTTCAGTTCTACTGCGCTCACAGTCTCCGGGTTCGAAACCTTCGGCGACAATCAATTCGCAACGCCTATCACCTTCTTCCCTTCCGAGCGAAGCCAGCAGAAATACCAACTGCGGTATGACTTAACTAATGCTCGCTCGCGCCACGCGATCAAGGTTGGCGTCAACTTTATCCATGAACCGGTACTGGGCGGCGCGTTCCCCAATAACAACGAGACCCTCTATCAGTTTCCGCAAAACCCCACTTACTATCTTGCCGACCCCGCCAATCTGGCCCAATTCACGGCCGATAGGCAGGCCGGTGCTTCCACTTCGAACCTCGGTGGGGGCTTCTCTCAGAATGTTCAGCGCATGGCTCTCTATGCTGAGGACTCATGGCGCATCAGAGAGAATCTGACTGTCAACTACGGCCTTCATTACGGCGCGTCATTCGGCCTTTTTGACGGATCGGGACGCACCCAGCTTTCAAACCCTGCAAACGCCACGCTTCGGGCTCTCAATATTCCTCTGGTCAACGGCGCGCCGCACGACGACCGCGAGCAATTCGGGCCCCGGCTTGGCGTCGCATTCTCTCCCGGATCGAGCCGCGAGACGCTATTCCGCGCCGGCATTGGCGTCTATTCCAATGACCTTGCGCAGAATGGCTGGGCAACTGCCTTTCAGGCTGTTAACACGGCCCCTGGCCCCTGCGTCGATCCGGCTGCCAATCCGGGTGGCAATGAGAACCGTGGTTGCATTGCCGGTGAAGCATCCGGTGGAAACGGAAACTTGATCGCATCAGAGTACAAAACTCCCTATGCCATCCACATCAGCGGAGGGTATGAAGTTTCATTCCGCGAAGGCTGGCTCATGACTGCAGACTATATCCACGAGCAGGGAAACCATGGCTATCGCGCATATAGTTATACCGGCGGCACGAATCTGCTAACTCCCTTGCTGCCGGCGGCTAGCCCAACTCAGGCGCAGGTGGTGCCGGATGTCAACATCTTTCACTCCGATAATCGCTCCAGTTACAACGCACTTATGATCCACTTACAAGGGAGCGCATCGAAGAGATTTAGCCTGATCGCAAACTACACTTTCTCGAAGGCTCAAACATGGGGCTGCGTTCTGGGGGAGATATTCGATTACGTCAACGGGGTGTGCAACCCCATTAACTCCTTCGGCCCTGGCGATTACGGCCCATCCGGTGAAGACGTGCGCCATCGGTTTGTGCTCGCAGGAATCTGGCAGATTCCAAAAGGCATTGAAATCAGCACACTCAGTCAAGCCGAAAGCGCGCGGCCCTATACCATCACCACGGCCGATAACAAGCAACGCATCGCGATCAAAGGAACCCAGACGGCACTAGACCAGTTCCGTGGAACGCCCTACATCCAGGCGGATCTGCGTGCGGGTCGTCCGTTCAAGCTGGGCGACCACAGCGCTCTGACACCGTTTGTTGAATTCTTCAATCTCTTCAATCGCAATAACCCCGGGGCTAATTACGTAACTAACATTGCTTCTCTTCCGGTTCCGTCCAATCAGGCACAAAGCGGAAACGTCACCGATATCTGTTCCAAGGCAGACTGCTCGGCCACGCAGCCCATCGCTGGTCCAAATCAACTGCGACTGGCGGGTGGAGCGCTCGGAGACTTCTTCGGTCCCGGGACTACTGTCGGCATCCCCTTTGCGGCACAGCTCGGCATTCGCTGGACTTTTTGACAGACCCACACTTACTCGTCATCGTCGTGCCCTTCAGGCAAAGCGTCGGCGCCTTTCGGCAATTGTCGCGGATCGGGTTTGACAGTTACGGGCTGTGTCAACGTCTGTCCATCGACAGTAAGTCGAACCGTATAGTCGCCAGGCTGCAATCCCTGAACTCCACGGGCTGGGCGCGCAGGCGCAGCCTCAGGCGGAGCCGGCGGGGCGCCGGCTGGATGGCAGGCGTCAACTGGAGGGGAGGTTGGCCGGCGACCGAATCCGAATCCGCGTGGCGCAGGGACGTCAAGCGCTGCGCGATGCATGCCGGGTGCAGCCGAGGGGGGCGGCGCAGGTTCCTCCCAATAGGCCTGCACGTTAATGGCTTCCGTGTCGACCGGCTTCACAGGCGTATCAGTCGTCAGACAAGCTGCCACCTTTCCGCTCTGATCCACCAGCTCAAGCTTGACCACGCCGTTGGGTGTGGTCTTCAGCCAGTAATACGCCATCACGCCCGCGGGCGGATTCTTCTCCTGCGGCTCTTCGTGCGGGAGCGGTGTGCCATTCTGGCTGCCCTGGCGAATGGCCAGCGCTTCTCCAGGCAAGAACAGGTAAGCCCTGGCAGACTCGATCTCCCTGCCGCGTGCGGCGATTTGGCGCAGCGGCGTCATCTGGTCAAGAACCCAAAAGCCCCGGCCAAATGTCGCCACGGCAAGATCGTCGCCGTGCACAACGATGTCGCGAACCGACGTGACGGGCATATTGAGCTGCAGCGGCAGCCAGTGGTCGCCATCGTCAAAGGAAACATACACGCGCAGCTCTGTCGCCGCATACAGCAACCTCTTTTGCTCCGTATCCTCCTTGATCGAGTTCACAAAGGCGCCCTCCGGAATTCCGTCGGAGACGTTCTTCCAGGTCTTTCCGCCATCGTGAGTGCGGTAAATGTAGGGGTGATCGTCGGCCAGGCGATGGCGATCGACAGATGCATACGCCGTCTCCACGTCAAAGTGGCCGGCCTCAATCTGAGAGACCTTGCTCCATGCGGTCATCGCCGGCGGCGTCACATCTTTCCAATTCGCGCCGTCGTCGCGCGTGAGATGGATGAGGCCGTCGTCGGTGCCAACCCATATGGTCCTGGCGTCCAGCGGCGAGGGGCCGATGGTATACACCACGCCGAACCGGTCGGTCATCGTTTGATCGATGTCTTTGGCGGTTGCTGGATCAAGCGTCTTCGGCACCTCGGGATGCTGCCGCGTGAGATCGGGGCTGATCTTGGTCCACATCTTTCCGCGATCGCGAGCGCGGAAAACAAATTGATTTGAGTAGTAAAGCGCCTCGTCCGCCAAAGAGAATGCCTGCGGCAGGGTCCACGTTCTGCGATAGGGGTCGCTGGGATCGGATGGCGGCAGTTGGCCTCCCGCGGGCGCAGGCAGATTGAGCGCCTGGTCGCATCGCTGATCGCCGCTGCCATAAAGCAGGTTCCCATCTTTCGGATCGGGCACCACGGTGTTGCTCTCCCCGGCCTGGCAGGTGGGCTCCCAGTTGCGGAAGGTAAGCGTGCCCATACGGGACCAGGTGCTCACGCCTACACCGCCCGAGTCCTGCTGCGCGCCGTAAAGCCAGTACGGAAACCGGTTGTCGGCGGAAATATGGTAAATCTGCGCGGTGGGCTGGTTGTACCAGGTGCTCCATGTCCTGGCGCCGTCAACCGAAACCACGGTGCCCTGATCGCTTGAGAGCACCATGCGATTGCCGTCTTTAGGATTGATCCAAAGCTGGTGATAATCGTCGCCGCCGGGTGCGCCTTTTACGGGCACCCACGTCTTGCCCGCGTCCTGTGTCATATAGGTCGCGGTGTTGATGTCGTACGCGCGATCGGGGTTCGTGGGATCGACGGAGATCTGGCCGAAGTACCACCCGCGCCCCCACAATCGCTGTTCGGTGTTAACCAGCTTCCATGTGGCCCCTGCGTTGTCGGAGAGATAAACTCCGCCGGAAGGTTTCGGCGCATCCGCCGCTGGAGTCGCGGCGCTGCGAAGTGAACGGGCAATTGCGGCGCCAAGGTCGTCGACAACTGCGTAAAGCCGACTTGGGTTGCTGGGCGCTACAGCGATGCCGATTTTCCCGACGAAGTCGTCCGCGGGCAGTCCGCCACCAAGTTTTTGCCACGAGTCGCCGCCGTCGGTGGACTTATATAGACCTCCGCCAGGCATGTTCGACGGCGCGTAGACCGCCCACGGTGGACGGCGTGTTGCCCAGAGCGATGCGTAAATCGTTCGAGGGTGTTGCGGGTCGAGCGCCAAGTCCACGGCGCCCACATCGTCTGGATCTTTTGCATCGGCGAGAATCTTCTTCCAATGCGCCCCGCCATCGGCCGAGCGATAGACACCGCGCTCGGAATTCGCCTTGTAAACATGCCCCAGCGCGGCCACGTAGACGAGGTTTGGGTTGGCGGGATCGACGACGATCTTCCCGATTTGACGCGTTTCGGCAAGGCCGATCGAATGCCATGTCTTGCCCGCATCGGTGGATTTGAAAAGGCCGATTCCGTAGGAGTGCTGGCTGCGGATGTCGGGCTCGCCAGTGCCAACGTAGATAATGTTGGAATCGGAAGGGGCCACCGCAATAGCCCCGATCGATCCGATTGGAATTCCGGTTACCGGATCGTCCGCGATCGGCACCCAGGTTCGTCCGGAGTTCTCCGTCTTCCACACGCCGCCGCCAACCGAGCCCATGTAAAACGTGTCGGGTTGGGCCACATTCCCCGCGACCGCGTATGTTCGGCCGCCGCGCATTGGGCCCACATCGCGCCATTCAAGGCCGGAGAGTAATTCGGCAGTATACTGCTGGGCGGCGACAGGGAGGGCAAAGGCGAAAGAAACCAAAACGGCATAACAGCGGCTGACGGCGGCCATACGAGGGCTCCGATGCTTCAGAATTTTGTTGAATGGCTGGGAAAGCAATCAAACAGATTCCGATTGCCTCTATGTCGATTCTGATGGGCTGTGCCTTACCTCGTCAAAGGCCATGAAGAGAACGGCGATCAGAGCCAGCACCATGCCCGCCGAATTGTATCTGCTGGGGATCTCGCGGTACATCAGCAACGAAACGATGATGGTAACCATTGGAAACAGGCCGTTTATCATGGGCACTACCACGATCGCCTTTCCGAATCGAACAGCATACACGAACAGCAGGCAGCCGATGGCGTTGAGAGACTGAATGGCGAATGTAAGCCCGAATCCGACGACGGAACCGGCACGGACACCTCGGCCCATCCAGAGCGCCACAGGGCTCAGGGCCAGCCCCGTTGCCGTCATGTAGACGAACAACTCCTCAGGTCCAATTGCGTTGGCCGAAGATTTCACGAAATAGGCCTGCAGGCCCCACATGAAGAAGATTGCCATGGTTCCCACCAGCCAAATACTGCCATGGACAGGACTGCTGGACGGCTCCTGCAGAGAGACCAAAAATATTGCGGGCAGGGACAGCAGGATGCCGGAGAGCGCGAGTGGAAACGTGCGCTCGCGGAGGATCGTCCACGAGAGCACGATGGTGAACGCGGGCGAGCGACAGACAATGGGGAAGATCAGATAGGCCGGCCCTGCTTCAACACCCAGAACAGGATGAGCTGCCCCGCTGCGCCAGAAAAGCCCACAGCGCAGCCATAGAAAAGCGACCGTCGCGTCAGGCTCATCTTCCACCCGATCTTGTGCATCGCGATTACGGTGACGGGAAGCATGGTCAGCGACCAGACCAGGTAGCCGAGTGTGGGCGGAAAGGACGGGTTCAGCCACTTTCCAGGAATCTCCGTCAACGCTCCCCAAAGCCCCCACAACACAGGCACGGCTATCGACAGCAACAGCCATTTCGGCAGTAATCTCATGTTGCTTTCGTCCCCTTGCTTGTCAGCTGCTCCCCAGGCTGGCTTAGTCCGCCCTCATCCTCTACAATGTAGGAGCAGAGCCGGAACGAGTCAGGGTCTTCGCCGCATGCCACCGCTAGCCTTTCGGCCGCAATCTGGATGGGGATAATCTCGATCAGGAACTGCCAATGAGCCGCAATGGGGGGCAGGCGCAGGACACAGTCACTACAGGTATCCTTAAGGCGCTGCCCTATCGTCAGCACCCGGGCACCAAGCCTTTTGAGGTCGCGCGCCAATTCCAGATCCTGGTTACGCATGCGCTCCGCGTCAATCCAGATTCCGATGCGCAGTCCCTCCCGGACTATCTCCTGCGGGCCGTGACGGAATCCGCCGGAACTGAGCGCCGTAGCGGGTTTCTTGGCCGCCTCTTCCCAGAGCAGCCTGGCCTCATGGCAACTGGCCATGCTTGCGCCGCGAGCAAGGAAGTACGTGTCGCTGTTGCCCTCACCCAGCCAACCCGACCTGTCAATTGTCTGGCGCCACTCTGGAATGGCTGCCGCCGCGCCCTCAAGGGCTCGCAATAGCTCATCCTGTATCGCCGGCGCCGAGTGACCGGTGGCCTCGAAGGCCAACAAAGCGCCTGCCAACGCTATCGAACTGTAGGTTGAGACGGAGACCGCGTGGTCGAAGTCGGTATTGGTATACAGGACAATATCCGAACCTTGCGCGAGCGGGCTGTCGACCTGGTTGGTGATCGAAATGATGGTCGCGGACCTTGAGCGGCATTTGTCGACGAGCTGAACGATTTCGGTGCTCTTCCCGCTTCGCGACAGCATTACCACCGTTGCGCCTCGCCACACCTCGCCGAAGTGAAGCAACTCCGAAGCGTCCATCAGCAGAGCCGGGATGCCGCAGCCACGCAGTTCCGCCTGTATCACCATTCCCGCGTGCCAGCTTGCCCCGATGCCGGTGATGATCACCGGTCTGCCCGCGCGCAATACCACCACTGCCGCATCGAGGGAGGGCTTACCAGCGCCCAGCATATGCGACAGCGAGGCCGCAAGCTGCAAAGGCTGCTTGAGAATGTCCTGGAGAAGCCTGGTCTCGGTGACGTTTCCAAGAGTATTCGCATCCGGCAAGTCTGGCCTAACCTCAGCGGTGTCGCCCATTTTCTGTCCTTTTCGTTCTCCGCTTCCGATCTACCCTCGAAACACTACAGGTGCACAGTCTCTTCCGTCCATGGGCTTCGTGCCACTGAGGTCGATCGCTAGCGGATGCATCTGGGCTATATTGATCCAGGAATCACATCCAGAGGCCGTTTAACAATTCTCAATTCAATTGGTTCTCGGCCGTTACGGAAGTTCCGGGGTCGAACCATGCGAGGAACTAGGATGACTAAATCCATGCGCCACATTTTGGGCGCGGCGATCGGCTTTGGCGCGCGGAATATTCTGATTCTCTCAATAGCCGTCCTACTGCACCCGACTGCAGCCAATGCAGCTTCAGACTATTACCGTCATGTGTTTTTCGATAACAGTCTGACCTCGGACGATTACTTCTACGGCAAGGGACAATCTTCCGGGCTGAGTTTCCTGGAACAGCGAAACGGCCGTTTGCCCGTGGAAACCGGGGTGTTTCTCACTCCCCCAAACTCAATTCGTCTTCAGTGTCAGTCCGCGCCGGAAGGCGGCTGGGTGGCGCAGATTTCGATCGTGCAGATGCGCAATCGATGGCCGCAACTATCGGGGCACAACCTGTATTTGGATTTATTCGTTCCAGCGGGTGTCGGCAGCGGACCTGCCGAAGATGGTGCTGTCCAACGAAATCGAGGGCCTTCAGGTGGCTGAATTCCCCGCCAGCTTCTCCGAGCCTATCGCTCTCGGCAAGTACACCGGCGATTTGCCGGCCGGCCGCTGGGTTGAAGTTCGCATCCCTCTTTCGGACTGTCGCACTGCATCGATCTATCCCTTCAGGCCCGAGTACCTCCGGAGCATCAGCTTCCACCAGGGGCGCGCTGACAGCGTGCGGCCACACATTGATCGTCGATGAGGTTCGCGTCGATGACGATCCCGCCGATGCGGAGACTGTGTCGCCCCCTTCAAACCTGCGCGCCACAGGCTACGACCGGCACGTTGAGTTGGAGTGGGATGCGGTTGATTCCTCGGCAACGGCGCGATATGTCATCTATCGCTCTCTCGACGGCGCAAACTGTTCTCCAGTCGGGATCCAGTTACCCGGCGTTCATCGCTTCGAGGACTTTCTTGGCAAGTCCGGCATTCGTGCGCGATATCGGAGTTACTGCTTCGGATCGGCGGAACCGGCAGTCGGCGCCGTCTGAGATCGCCAGCGCATCCACTCGCGAGCTTACCGACGACGAACTGCTCACCATGCTGCAACACGCCTGCTTTCATTACTACTGGGAAGGAGCTGATCCCAATTCCGGCATGCCTTCCGGGGCAGTTCAATGGCCAAAGGTCAAGATCAGAAGTGGCTCAAAATAACCGGAGCCGACCACACTAGGCTGGACGAATCGACGGCACCGGAGTGTCCGGTGTAAGAGGGGGTCGGCGCAGGTCCCATTTTGTCTCCTGCTCATAGGCCCTGGCCAAGGCCAGCACCTTTCCCTCGGCGAAGTGTGGACCTGCGATCATCAGACCAATAGGGGTATTGTCGCGGCCGAATCCGCAGGGGACAGATATCGCCGGCAGACCGTAGATGTTGAACGCTGTGCAGTTGTCGAGATCCATGATGCCTGGATTGCGCGTCGCGGTGGACTCTTCCTGGCCAATGACATAACTCAGTTTTTGCGGAACGATGCGCAGTGTGGGGAGAACAACAAGATCAATATCGGCGAATGAGTCGTCTACAGTCCTCCGCAATAGCTCCATGTCAGCGCGGTGTCGAATGTACTCAGAAACACGCGCACTTGCCGGACGAGCATTGAGATCGTCTTTCATCTGCTGAAGCTGCAAGTGAAGCGCCAACGAATAGCGAGAGGCGTTCATCTCAAACAAACCTTCGTGGTAGGCATAGATCTCATTGCCGATGCTGTTCAAACTCGCCCATGTGTATGCGTTGGTGGAGGGAAGGCTCACGTCACGCATGCTCTTGGTCAGTTTGTTCAGAACTCCAAGCGCGGACTCGATAGCACCTGCTGTGTCGTCATCGAGGTGATCGAAGAACGGCGCGCGCGGAATTCCGAGCCGGAATCCGGAGACCGGCTGTTTCGCGGCGGCAACGTAATCTTCTTTTTCATGTTTGACACTCGTAATGTCGAGACGGTCGTATCCAGCGACTTCGTTCAGCATCAGTGCCGCGTCGTCCACCGTGCGGGTAATCGGTCCGCAGTGATCCAATGAAAACGCCAATGGGACAATGCCACGGATTGGCACCAGTCCATACGTGGGCTTTATTCCAACGGTTCCGCAATAGGCCGAGGGCAAGCGGATGGATCCGCCGGTGTCAGTACCCAATGCACCATAGGCAAGATTGACAGCCACTGCGGCGGCGGAACCGCTGGACGAGCCGCTCGGGTCGCGGTCAAGAGCCCACGGATTTCGGACGGAACCGAAGTAGCTAACTGCATCGGCAAACTCGTCGAGATTCGCCTTGCCAATGAAGACCGCTCCGCCGGCGGCCAATCGACGTGTCACCTCGGCATCTTCGGTTGGGATGCGATCGTCGTAGACTTTGCTGGCTGCCGTGGTACGTATGCCGGCGGTGTCGATGTTGTCCTTCAAGGCGATTGGAATACCGTGTAGCGGACTGCGGAATCTGCCCGACTTCGCCTCTTGATCGAGTATTCCTGCTTTGGCAAGGGCAACGTCGGACAGGACAGTGATGTATGCAAATACCTTCGGATTGTAGATCCGAATCCTTTCGAGGCATGCACGTGTGAGCTGCGTTGACGTCACAGAGCCTGTCCGGATGCGCTGCGACACCTCTGTCAAACTAAGGCCGGCTAGGTGATCGGTATCCAGGTCGCTCGCCATGGCCGAAGAGGTACCCGATAAGGCGCTGAGAGAAAAGGCTGCGGAAGTCGCGGCTGCCATCTTGGTAAACTGTCTCCGGTTGAGAGTACTCATGCCGTCCACCTCCAGGCGGGTATCAAGTTTAGCGATCGAATTTCTCGGCTAGTGAAACAACTCGCCGAATGCAGCGGCCGCGAACCGGTTCATGATTTGAGACGGGGTGATTTGGCTGACGCGATGGTGCAAGGCCGCAACGATTAGTTCTCCACAACAGCGTAAAGGCGCCGTGAAGTTTCAGATCTGTCTCGTTGAAGACACCATGCCACGACAGCATTTATCGTCCAAGCGAAATAATGCGAAATCAATCAAGAAGCGTAGTCAGCAACTGTTTGGTGGACCATGATGTCACCGTTTATGACTTCCTGATGAGGGATATGCACAGCTCAACTGAGCGCGCGTCGCGGCCCACACTGAGAAAAGATAGTCAAAAAACATGTTGACGGTTGACAGAGTTTTCGCTAGAACTCACATTAGGGGGCGTTCCTACTCTTAAGTAAGCGCTCGATCAATTGAGTGTTCCCCACGAAATAGCCCATCGCTCTGACAGTTATGCCGGCCAAGATGGCCAATCACACAACTCAGAGGTGACGACCGATGCAAAATTCTTCAGCGTCGTTTCGTGGAAGTGTCGATGCCACTCACTGGACGAGGGAAAGATTGGATTCGTGGAAAGAAGTTGCGTCCTTCTTTCGACGTGAGGTGAGAACCGTTCAACTTTGGGAGAAAAGCGAAGGATTGCCGGTCCGTCGCCAGCACCACAAGAAGTTAGGCAGTGTGTATGCGTACCGTCAGGAGCTCGAAGCATGGTGGGCTGCGCGCTCGGCGATTGGACCTGGATCGATGAGAGCTTCGGAGTTCTCAACGGACCGCAAGCAGGTGGCAGATATGCCACAGTCAGTTCCCGATGGCTGCCGAATAATTACGATCCCGTTCGAAGCAATCCATTCTCCACTCGATCGAGGCCCATTGCGGCAGATCATCGAGAAGTTTGCTGAAGGCTTGAACAGCGAACTCGTGGTTGAGTTAGTGCGCTCTAATCTTCAGCCGGTTGTCCTACCGATTAAGAGCTTTCCGGGCCCTATATCATCAATGGTCGATTTGATGAAGAATACGGCGCGGGAATTCGGCGCCGACCTTCTGTTGAATGGCAGTATACGGTATTCGGGAAACCGGATACGGGTTTCAGCCCAAGTGATTCGTGCCTTCGACTCATTGTGCATTTGGTCGGAGTGCTTTGACGCGGGATTGGACAATATCCTCACTGCGCAAGCCGAGCTTGCCAATCGTATTGCGAGAGCTCTTCCTGATCCGAGCACCTTGCCTGAGCCGTTCCGCGAACAGAACTTGGCTGCAGACTACAATGTCGCTTGGTACGCCTGCAGTATGGGTTTCCATTTCTGGCAGCTCCGGGGCACGAGCGCGCTTATAAAGGCGTTGACTTACTTCGAAGACGCCATTGAGTTGGAACCACGTTGCGCGGACGCGCATGCCGGCCTGGCTGATACGTTTGTTTCACTTTCCTACAACCACCTCAAGCCGGCTCGTGAAGCAGGGAAGAAGGCCAGTGCTGCAGTTCAGACAGCGCTCTCTCTCGATCGCCAATCGATCAAGGTTCGGAACGCGCTCATCAATCTGCTTATTCACTGCGACTGGGATTTGAGTGGGGCCGAGCGCGAGTGCCGCGAATTGCTGGATAGTGGCCAGAATGACAGCCGCACGATTCAGCTCTACTCCTCGCTCATGAACTTGCGCGGACGGCACCAGGATGCAATCAGCCTGGCCTTGTCCGCCTACCGGTTGGCGCCCGACTCTGACTTGATATGTGGTCAAGTCTCGCTTGCCTACTTCTATGCTGGGGATTATGGAAGCGCATTGTCTTTCATTCGCCGAACGATCGACCTCCAGCCACAATATCTCATGGGCTACGCCCTGCTTGGGCGTACCGAAGCAGAGCTTGGCAACTGGGATGACGCGATCAAGGCGTTCCAACGAGGGTTGGAGATTTCACCACGGTGTTCTTTCATCAAAGCTCTCCTGGCCTATGCGCACGCGGGAGGCGGCGAAGCGATGAAAGCGCAATCCATCTTGCGGGAACTGGAAGACGAGAGTCAAGGCGACTACTTTCCCGCATATGATGTTTCGGCGGTGCACGCCATTCTCAACCAGGAAAACGACGCTTTGCAGAACATCCACAGGGCCTACGGAGAGCGTGATATGAAGACGATTTTCATCCAGCATGATCCACGGTTTGCAAGGCTTCGCAAGACTCCAGGCTTTCAGCAAATTGCCTCAGCGCTCGATGCGCGCGCAAGCTGATCTCCCTTTCGCGATCCGGCATCTCCGAGACTGGAAGCGCCGGAGTTCCACAGATTCAGAGCTGGTGCTTCACGCGCCGGTGTGTCTGGCGATCCTGGACAGTGAGCATCTCGGCCGTGGCACAATACGGTTTCGCTCTCAATCAGTCCTGTGCTTTTCGACAGTTGGAACTTCGACAATGGAATCAAGTATGGACAGCACAACCACCATTGCATATGCAGCCATTTATTTGCTCTGGGGAGGAGCCTATCTGGCAATCCGATGTTTGGTGCAGGAGTTTCCGCCGCTATGGGCTGCAGGCACCAGGTACGCGCTCGCAACGATCTGTCTCGTTGTGCTCCTTGCGTTTCGTGGTCTGCCGCTGCCCACGTTGCGGCAGTTCATCAACGCGGCATGGACGGGAGTCGTACTACTGGCCATGGCATACGGCAGTCTCTTCTGGGCCGCCAAAGATTTGCCGGCCTGGCTCGTTGCGGTTCTGATGTCCACGACATTTTTGTGGACGTACATCGGCGAAACGCTCGTATTCCGCGTGTACCCGTTTCGCATCAGGATTCTGCCGCCACTCCTTAGCGGCTTAATAGCAGTTCCTTTTCTCGTTAGCAGAGGAAGTTCGCGAGGCGGAGGTTCGATCGCGGCAGTGCTCGCAGTTCTCTTCTGTGCCATTTGTTGGTCTATCGGTTCTCTCGCAGCGAAGCGCATTCGCATGCCCGCTTATCCGGTTCAGACAGCCACGATCCAATTGGGCACGTCCGCTTTCGTTCTTCTGATTGTTTCGCGCCTTCTCGGCGAATGGAACGCCCAACTCGTTGTTGCGCGTTTGTTTGCTCTCAAACCGCTAGTGGCAATGGGATTCCTTGTACTAGGCGGCTTTGCGGTCGCGATGATCGCATTTCACTGGCTGCTTGCTCGTCAGCCCGCCTCACTGGTGGCTACGGCGGCATATGTCAATCCAGTGGTGGCTATGTTAGTTGGCATAGTTATCGCGTGTGAGAGAGCGTCGCCGACGCAGTTCTTGGGAGGTGTGGGGGTTCTCGCCGGCATATCCATTATTTGGTCCTTCGAAATGCCTTCTTTGGCCGCCTCGCGATTGCCGTTGCACCCACAGTGAAGAATTCTCCAAGGTAAGCGAGAGCGGATCGACTGATGGATGATTTGCCTGAGCGAACGATCAGCCTCACTGTGCTGAATGATTCGGGTTGAACGGGGAACCGAATGTCCGCACAAGACGGGAGTGACTTGCCCGTTACGGGCCGCCTCCATTCAATTTCGTAGGTTTTCGCTTGTACTGCATCCGTCCACCAGAGATGCTATGGAGCAACGGAGGACGGTCAAGAATGGGAACATTGTCACGTCGCGAGTTCACGAAGCTGTGCGGAGGCACCGTTATGACGGGCGTCTCTTTGAGTGCCTGGCCATTGAGAGGAGAGGCCGCCGGACAAGCGGAGATTTCGGGTGCGCCTTTGACCGGTATGACGCTCACCGAAGCCTCGGCTAAGATTCGTGATCGAATCGTAACACCAACACAGTTGACGAAGGCGGTGTTGAGCCGTATAGAACTCTACGATCCAAAACTGAATTCGTACATCACAGTGATGCGAGAGGAAGCGTTGCTGCAGGCCGCGGAACTCGACGCGGAGCAGAATGCCGGAAAATTCCGGGGACCGCTTCATGGCATTCCAATTGCGGTCAAGGACAATGTGGATACGGCGGGCGTTCGGACCACTGCAGCGAGCGAAGTATTCCAGACCCGCGTGCCAAGTGAAGACGCCGACATCATTCGAAGGCTCAAGGCGTCTGGTGGGATCATCATGGGGAAGTTGAACCTCCACGAGTTCGCGCTTGGATGTACCGGAGACGTTTCGTTCTTCGGCCCGACACGCAACCCATGGGCGCTCGACCGGGTGACGGGCGGTTCATCGGCGGGCTCCGGCGCCTCC
>Ga0210394_10005098_pt1 | contig 14885 bp, 8 predicted proteins | sample IncBWC12MmetaG_FD_160121 | JGI IMG/M metagenome (GOLD analysis project Ga0210394, IMG submission 160121) | Forest soil microbial communities from Barre Woods Harvard Forest LTER site, Petersham, Massachusetts, United States - Inc-BW-C-12-M | ecosystem: Environmental > Terrestrial > Soil >... | reverse complement strand
GGAACAACGCCAGGCGGCGGAGCAACGTGCCAAAGCCAAGGTTGAGCTCCTCAAGACCAAGGCCGCCGAGTTGAAGGTCAAGGCCGCACAGGCAGGAGATGTGGTCACCGACTAAGACGAGGCACGGATCGCGACGCAGGATAAATCGGTGAAAGGAACTGGATCCACAAGGAGTTGACGGGCAACTGCCGCAGGGATTCGAAGGCTTATGTGCCTTTCATCTCGCGGGACATTAGAAAGGAGAAGAGAACATGAGTACACAAAGCATTACAGGCACGCTCAAGGAAGCCACGGGGATGTCCATCGGAATGGCCGTCGTCATGATCGTGCTCGGGTTTTTGGCTGTGTTTCTGCCGTTTGCGACGGGTATTGGAATCTCCATTTTGGTTGGTTGGATTATCGTCTTCAGCGGTTTTGCATACCTGGCATACGCCTTCGCTGCCCAAGGCGCCGGAGCGTTTCTTTGGCGAACGCTCGTAGGGGTCGCGTACGTCATCGGTGGCGTCTATCTCGCATTCCATCCCGGACTCACGCTGGAGTCACTCACTCTGGTGGTGGCGGCGATTTTCCTGGCAGAAGGCGTGCTGGAACTGGTTGTGTTTTTCCAGTTTCGTGCATTGCCGGGTTCCGGATGGATTCTCTTTGACGGCATCGTGACGTTGCTTCTGGCATACGTGATCTGGCGGCCTTGGCCGGTCAGTTCAACGTGGGCCATTGGAACCATCGTGGGCGTTAACCTCATTGTGAGCGGATTCACGCGGCTCATGTACTCGGCGGCTGCCCGCAAAACCATAAAGGCGATCGCTTGATGGGGTAACTGATCGCGGCGCTGCAAAGTGCAGTCTAAATCGGCCAGGGCCGTAACTCGGTCCTGGCCGATTTCGCGAAAACGCCACAGCAAGGACAAGTCGGCAAGAAAGCGAGTCGGTTTCGCCTCCCGTCCTTTCGCCATACGGTTCACTACGCCACCCTAGCATTCGAGCCCGAATGACGGGCCGCCCGGAAGTTGAAAGAGTGCGCCGCTATCCACGGCCCGGAGTCCCGCGGGATCGGCCTGAGCCTAAAAAGCTAAAGCTAGCGTTTTGGCGTGATAATGAAATAAATCTCGCTGGATCACTTCCGGATGGCCGACGAGTCGGGAGTAATCGGTCGGAGGCAGCGGGTTTTCTTCCACGCGCGAAGAACTCCTCGAGCGCATTTCTGATGAAATTCCCTTCACTTTGACCCTCATGGAGTACAAGGACCGACATCCTTCCGGTTCGGCTAACACTTCCCCTTGCCGGGTGTGTAGAGGACTTCCACGCCCAAAGTGAATGCGCCCTGCCGGGCGCACCAACAAAAGGGCACGCCGTAATAGCGCGCCCTGTCTGCTTGACTTGCTGTTACCGCTGTCGTGCCGGGCGTTAACTTGCGCTTTTACCTATCAGCTTCGCTCAGTCATCGTCATCGTCATCGTGAGGGAAGACGATTTTCCTCGCCTTCCCGCGGAGCTCCAGGATATCCAGGCCGGACCCTCCACCGTCGGTCGCGTAGATAAACCCGCGATTGTCCACTTCGACGTTGTTGGTCATGTAGCCGGTGGCAGCGGTGTTGGCATTGCTTACCGGGACATAGAACGCCACTTCAACAGGACTCTGTGGCTCGCGGATATCCCACACCCGTACACCGCCGGTGAAGTAAGAAAGAACAGTCAGTTTGCCGTACAACGGACTGTTGAAGTTCTCCTCGCTCGAGTGCGCCCCGAAGCGCGCTCCCCGGGTGCAGTAGTTGCCGCGAGGATATTGCTCGCCCAGGCGCGGATCGATCGACATCGTAGAGAGGACCATCGGTCCTTGCCATGGACTCTGCTCGACGCGCGTTCCCGGAGGCGCGGTGCGTGAATTCTCAATCGTGATGTCGATGACGAAGGCCCAGTGCGGCGCTTCCTGGCACCGGTTGGACGTCGCCTCGGATGTGAGCAGCACGATGTCGCGCGTCTTGAACGCGGTGAAATTCGCGTAACTCGCAGGCGTCATGCCGAAGACCGGCATGCTGGTATGACCGCCTTGGTCCGCCGACATATAGAGGAGGCCGGTTTGCGCCGACTCCAAGTCGTCCGTCGTCGGCCTGTCGGGATCGCCAACCCAGGTCCCGCCATATGAGGGAGGCAGCAGCTTCTTGCGGTCCACGATCTGGAGAGCGCCGTCGTCGCCACCCCCCCAGGCGAGATAGATGCGGTTGCCGATCACGTCGTCCGGCCCGGCGCCACGCGCCAGCGGCTGACCGACTTGGGGATGCTCATAGGTGGAGATCGGCCCGTCTAGCGGGGGGGCCACCGCTCCGGTTCCATCCGGCTGCGCGCCCACCAAGCCGTATGTACGGATGTATTTTGGGTACCCCGCGTATACCGGGGTCGGGGAGCCGGGCGGGACTGGTGCAGGAGGATTGCCCCAATCATAGACGACCATCGACTGGCTTTGGCGCCATAGAGGTGGGCTGTTTTTGCTGCCCGGCATATAGGCGATACCGGACTTGCACTCCCACCAATCCTTATGCGTGTTGCGAATGCCCGTCAAGGCTGCTATCGGCGCGGGGTTGCTGACATCGGTGACATCCCAGATCTCATACCCGGATCGTTGGGCGGCGCTCCCCTGGATGTCGCGCAAAAGGTACACGTGGCCACTTGTGCCTCCTGGCAGATCGGAGCCGAGGCACATGCGCGTCGTCTGCGCCTGCCCCCCCGCGACCGGGACTGGAATATGGGCTTTCTCCACCGGGTGCGCCGGATTGGTGACGTCGATGATCATCGTCCCATTCTGCTCCACGGGGCTGCCCGGCTTAAGGAAGTTCGGCGCGCTGCCGTTTTGCGTGCCCGCGAACGCAATCGTCCTTCCATCCGGGTAGACGATGACGTTCGATTGATAGGACGCACGGCCCTGCAGGTCAACGTGTCCCACCCGCTTCATGTTCTTCTGTTCGCCACTTTGGCTTATATCCGCCAGCGCACTGACGCTGAAAGCCAGAACAGCCGCGGTCGTGGCGGATAATGCTATGAGACGGGTCTTGCCGCTCTTAGAGGATGATGAGTACATTTTTCTTCCTCCTCAGGAGTTAATGAAGCTTGATTGCGACACCTTTTTGTCAAGAACATTGAAACGGACGACTACGATGCCGATAGGATCTAAAAAGCAGATTTCTGCGGCGTGCTTGGATTCTGCGAAATTCTTGCTTCCGGCTGCGCGATGCGCAGCGTATCCGGTCTCTTGTCACCCCACATCAGGTCCTCCCAGGAACAAGACCTCCCATGCAGATTCTCCCGCTGAAGTCATCCTCACGGTAGGCCGCTGCCCGGTGCAACGCAATTCGCGAATGGAACACCTGTGCCTTTGAGTTACTTGACCAATGGGACGGGCGAGAAAAGTTGGATTTCAACCTCGGGAACCCAATGTTTTCTATGATCTGCTCGATTAGGCAAACGGCGGGCCGCCACCCGAATCGTTCGCCAGACTTTACGATTTTCCGCTTGCGGTTTCGCGGTTTGAACAGGGCAAAGACGATTTCATCGAAAACATCGATGACGTGTGTATTCACTATGACGGTGGACACGTGGCCGCCAACGAAAGTCTAGTAGTAGATCAGCGAGCGTGGATTGCGAAAAACAACCAAAGAGACGAGGCTTGATCCAAAACGATTCGGGCAATTCTCGCTGGAAAGAAGGTGGAAGCCTCAACGCTTGCGAAGGTGGTGAGCGGACTGCGACAGGAATAGGTCGTTCGCTGAGTGTAGCTTGCCCCCTACCCGCGCCCTTTATTGAACCGTGCCGGGCTGCTTTGATCCGTCGCTGTCCCCGTGGGCTCGACGATGTGGCAGTAGCTTGCAGCGAGCAACTCCCGAAAAACGGGCCATCCGGAAGTTGAAACAGTGCGCCGCTATCCGCGGCCCGGAGTCCCGCGGGATCGGCCTGAGCCTAAAAAGCTAAAGCTAGCGCTTTGGCGTGATTACTTCTGGGATAGCCGACCATCCGGGAGCCATCGCGCGACGCAAATCCTTTATGCCTTTTTCACTACTCCTGTGACAACTTCAAGCCGCTTGGGTCGAAGTCCGAACGGTAGGCGCATGGATTTCAATGCCCTCGGAAACGTGATCCAAATTCCGAATCTGTCATGCGAAAGCGAGATTTCGTAACTTTCGTTTCAAGTGCGACGTGTCAATGGTTCTGAGGAATAAGCTCGCAGCAAAGCGCCGAAGGATTTATCTCCTCCGATTTTTATCTCTATTGTTATTGCTCGGCCTTGCTGGCTCTAGAGCGGCAGCGGGTTCAGGACAAGATGTTCAGTATGCACCTGTTGGATCGATCGGTCCCGGACCCTTATTTGCAATTGCTGATTTCGACGGTGACAATCGTCCCGATCTTGCCAGCGTTGAGGAAGAGCGACTCAATTCGTTCTTTACGGACTACTGGATTCACCTTCAGCTCAGCGCGTCTGGCACGCAATCGATTCAGATTATCGCGCCATCCGGCGGCCTCCTGATCGCAGCACAAGACGTTAATAATGGAAACCATTTTATTGATCTCGTCCTGACCACGGCCTGGTCCAGGCAACCAGTAGCAATACTTATCAACGACGGCCAGGGCAGGTTTTCACGGGTTGAACCGAAAGCCTTTCCGGAAGTATTCACCAACTCCACGACAAATTGGGCCTCTATCCCTGATCAAGCGACCGGCGCCACCCGTGTTCCGCCGCAGCCGGCCCCGAAGGTGTGCCTAGAATCTAGGAACCTCTCAGACACCCGCCGACACACTGATTCAATTTTGCTTTCGCATCTAGATTTCCTTTTCAGTTCTTTCCCAATCACCAACTCAGGCCGCGCGCCGCCGTCGTCCGAAGCTCCCCACTTCTGAATCGCTTTACTCGTCCATCCGTAGACCTACGGCTGTTGTCCGATCGCCACTGGTCTATCGAGCGAAACCATATCTTGGCAAATTAGGCGCTCCAGCGGCGCATCTTGGGGGGATTGATGCGAACCAAGTTGAGCCTTTCGCGCCGAGAGATACGACCACAGAGATAGCTGTGAGACTGAAATAGGGTACGGAATCGTGAGCGAGAGCGGGCATATCTTAATAGTCGAGGACGAGCTGCAACTCCGTCGTACCATCCGGTCGATACTTGTCGCTCAGGGATTTGACGCTTGGGCTGCCCAAACAGGGGCCGAGGCACTGAACCTGATCCGGTCTGAGAAATTCGATCTGGTACTTTTAGATATCAACTTACCAGATATGACGGGCCTCCGGGTCTGCCGCGAGATCCGCGCTGGGTCTAATGTCGCAATAGTTATATTGACGGTGCGCGACAGCGAAGAAGATAAACTCGCGGCGTTCAATGTGAGTGCGGACGATTACGTGACAAAACCCTTTCAGGCGGCGGAACTGGTAGCTCGCATCCGCGCTCATTTGAGACGGCACGTAGCGACGACAGGACTCGCTTCGGATGTGTTGAGATTCGATGAGTGTGTAATTGATTTTCCAAGGAGAACCATAACTCGGCAAGGGGAGCGGATATCACTTTCACCAAAACAATTCCAATTGCTTCGGTATCTAGTGAACAACCGCGGCAAGGCTTTATCCCATCGCGGGTTGCTACAGGCGGTCTGGGGTGCGGACTATGGCGAGGAAACCAATCTGCTTCACGCCTTCATCGCGAACCTTCGCAAGAAAATTGAACGCAATCCGAGTGCGCCTCGATATATCTTGACCATTCCCTGGTTCGGTTACCGATTTACTGTTCCAGAAGAGAATGAGGGATCCGAGTGAGCTTTAGTCGCAGGCGCAGCGGACTCATCACAAACACAAGAATTGAAAGACCAAAGGTCAGCCTTGGCGGAAGCATATGCATTCCACACAATCCAAATAATTGATCGGGTAAATCAAGAACTGAAGGGCCCGATCAGCGACTTTTTATAAGAATTCCGGAACTTGTTTACGAGCGCATTGCTAAGGTGACCTCCGAATCGGAGGCGCCATGAACATTCGTGTTCGTTTTTCAGCCTTATTTTTTCTTCTCGTACTTCTTCTTTGCGGAAGGCTCGAAGCTCAATCCACTTTTGGAAGTGTGCGCGGAGCAACCCTGGATCAGACGGGCGCCGCAGTCCCGCAAGCCCGAGTTGTTTTACATAGCGTTGACGAGAATGCAGATACGTTAACGACTAGCGACGATCAGGGGGATTTCGCCTTTCAAAACGTCAAGCCAGGGCACTTCAGTCTGACCGCAACAAAGGAAGGCTTCGCCAATGGCGTTGTCAACAATGTAGAGTTGGCAGCACGACAGGACCTTCGTCTGGATGTGAAGCTCGCTGTGGCGTCGGTTCAACAGGTGGTCGAGGTGAGCGCGGCAGCTCTGGCCGTGAACACTGAAAACGCCACGCTGACTGATTCCAAACTCAATAGCGACATCACCGAGTTGCCCATCAATTCGCGGGCGGTATCCAGCAGCCCTCTGGCAGCGTTAGCCCTTTCTCCCGACGTTGTGAAGGACAGTCAGGGCAATATCTCCGTAGGCGGCGCAACCTACGCCCAGGTGGGCTTTTCCGTGGATGGAATATCTACCGCCAGCGTGCGTGCGAACGGCGCTCTACAGGATGCCTATCCCTCGCAGGAAGGAATCTCCGAAATGAAAGTCACGGCATTCAACAACAATGCCGAGTTTGCGCAAATGGGCGACGTGACCTTTACAACCAAGAGCGGAACCAATCAACTGCACGGAAGCCTCTTTGAGTATTTCCAAAATGACGTGCTGGACTCTGCGATTCTAAACTTTCCGACGAAGGCACCGAAACGTTTCAACACGTTTGGCGGAAGCCTGGGCGGTCCGGTCACCATTCCGAAACTTTATACCGGAAAGAACAAGACATTTTTCTTCTTAGACTACGAAGGGAATCGCAAGACCACTTCTACGCCGGAACTTCTTCTTGTTCCCACGCAGGCGGAAAGAAACGGCAACTTGAGCGCTTTTGTTACCGCAGCGGGAGGCACCCCCTTGATCGATCCCTTTACGGGCCAGCGTTACCCCAACAACACCATTCCAGGTGGGCCGGGGAACCCCTGCACCAATTTCCAGGATTGTCTCAATCCCACCACACAAGCATTGCTGAATCAACGGTATCCGCTGCCAAACGTAAACCAGAATGTGCCCACTGCCGCCTACAACTACCAGACGCTCGTGCCGATCCCGTCCAACTCCAACGGCTGGGACCTCCGCCTGGACCAAACACTCACATCCAAGCAGCAGGTCTATGCCCGGTATAGCTGGAAAAACGCCTTTTACACCGAGTCCAATAGCGTCGGGGTGGTTTCGCCCGCAAACAATTTTCTACCGAATGACCAGGCTCACGAGCAAAACCGCAGCCTTGTCGTCTCCTACAACTATGCGCTGAGCACCAACCTGCTCAACGAATTCCGATTTGGATTTACAAACTTCAGTGAAAATGACACGTTCCCGATTGGGGGTGCTCAAGCCGACACGCAGCTCGGGCTGACGAATATACCCTTAAATTTCATTGCGCATCCGACGGGTTCAGCCTTCCCTACGTTTAACTTCTTGGACGGCACCATTACAAATATCGGACAGGATCGAGTGGGCACAACCATTTCGAAAACCGACGAGTTCACCGATAATTTTACGATCATACGGCACGCGCACACGATGCGATTCGTGGTCGATACGCGCAGAGTGCTCTATAACGCTCTCATGTTTTATTATGCCTCCGACGATTACGGCCAATTCAACTTCGGCGGCTCCCTTACAAACTATTCTTTTGGCGATTTTCTTCTTGGGGCGCCCCAAGCTAACTTCGCGATCACCAGTCCACAAATCAACGCTGCCACCTGGCAATGGGGCGTTTACGGCCAGGACGAATGGCAGGTTAACAGCCACCTTACGGTCAATTTGGGGTTACGGTGGGAATTGCTTCCACCGTTTATTGAAAGTTCCGGTGACCTGGCCAGTTTCGATCCCGCACTCAACAGCATCGTCGTTCCGGACCAATTTTTCCCCACGGTGGCAAATAGTACTGTGCTCACCCAAGTCTATGAGGGAGTTCTTCAATCTTTTAACGGGTGCTCGCTCACGAACTACGCGCTGAACTTCAGTCCGGCGCTCCCGTGTACGAAGGTGATGTCGGCCAGTCAAGCTGGCCTTCCACAGGGTCTTAGGCATGTGCCTCGATACGATTTTGACCCACGCGTGAGTATTGCCTATCGGCCTTTTGGCGACAAAACCGTCATTCGCGCGGGCTTCGGTCTCTTCACCATGACTACGCTTGGCCCCATGTCTTTCAACAATGCGGGGGTTGGTCTCTCGGATCTGGTCAGCTTTGCCAATCCCTATCCTGTCACGAATCAAATCTTCCAGTTTCCGAACGCCACTCCGCCGAATGCGGCGGCGCAGCTGGGCGGAGGCTCTTTTGAGCAGGCCAACAATCCTTACTTCAAGAACCCCACATCAGCCCAATGGAACGTAACTGTAGAGCGGCAAGTGACACCGAACACGACGATACGACTGAGCTACGTCGGCCAGGGTACGTGGCATCTTCCCATTACGATTGATCTGAACCAAGTGCCAGCCAGCACTACGCCGTACTCGCAGAGCGAGGCTCCCTATCCGCAGTTCGCTTTGCTGATGTCTTCGGAAAGCATTGGAAACGCAAACTATGAGGCGGGTATAGCCGAAGTCCAACATAGGGTTTCGCACGGACTGACCTTCCAAGCGAACTATACCTACGCAAGAAATATCAGCGATGCGCAAGGCAGCGATGCACCGACCGTATTTGCCGGCGAAGAGCCGTATGCCGTAGAGATCGCCAACCGCTTCAATATCCCGTACGACCGCGGCAACGTGGTGGGAACGCCCGCGCAACGCTTTTTGCTGACGGGCACTTACCAAGTGCCGTTTGGACGCGGGCAGTTGGTGAAGGTGCCTCAGCATCTGAACCCCGTTTTGGGAGGGTGGAACCTCAGCACGGTTGCGACGATCCAAACGGGCCAGTGGCTGACGCCCACGATGAATGCAACGTCCGATCAATCAAACACGAATTTGGTGACACGCAATTCAGTAGGTTCGGCCGTTGCGCGTCCCGACTGCGTAGGTAGTCCCATCCCTTCGAGTCAGACCCCTGGAGAGTTCTTTAATCTCAATTCCTTTGCGCTGCCGCCTACCAACGCTGGGCGGTTCGGCAATTGCGGCGTGGGCATCCTGCAAGGGCCAAATCTCATCAACGTTAACGCGGCGTTAGCCAAGAACTTCAGCATTAATGAACGATATCGGTTGCGCTTTGAGGCGTCGTTCACCAACCTCTTCAACCGTGCCAACTACGCGCCGCCAGCTTTAAACATTAGCAACCCGTCAACCTTCGGAGTGCTCACGTCTGTCCTCCCACAAGGCAATGGCGGCAATCGGACCGGGCAGCTCGCGTTGCGCCTCGACTTTTGAGAACTGCCGCCTCCAATCGCGGCCCGTGTTGCGAATGAACAGGGATTCTTGCGATGACATTGGCCCATTGTTGTCGGATATCCAAGGAACGACGAGTAGACACGCGCTGCGCGACCTCTCAGTCGCCGCGTAGCCGGGCTATCTGGAGATAGGGCCATCTTGGCACTCCGGCGATGGTTCCCGAGTGACGGGGCATCCGGAAGTTGAAACCGTGCGCCTCTAGCCACGGCCCGGAGGACCGCTGATCGGCTTAGGCCTGAAGGCCAAAGCTAGCGTTTCGGGGAGATGATGAAATAAATCTCGCTGGCGATGGGTCGTTCGGTCCTGAACGCCGGAACGAACTTCCAACTTGTGGTCGCGTCCTTCAGGGAACTGTCAAACAGGGGGTCGGTCGACCCTGCCCTCCGAACCTTCCCCGCAGAATCGATCACCAGATCGAGCATCAATCCCGAATCGGGCAGCGTGTCCTCGGTGCGCCCCTCCACCGGCTTGTGTCCAATCAGGATAGGCGTGGGCAGAACAATGTCACTCCTCTTCCCTTCTATACGCTCACCCTGTATGCGCTGACCAGTGAGCATCATTGCGGCTTCCACAACCCTTAGCGTTCTGGCGTCGAAGACTCCCGTGTTTTTTTCGGCTCCTGAGGAAGCCTTCCCGGAGACGCCATCCACTTGCGCGCGGATTCCTCGATCCCGCGCGCTTATGATCGCCTCGCGAATGCGATCAAGATCCGCTGGCGGCCACATTTCCGCCAACGACTTCCAGGCCTCCTCTTCGCGTCCGCTGTAAAGATAAGCCCAGACGATCTGCAGCACTTTTTCCTTCGTGCGCTCCAGCTTTTCACTGCGGCGCAGATCCTCGGGCGAAAAATGCGCAGTGGGAGGCAATCGGCCGCTGCTATTTTTGAACTCCCGCAACTCCTCGGGATCAAGACCGCTTCGTACTTTTGCGATTTCGCCGTCAAAATAGCCCTGAAATTCCGAACCCACGTCCAGGAGCCGCCCCTGCACGAATCGAAGCACGACCGTGGGCGCGGAATAAGACCCTCCGAATTCGCGGCTCTCGAAGCCCTCGAGTGACGCAGTATCGTTCGTCCAGATTTCGATTTGGCCATCCAGATCGGTATCGGCGGTGCTAAAAAAGGTTCCGCCGGTGATGGTGCGCAGCAATTTCGGCGGCTTCCGAAGCGAATAAATCTCAAGAGTCATGCAGCATGACGCTTGGGCTTTCTTTACCTGAAACGTAGCAACCGGCGATCCCACGCCCAAATCGATGCCGAATGCATCGACGTCCATCTCAGCAACGCCGGTCGCAATAAGGGCCTTGCTCTTCTCCCACAGCAGCGTGCCTTCACATTGTCGCCGGGCGAATCCTTCGCTTCTTGCGGCTCCCACTTGGACGGAAACGCCGGTGGGCGATACGGCTGCGAAATTGCCAATCCCGTCGCGGCAGACCACTGCGCCGCTTTGGGCATGGCAGGCGCCTGCAATGGCCCAAAACACCAGGAGTGCAGCGATCTGCCGCGCGCTCAAAAAACACGAACCTGGCAGAAGTATTTTCGCCACGCCGCGATGTTAACAGGCTCGCCCGCTTCTTGGTACAAATCGGAAGCGAGCCATCACCTGCGCGGCAACTGCCGAGTTTTACTCGTGGCCGGATTGATCTTCGTTGTCGGTGTATACCTTCACGCCGATGCTGGTGACCGGTATGAAGATGCGGTTGTTCTCGCTGTCCGCCGCGATCGAGTGCGTATTCCCCGCATCGAAGTTGGTGATTACCTGGTAGCTCGAAGCGTCGACCACGAAAACGGGCTCATTGCCGAAGTAAACGCGGTTGTCCCCCGAGTTGTACCAGATCTCGTCGGCAGCTACGCCAGCGATCGTTGCCAGAGTGGCGCCTGTCTTCGCGTCGAAGACCACACCCGTGCTCGTGATGAGACGCTGTCCGGGTAACAGGGCGAGACCAGCCGGACCGGCGAAGGCTGGATCGGTAACCGCGAAGACTCGCGTAATGCTCTCGGTCTTCGGATTGATCTCGTCAACTTCTCCATTCGGGTTCGCCACCGTAGACGGTATCGAGATGTAGAATCTATGCCTTTGCGAATCCCAGACGGGCTGCTCGATGCCGCCGGTGGATTGAGGATAGGAAAGGCTCCCCAGCACGGTGCGAGTTTCCGCGGAGATAAAAGTCACAAAAGGAACCGCGTCCCGATCGTTTGCAATCAGGATGATTTTGTCCACGGGATCGTAGGCCAGTTCATCGGCGCGGTGAGTTCCGCCGGTGGAGATGCTATCAACAACGGAGTTGGTTTCCAGGTCGACCACTTTCACGGTGCTGTTGCCGTCGCCGGCCCACAGCTCCTTGCGATGATGGCCCTCGCCCGCGCCCAATTCGCCTCGTTTATTGATGACCAGCACACCGTTTGGGCCGGAAACACCTGATCCTACGTTTCCGACAAAACCGGTAATGGTGGTGACGAAGGTGTCGCTCTCGGCATCGATGACGTCGACGCCTCCAGCGCTGCGATCCGCAACATAGTACCTGCCGCCTTCGGAATCGGCCCAGCTTATGTCAAAGCTGGCGAGTGCTGGATTAGGGATTGTCGCTATCTGTGTGTAGGGTCCGAGCTTGTCATCTGCAGACGAAGTTGAAACGGCGAAAATCGCCAGTAGCGTGAAAAACAGCAGCGGAATGGCAAACAACAGTCGTTCGCGTTTCATCGTGAAGTCACCTCCGGTAATTTTCCCTAAAGCTGGGGGGTTATGGCGCGAAGTAGACACCCGTACCTTCCGGCGTGTCAAGAGGACATGATTCGAACGCGAGCGTCACGCGAGGCGCACTTCCATTCGAACGATTCGACCGTTCGAACATTCTCACAACCTGCTTTTTTCATTCGAATGATCTGTTCAGTAATAGATGTTGATGTGTATTTACCTTTATGCTATACTCCGACATGTTCGCTGGCGCTACCCGTCTGTGCGCACTCTGCTCGTCCTACCTTGCCGCCCCCGCTCGGACCGCGTTGCTGCCCTTTCCGGGAAATTCAATCTGTCTTTGCCGCTTCCGGCTTCTTCGGTCTTCATCTGTCGTCGATCCTCCTATGGGAGACGCCATCCCAACCGTGCGAGACGCCATCCCAACCCGCGTTCCACGTGCGAACCATCGGGTTGGTTCGTGCGCGACGCCTGCTTTCACCGCGAGCCCTGCTGCGCACAGGAAGTCTTTCAGAATGAACACTTGCACAAAAAGGGGGGGAGGGGGTGTCCCTATCCCGCATGGTGTAAAGTGATCCCCGGCGCGCCCTCGTGGGGAGCGGCGCCGCGGGGGGCAAGGATGAAACTGGGCGAGATCGCGCAAAAACTGAGCTGCAAGTTGGAGGGTGATGCGCAGGCGGAAATTCACGGCGTCGCGGGCATCGAATCGGCCAAAGCCGGAGAGCTGACGTTCGTCTCCAATCGCCGCTATCGCCAGGCCACGCGGACGACGCGCGCCTCCGCGGTGCTGGTCGCGCGCGACACGGCCGTCGACCGCGAACCCGGCCTGCCGCCGCTGGCTCTTCTGCGCTCGGACGATCCTTACCTCGATTTTGCGCGCGCCATCGGCTTCTTTTATGCGCCGCCGCGCTACGCGCCATCGATCCATCCCACCGCCGTGATCGCCGCCACGGCGCAAATCGGCGCCGACGCGCACGTTGGTCCTTACTGCTTCGTGGACGAAGGCGCCGTGATCGGCCGCAATGCCGTGCTGCACAGCTTCGTCGCCATCTATCGCGGGGCGCGCATCGGCGACGACTTCTTCGCGCACGCGCACGCCGTGGTGCGCGAAAACTGCCGCATCGGAGACCGCGTGATTCTGCAAAACGGTGTGGTCGTGGGCGGCGACGGCTTCGGCTTCGCCAGGCAGTCCGACGGCCGCTGGTACAAGATGCTCCAGTCGGGGATCACCGTGATTGGCGACGACGTGGAGATTCAGGCCAATGCCTGCGTCGACCGCGCCACCGTCGGCGAGACGCGCATCGGCAATGGCGCCAAGCTCGATGACCTCGTGCTCGTCGGTCACGGCAGCACGGTCGGCGAAAATACGCTGCTGTGCGGGCAAGTGGGCCTCGCGGGCAGCACGAAAATCGGCAACAACTGCATGCTCGCGGGTCAGGTCGGCTGCTCAGGACACCTCAGCGTGAACGATGGCGCGATTGTTAGCGCGCAGAGCGGCGTGCACGGCGACGTGCCGCCCGGCGCGCTCTATTCGGGTTATCCGGCCGTAGAGAACCGCGAGTGGCTGAAGCATAGCGCGGCCGTCCACCGCCTGCCGGAGCTGGCGAAAACCGTTCGCCAGCTCGAAGCCGAAATCGCCAAGCTCAAGGCCCACGTCGGCGCGTAAGAGCCCGGATCGAGCGATTTTTGCATCATGCCTTTGACACTTTGGAGGTTCGTGCCTTAAGATGATCATTGTGGGGTGGGAACTGCGTAGCGGGTCCTGCCCTCGTTTTATTTCGGCAGTATTACAAGTCCCATTCCCTCGATCTTCCCGTCCCACGATTGTCGAAACTTAGGTTTCACAACAAAGAAAAAGTCACCTTCCGTGCAGTAGTGTGGATATGTGGCTTTCCCCATCGCGTGACGTCCAATTGGAGTAGCGACTACATCCGCCATCTGCAATCCGGCGATATTGTCCTTCTTTTCGCGGATCGCAAAATTATGTATTCGCTTTTGAACCTTTGTTGCCGAAATGAACGTCGTTCCGCGAATTTTTAAATCGAGGAAGGCGAGTTCTAGAGCATTGTTCAGAGTTGGATTTCGTGCTTCGGCAACTATTGCGTCGCCGGTAGAACCACACTCAAAAATAAATCGCTCGACGAGGACTGAGAGCGATAGCAAATAGGGATCCAAGGCATGTAAACCATACTTCTGCAAGTGGTCTTGCTTTTTGATCACGCAAGCTACTATTTTAAACTCAAGCTCTTGGATCAACTCCTGAAGAGCACGAAAGAAATCCCTTCTAAACTCATGGTTCGACATAGCTTCGAACCCGGATTTGTTACGAGTGAAATCGGCTGTGTGAAGAATGATGTTCCGATTCCCAAACAGCCGCGTTTTAAATTCCGCGAGCCGTTCGCTGGCATTGCTTCGGTGATATTCCTCGTCCATGATAATTCCGCAGAGCACAAAAACAGGGAACTGGGGATCAATGATGGACAAACTGTGGTCGCCAGATTCATCCAAGAAAAGAACTTTGGCCATTTCGGCGGAGATTCTAGCTGAGGAAATCACTTCTTGACGAAAAACTAAATTCAAGTGCGCAGGGACGAAATTGGGGCGGGTTGCTGATCGGGGGGCAGGGCCGCGGCGATGGCGGCGTGGACGCGCTCGGCGAGTTCGTTGCGGCGAGCTATGGAATATTGCGACGAATCGACGGCGGGAC
>Ga0210394_10005097_pt1 | contig 14886 bp, 6 predicted proteins | sample IncBWC12MmetaG_FD_160121 | JGI IMG/M metagenome (GOLD analysis project Ga0210394, IMG submission 160121) | Forest soil microbial communities from Barre Woods Harvard Forest LTER site, Petersham, Massachusetts, United States - Inc-BW-C-12-M | ecosystem: Environmental > Terrestrial > Soil >... | reverse complement strand
TTGCGACTGGAACCGCGGCCGGCAAGATCAGGCTGATCGAGTCGACATACCCGGCCAATGGCGGCAGCAACACGATCATCGGCGGCAAAGGCGACGACGTCGTCATCGGCGGCATCGGAAACAATCTGATCACCGGCGGCACCGGCAACAACATCGTCATCGGCCAGGATGGCGAGGTCGCCTATTCGGCGCCGGGCGTGCTGTTGCAGATCGCCTCGACCGACCCGACCTATGGCGGCACCGACACGATTACCGGCAGCACCGTCGCCGGCAACGATGTGATCATCGGCGGCACCGGCAACGACCTGATCATCGGCAGCGTTCTCGGCAACGACGTCATCATCGGCGATAACGGCGAGGTGCAATACTTCGCCAACGGCACGATCAGCATGATCCTGTCGATCGCTCCGGCGAATGGCGGCAGCAACACGATCCATGGCGGGAACGGCGACGACATCATCTTCGGCGGCTTCGGCAACGACACGATCTACGGCGGCACCGGCAACAACATCATCATCGGACAGGATGGGCAGGTCATCTATGGCCCGGCCGGCGGCTCAGTGACGCAACTCGCGGTCAACCTGGCCACCATCCAGTCGGCCGATTTCGGGGATGCCGGCAACGATTGGATCTATGGTGGCGGCACGATCGCCGACGGCGGGGTCAACATCATCATCGGCGGCAGCGGCGACGATTGGATTTATGCCGGCCCCAACAACGACGTGATCGCCGGCGACAACGCCCAGGTGACGATGAACGGTGCCGGCTTCGGCTACGCCCACGCGTTGACGATCACCACCGATTTCTTCGATCCCAACAACGCGGCGAGCAGTGCGCTGACTGTCAAAGGCTCCGGCCGAACGGTCGCCGGCAATACAGGCGTCGACAACGTCATCCAGGGTTACACGCCGGCGCAGGCGATAAACGGGCCGACCCCGACGGGCGGCGGCGACGACATTCTGATCGGCGGCCCGGGCAACGACTGGATCGGCGGCGGCGGCGGCGACGATCTGATCTTCGGCAACAACGTCACCTTGCAGCGGGCATCCGACCTCAATCCGCGCTTCGAGGCGTTGACCGGGACGCAGATCTATACCGATACGGCGACGACCGACACTGTGAACGTCAATGGCGTCGCCACCCCGTTCCGCACCGAGAGCGGTCACCTTGTCGGCTGGGCCAACCCCGCCGTGTCCTTCCGAATCACCGCCCTCGACGAATCCGTCTCCAACCCGGTGGGCGACTACGGCAACAACTACATCGCCGGCGGCCCGGGCGATAACATGATCTTCGGCGGCCCGGGCACCAACACGATCCAGGGCGCCGGCTCGATCCTCGACGCGCTCAACCCTCCGAAGCTGACGAGCGTGACCGGCCCGACTGGGCAGGTCGAGACGCTGACGCTCAACGCCGCCACCACCACCTACAGCCTGACCTTCAACGGCCAGGTCGTCGACGGGATCAGCAGCACGGCTACGGCCGCGGCGCTGCAGACCGCGATCGCGGGGTTGGCCGGGTTCGCCGGCAAGGTCACGGTCACCGGCAATGCCGGCGGGCCGTACACGATCGCCTTCAACCCGGCGCTCGGCACGGTGACCTCGGCGGTCAACAGCAAGGTCTATGCGTATCGCGACGCGACGACCCCGGAACAGGTCGCGCCGGGACAAACCGTCACCGCGCTCGGCGCGCTGCACGTCAACCCGTCCTTCGAGGCGGCGAGCGACGGCAACAACTACATCGAGGGCGGCGGCGGCAACAACACGGTCATCTTCGGCGGCACTGGGCAGAACGACATCATCGGCGGCAATTCCGACATGTTCAGCCTGACGACGCCGCAGCAGCGGCCGGATTCGGGCAATGTCATGATCTTCGCCGGCGCCGGCACCGAGATCGGCTACAACGACTATGCGCTCCCAGCCGGCACTACCGCCGGCAACGCGCATGCCCGCAATGCCTCGGTCATCATCGCCAACAACGGCGACATCTACGATCTGGTCGGCACCAACGCGGCCGACAGCGGCGGTTTCCTGACCTTCAACTACGATGGGGGCATGAACCTTCCGGGCGGCATCTACATGCCCGGCGAGGACGCCAGTGCGAGCGCGGCGCTCAATTACTACGGCGGGACGCAGTTCGTCATGCCGCGCGCGGTCAAGCTGCTCGACTACACGATCGGCGGGCCCGACTTCAACGCGGCGGCGGCATCGGCCAATATCGGCGGCACCGCCGAGATCCATGCCGAATCCGGCGACACCCAGATCTATGGCGGGCCCAACCTCGACTATCTGTTCGGCGGCTCGGGCAACGACGAGATCATCGGCGGCTATGGCGGCAAGTGGATTGCGGGCGGCAACGGCGAGACCGGGACGATCGACGCCAGCGGCAACCCGATCATCAACACCACCGGCATCCTGGGCAGCGACGGCCGGCTCTCCCTCAGCCGCAACGGGCTTGCCGAGCCGCTCTACGGCATTGCGGCGATCCCGGCGAGCCAGCTCAACCTGGTGATCAGCTCGCCCGGCAACATGCAGCAGTCGACCATCAACATCGCCGGCGCGCTGAATTTTACCGCCGACCTGACGCCGTTCAACGTCGACCCGGCGGGAACGGCAGCTTGGACGCAGAGCGTGCTCAACGGCACGCCCTACCAGGCGCAGCATTACGACGACATCATCTATGGCGGGCTCGGCAACACCTTCATCCATGGCGGTCCCGGCAGCTCCGCGATCTCGGGCGTCCAGGCTCTGCCGGTCTTCTGGAACGACCCGGTACAGAACCCGGCCGACTACTCGACGACCGCCGTCGCCGGCCCGGGCTCCGTTGGCGGCATCCTCGGGTACAACACGGGGACCAACCAGTTCGCGGCCTATAACGCCGCGGCGCCGCGGACTTTGATCGGCGGGAGCCTCAACGGCTTCTTCCTCAACTTCAACCAGAACCAGGGCATCGACTATCCGGGCACGACGATCGCCTATGCCGGCACCAAGGACATCTTCGGCGACCTCGGCAACGACTGGATCGTCGGCGGCAACAGCTCGAGCAACTTGTTCGGCGGCTTTGGCAACGATCTGCTCGACGTCCGGCGCAACCTGACGCTCGATAGCGGGCTCAACGACGTCACCGACAACAACACCTCGTTCCACGGTGTCGCCTTTGCCGGCGCCGGGATCAACACGCTGATCGCCGGCGGCGCCTACGACCGGCTGATCGGCTGGACCGGCAATTTCAACACGTTCATCGTGCCGTTCTCGCCGTGGGGGGAACCCACGGTGACCCGCGGTCCATCGCCGGGGAACACGCTCTACCTCGAGGAGCTGGGGGCGGCCGACGGCGCGGACAATCTTTATGCCGATTACAACGCCCCTGGCATCGACAACGTCGCCGGCCTCGACCCGACGCGCAACGGCGAACCCTATGGCGAGCTCGGGCTGGTCACCCAGCAGGATGCGTTCTGGTCGCTCCAGCACGGCGCCCCGAACCAGCAGCCGCCCGGCACCGTCGGCGGGCCGCGCCTTGTGACCGGGCATTTCACGGCCAGCACCGGTACGCTGGGCCCGGTTGCGCCCGCAACCGGCAATTTCAGCGTGACGAGCAGCGGGCTCAATGCCTCGCCGACGACGGCCGGGTCCAGCACCTTCGCGGTGTTTGCCCCGAACGACTGGCTCCCCTCCTATTTCGAGATGACGGCATCGGTGACGCCGGCCAAGGCGGCGGCCGGCTTCCTGTCGAACGGCTACCTGATCTTCGATTACGTCAGCCCGACGAATTTCAAATTTGCCGGCGTCGATGCCACCACCGGCAATATCGAGCTCGGCCAATCCAACGGATCGAGCTGGACGGTCGACGCCTCGGCGGCGGCGGGCATCACCGCGGGCAAGACCTACAGCTTGTTTTTGGCGATCAACAACAATGTCGCGACGCTGGTGGTGAACACCACAACCGGGAAGACGGTCACGACATCGATCAATTTCACCTATGCGTGGCATGTGATCGGCGGCGTCAATATCGGGCTCAACTACGGCATCGTCGGGACCGGTACCAACAACGCGAACGCAACCTTCGACAGCATCGTGACCCAGGTGCCGATAGCGCCGACCACCTGGACATATACGACTGGTTTCACCAAAGCGCCGCTCTATCTCGACCCACCGACCGGCGGAACCTGGTCCACCAACGGCACCGGCTATACCGGGACGGCGCCCGCCGGCGGCTTCGCAATCGTCCCGATCGATCCCGGTCTGGCGCTCGGCATGAAGCCCGGTACCTTTGCCTTCCAGAACAATTCCAACCTCGATGTGGCGACGACGATAAAATTCCTCGGGCAGCGCGCCGGCCTGGTTTTCGACATGACCAGCACCGGCTCGTTCCTGTTCGCCGCATTGCTCTCGGACACGAATCAAGTCGTGCTCGGCCACTACACAACGACCGGCGGCTTCGTGTTCGATGCGACGCAGAGCTACACGGCCAAGAACGGTACCGTGCTCGAGATCGTCGCCAACGGCGATCTGGTAAACGTCTTGGTCAACGGCGCGCAGATGCTGAGCCATACCTACGGCGCCGTGGTCAGCAATGGCCAATTCGGCCTGCTGTCCTGGAAGGGCAGCAATACCTTCGGGAGCCTCACCGTAACGACGAACGACCCGGCCTTTGCGACCACGACGAGTCTGAACATGCTCGCGGCGTCGGCCCCGACCGGCCCGGCGCAGGGCCAAGGCGCATTGACCGTGGCCGCGGTGGATTCGGTCCTCGGCGTCGCGATCGAACGGCTGGCGACGATGCTGTCGCTCGACACCGCCACGATCGATGAGCTGTTTGCGACAACGATCCAGATAGGCGACCTGCCGAACCTCGGGCTCGGCCTGACCACCGACGGCACGATCACGATCTCACCGGATGCCGCCGGCTGGGGCTGGTTCATCGACCCGAACCCCTCCAGCGACAGCACATTCTCGGCGGTGAGCGCCAATGGCCTCGCCGCGATCCCCGGCAGCCCCGCCTCCGGCGAGATGGACCTGGTGACCGTGGAGATGCACGAGCTCGCCCATCTTTTCGGCTATGACGACACCTCCAGCGGATTGATGTCCGAGTACCTGCAGCCGGGGACGCGGCTCGCGCCGCCGGTCGACGGCCAGGCCGACAGCAATCCGACGGCCGGGGCGGTCGTGCAGACCGACGTCACGCCGACGGCGAGCGGGCACTTGCCGGGGGCGTCGCTGGCGTTGGCCGCAGATCCGTCGGGCTCGCCTGGGCTGAACTCGCTCCCACCGGCGACGGCCGGCAGCTCGTCCGCGATCATCGATGGCGGCAACGGCGATGACGTAATCCTCGGCAATTATGATCAGACCGGGGCGCTGCCGACGGCAGGAATCTCCACGAGCGACGCGCAATTGCCGGGCCTCTCCGCGAAGGCGGAAAGTGACCCACTCGCGTTCTTCCCGCCGCTGATGGCGACAAATGTCGATGCCAAGATCGCTGCCCTGGCGTTCGACAACTCGGGAAGGCTTTTCGCATCGTTCGGAGGCGCGCTCGCGCCGAGCACCGTGGCCCAACTCATCGGCCCGATCGCCGGCTCGAATGCGCCGCCGGTCATGTCGGGCGATGATGGGATGGATCTGTTGGCGGCCAGCCTGGCGGGTCGCTCGGTTGGGCTGGACAACCAAAGCGCCGGGGCGGGCGCAGCGCCGAGGCATGTGGCCGCCCTTGGCCTGGCACCAACCCCGCACGAACTGATCCGGGCAATTCGCGACAGCGACATCGCCATCAAGGTTTCCGATCCTGGTGCGGCCGCCGACGCGGACCTGCAAACCTGGCTGTTCGACGAGGCGGCCGGAGCTTTTGTGGCACGCGACCCGGAGCCGTTCACGCTCGTGATCGATGGCGTGAGCGATGGCGACGGCCCGTACACAGCGGCGCAATCTACTGAGCCCGCTGGCGTGTTCGCGGCCGACGACTCGCTGATGTCGACGTCGGCGTCTTGGCTCGGCGCGTTGCGCGACTTCGGGCGCACCGCCGCTCGCGCGTGGTTCGATATTTGATGCCGCTTGACGCCGCACCGTAAAAAGATCGCAAGCGATAGCGGTTGGGTATAGACCCCAAGCCTTGAACGTTAATAGACGACAGATTTGTTGGAGCAGGATCGAGAATGGCGAAGACCCCCACACCCGCGGAGCCGCAACCGGCGGAGAGCGACGCCGCGCGCTCGACCTCGGTGCAATGGAACGACAACGAGATGGCCACGCATTTCGCCAACGTGGTCAACGTGCAAAGTACCCGCGAGCAGGTCGACCTGTTCTTCGGCTTGAACCGGACCTGGAATGTCGCTGGAGCCGGGCAGGTTGCCGTCGACCTTACGAACAGGATTATCTTGACCCCGTTCGCGGCGAAACGGCTTTGGACAGTTCTCGGCGGAGTGCTGCGCGAGTATGAGTCCAGGCACGGGGCGCTTGACGTCGAGCGGTAGCGTCAATTGACCGGACCCCCGCAAGGGCGCCGATTGCGCGATCATTCGACGCCCACGGGCGTCGGTGATTCGCCCGGTTCCGACAAGGTCGAAGAGGCCGCGGGTGCGGCTGACGACGGTAGCGCGCCGGTGGCCTCGCTCGAGCCGGCCCTGTGGCGGCGCCTCAGCGACGCCGACAGCCTTTCCGACATGACTCGGGGATGGCTCGCGTTGCAGTGCCAGATCATCGAGGGCGCAACGCGAGGCGTTGTGCTGCTGGCGGGCGAGACCCCGAACAGCTTCGAGGCCGCGGCGTTCTGGCCGGAAGGCTCGGCCCGTTCCACGCCCCTGACGGAGGTTGCCGAACTGGCTCTGCGCGAACGGCGTGGTGTCGCGAGCGGCGACGGCTCGGGGCGCAGCGCCGACCCCCACGGCGCCGCGCACGTCGCCTTCCCGATATTGCTGGGTGGCGAATTGAAAGGCGTCGTCGCGGTGTCGCTGCGCGGGGCCCGGTCCGAGGACATCAGATCGGCGTTGCGACATCTGCAATGGGGCGCGGCGTGGATTCGCGAACGGCTCCAGCAGGCGCACGGCGAGGAGCAGGCGCGGCTGCTGGATCGCTCCCGGGCGGCCCTCGATCTGCTCGGAGACGCGCTCGGCCGCGAAGGTTTCGAGGCTTCGGCGATGGCGGTCGTCACGGGATTGGCGGTCCGCTGTAACTGCACCCGCGTCAGTCTTGGCGTCCGCAGCGGAAACACCGTCGCCGTCAAGGTAATCTCGCATACGGCTCAGTTTGGTCAGCGCATGGTTCTGGTAAGCGGGCTCGCCGCGGCCATGGACGAGGCTCTCGACCAGCGCTGCGTGGTGCTTTATCCCGCGCCGGCGGACCAGCTCGTCGCGACCTCGGCGCATGCCGAACTCTCGCGGGTCCAGCACGACGGGCAGGTTCTCACCGTGCCGATGCTCGTCGCCGACAGCTTCGTCGGCGCTCTGACCTTCGAGAGACCGCCGGAGGCTCCGTTCGAACAGGAGACGGTCGAACTGCTTGAACTCACGACCTCGATCATCGGTCCGGTTCTCGAAGAGAAGCGCCGGAACGACCGATGGCTCGTCGTCAAAGCAGCCGAGAGCCTTCGCCGGCAAGTCGAGCGGCTGATCGGGCCCGGCCACCTCGTACGCAAGCTCGTGGCGATTGCGATCGTCGCCGCCGCCGTCTTCCTGTCCTTCGCCAAGGGCGCCTACAGGGTCAATGCCGACGCCCAGATCGAGGGCCTCGTGCGGCGCGCCGTCGTGGCGCCCTATGACGGCTTCATCAAGGACGCGACGGCGCGCGCCGGCGACAGGGTGGACGAGGGCACAGTGCTCGCGACGCTCGAAGATCGCGACTTGCTCTTGGAGCGCCTCAAATGGGTTACCGAGCGCCAGGAGCACCTCTACGAATACGACAAGGCGATGGCGGCGCGCCAACCGGCGACGATCAACGTCATCCGCAGCCAGATCGACCAGGCGGCCGCCCAGATCAAGCTGCTCGATGAAGAGCTTGAGAGGATCAAGCTGCGGTCGCCGATCTCCGGCCTGGTGATGTCAGGAGATTTGAGCCAGTTGATCGGCACCTCGGTGCAGCGTGGCCAGGTTCTGTTCGAAATCGCGCCGCTCGATACATACCGTGTGGTTCTCGATGTCGATGAACGCGAGGTCCGCTCGGTTGAGCCGGGCCAGACGGGCGAGCTTATTGTCGGCGCATTGCCGAACCAAAATTTGCCGTTCGTCGTCGACAAGGTCACACCGATCGCCGAGGCGCGATCCGGCCGGAACGTATTTCGCGTCGAGGGCAGGCTCACCGACAATCCCGCGCAGCTCAGGCCCGGCATGGAGGGCGTCGGAAAGATCGACATCGGGCGGCGCAATCTCGCGTGGATCTGGCTGCATCCCCTGATCGACGGGATGCGCATTTGGTCGTGGCACTGGGTGCGGTGAGCGTCGATGAACCGCTCGCTCTTCAGCAGTTCCTGGTACAGGGTCGCCGATCTGAAACCGCGTCTGCGGCCGCACACCGCGATTCATCGGCAGGTGTTCCGCGGCAAGGCCTGGTACGTTCTTCAGGACCATCAGACCGGCCGTTTCCATAGTCTCTCGCCGCTGGCCAACCTCATGTTGTGTCTGATGGACGGCCGCCGCACGATGCGAGAGATCTGGGAGGCGGCGGGCCGCAAATCCAGCGACGATCCTCCCACCCAGGACGAGACGATACAGCTTCTCGCGCAACTGCACGGCGCCGATTTGCTACAGGGCGAGATCCCGCCCGATTTCGACGAGATGGCGACGCGCTCGGAGCGAGCCAACCAGCGTCGCATGATGCAGCAGTTGCGCAACCCGATGGCGTTGCGGGTTCCGTTGTTCGATCCCAATCGCATGCTCGACCTTACGATGCCCTTTGTGCGCCCGCTATTCACCGTTCCCGGCTTCCTGGGGTGGCTCGCCCTCGTGCTCACCGGTGTCGTGCTGGCTCTGATGCATTGGCCGGAGCTCACCGCCGACGTTTCCGACAGGGTGTTGGCGATCGAGAACGTCGCGGTGATCATGTGCGTCTACCCGGTGGTCAAGAGCCTGCACGAGCTCGGCCATGCGTATGCGACGAAGATGTGGGGCGGCGAGGTGCATGAGGTCGGGATCATGCTGCTCGTGTTCATCCCGGTCCTCTACGTCGACGCGTCCGCTTCGGCCGCGTTCAGCCAAAAGCGCCGCCGCATCATCGTCGGGGCGGCGGGCATCCTGGTGGAGATGGCGCTCGCTGCGGTCGCCATCATCGTCTGGCTCCAGGGCAGCCCGGGGCTGGGGCGCACGGTGGCGTTCAACGTGATGCTGATCGGCGGCGTTTCCACGCTCTTGTTCAATGGCAATCCGCTTTTGCGCTTCGACGGCTACTACATCTTCTCCGACCTCATCGAGATCCCCAATCTCGGCAGTCGTGCGAACGCTTATTTCTTCTATCTTGTCCAGAAGCACCTGTTCAGGATCGACGACATCGAGACCCCGGTCATCGTGCCCAGCGAGGCCAAGTGGCTTCTCCTTTACGCGGTGCTGTCGTTCGCCTACCGGATGATCGTGTCGCTCGCCATCGCGCTTTTCCTGGCCACCCGGCTTTTCGCTGTTGGATTGGTGATGGCGATATGGGCGCTGACCGCGATCGCGATCCTGCCGGTCTTCAAGGGTCTAAAGTTCCTCGCAACCGGCTCGCGGCTTCGCGGCCAACGCCGCCGAGCCATTGCGATCGTTGGGGCCCTTGCGGCGGCGGCGATGATGATCTTGTTCCTCGTTCCGCTCCCGTATTCGACGATCGCGGAAGGCATCGTCAATGTGCCGGATCAGGCGGAGGTGCGCGCGAAGACCGAAGGCTTTGTCGGGAAGGTTGTCGCGACGCCCGGCGCCGAGGTCAACGCGCACCAGATTTTAATCGCCCTCGAGGACCCGATCCTCAACGCCAAGGTCGAGGTCATCAAGGCGCAGCTCGATGAAACCAACCAGCGCCTCGACGCGGTCAGGCAGATTGACCGCGTCCAGGCCGAGATGTTCGAGGAGCAGGCGGCCCACCTCGCCGAACGGCTTGCGACCACTCGCAAGCAAGAGCAGAACCTCAACGTCGAATCCGATCAAAGCGGGCAATTCGTCCTGGCGCATGCGACGGACGCGGAGGATCTGCCCGGGCGCTTCGTCAAGCGAGGCGATCTGCTCGGCTACGTCATCGCGAACAGCAATCCCGTCGTGCGGGTGTTGGCGCCGCAGGCCGAAATCGACCTGATTCGCCAGCCCACGACGATCGTCGAAGCGCATCTCGCGGGGGATCTCGGCCATCCGCTCCCGGCCAGGGTCCTGCGCGAGGCGCCGGCCGCGCAACAGGATGTGCCGAGCCTGGCGTTGACGACGCGAGGCGGCGGCTCGATTGCCCTCGATCCGTCGAGGACGCAGCGCCCGCAGACGCTGTTCAGCTTTTTCCAGCTCGACGTCGAGCTTCTGCAGCCGACCGGCTCTCGCATGCTGGGCTCGCGCGTTTATGTGCGCTTCAAGCATGGCGATGAACCGATCGCCTGGCGCGTCCTGCGTTCCCTGCGTCAATTCTTCCTCGGCGAGTTCCGTGTCTGACAGCGCAATCCAAGGCGCCGGGCCCCGCCTCGAATTGCCACGCCAGCGGATCTACGCGGAGGCTCCCGAACGGCGCGAGACCGCCTTGGAAGGGATCGTGGTTGCCGCTCAGTCGCGGTTGATCGCGGCCGCCGCCCGCCGGCGCGCCGGCAAGCTGAACAGAATCCTGCCGCTCGTTGAACGTCATGCGGCGGAATTTCGCGAGCTCGCCATGGAGCGGTTTCCCGCGGTCGTGCGCGAGATTGCGATCGAATTGCGGCGCAACCCCGATTTTCCTGATGCCGCCACCGCGCGAGCCTTCGCACTGGTTCGGGAATTGTCCGACCGCATTCTGGGCATGCGGCATTTCGACGTCCAAATCGTCGGCGCGTTCGCCATGATCAAAGGCATGCTCGCCGAAATGGCCACCAGCGAGGGCAAGACGCTGACCGCGACGCTCGTCGCCGGCGCGGCGGGGCTTGCCGGGGTGCCGATCCACATCGTGACGGTCAACGACTATCTCGCCCGCCGCGATGCCGAGCTGATGGGGCCGCTCTATGCCAGTCTCGGTCTCAGCGTCGGGGTCGTGGTGGGCGGTCAGGGCGCCGCTGAGCGCCAAGCGGCCTATGCCTGCGACATCACGTACTGTACCAACAAGGAACTCGCTTTCGACTATCTGCGCGACCGGATGGTCCTCGGTCAGACCGCGGGCGACCTGCCGTTGAAGATGGAGACGCTGCACAGCCGATCGCCGCGGTCGCGTCAACTGCGCCTGCGCGGCTTGCATTTCGCGCTGGTCGACGAAGCCGACAGCGTCCTCGTCGACGAAGCGAGAACCCCGCTGATCATCTCCGGCGCCGCCGATGCCGCAATCGACGCGGCCACGGTTGCGGGCGCGCTCGAACTGGCCGCCGGGCTCGATGCCGGCGCCGATTTTATCGTGTCGACTGAAGAGCGCCGCATTCATCTGACGCTCGCCGGGCAGGCACGAGTCGCCGCCTTCGCGCAGGCTTTGGCCGGCCATTGGCGCAGCGTCGTCAGCCGCGAAGAGCTCGCCCGCCAGGCGTTGGCGGCGATCCATTTGTTCAACCGGGGAACACACTACGTCGTCACCGACGACAAGGTGCGGATCGTCGACGAATATACCGGCCGCATCATGCCTGACCGGTTGTGGAGCGACGGGCTCCATCAGATGATCGAGCACAAGGAAGGCTGCGCGCTGTCGACCCGGCGCGCCACCATGGCGCGGATCACCTATCAGCGCTTCTTCCGCCGTTACCGCCGGCTTGCCGGCATGAGCGGGACCTTGCAGCCGGTCGCGGCGGAGCTGTGGCGGGTTTACCGGTTGCCGGTGGTCACGATCCCGACCGCGAAGCCGGTGCGCCGGATCCACCGACCCGATGTCGTGGTCGCCACCGATCTAGAAAAATGGCGCGTGATCGTGGCGCGCGTCGCCGGTTTGCATGAACAGGGCGCCCCGATCTTGATCGGGACGCGCTCGGTCGCCAGTTCGGAGCGCGCGAGCGCGGAATTGGGCGCGGCCGGGCTGCCTCACACGGTGCTCAACGCCATCCAGGATCAACGCGAGGCCGAGATCGTCGCGCAGGCCGGGGAGCGCGGCCGCATCACCGTGGCGACCAATATGGCCGGCCGCGGCACCGACATCCATCTGGGCGACGGCGTGAGCGACCTCGGAGGCTTGCACGTCATCATGACCGAGCGCCACGATGCAAGGCGCATCGACCTCCAACTCGCGGGCCGCGCCGGCCGACAGGGCGAGCCGGGTAGTTTCGAGGCCATATTGTCGCTGGAAGACGCGCTGATGGACACCGAATCGGGCCTCGCGCTTTCTGGCATCGCCAAGGCGGCAAGCCGGTTCCTCGGCGTCTGGGCGGGCCGCGAGGCCTCGAACTACGCCCAATGGCGGGCCGAGCGGCTGCACGCGCGCATGCGGGCAGATTTGCTGCGCTCCGATCAATGGCAGATGAAAACGCTGGCGTTCTCCGGCAAGCCGGAATGACGCAACCCTTCTTTTCAGCAGTTGGCTAGTCTTGCCGAGTCACAAAGTCGCCACAATATTGTCGTCATTACTTCAGATTAGATGTGGAACCGTTCCCGACAATGATCAGATTTTCAGACAAGAGACGCGTCCCAGGACCTCTCGAGCGGCGGCGCCGGTTCGGCGGCTGGTGGTCCGTCGGCGGCTTGATTGGTGCCGCCGTCTTCGCAACCGGCGCAGCCGCCGCTCCGGCAACCTACGACTGCGTGATCGAGCCCTCGCTCAGTGTGAAGCTCGGTAGCCCGGTTGCGAGCATCATCGCGAACATCGCCGTCGACCGCGGCGACATCGTCAAGCGGGGTCAGGTCATCGCCCACATCGAATCCGCCGTCGAAGAAGCAGTCGTCGCCAACAACAAGGCCCGGGCCGATAGCACGGCGGAGATCCAATCCAAGCAGGCCGTGCTCGATCAGAAGACCGGCATTTTGAATCGGAAGCTTGGATTGGCGCAACAACGTGTCGCCAGCTCTCAGGATGTCGAAAACGCCCAGGCCGATTTCAACGTCGCGAAACAGGAACTGGCCCTCGCCCTCTTGAATCATAAAATGGCGGAAATCGAACTCAACCGATCGCAAGCCGCACTGGATCAGCGCACGATCCTCAGTCCGATAGACGGCACGGTGACCCAGCGCTCGCTCGGTCCCGGCGAGTATGTTCACCAAGAGGCCACGATCGTCTCGATCGCGCGTATCGACCCGCTCAATGTCGAAACCTTCCTTCCGGTAAGCTCCTACAAACTCATCAAGGTCGGCGATGTCGCGATCGTGCATCCCAACGACCCGTTCCGCGGCGACCGCGAGGCGAAAATCAGCGTCGTCGATCAGGTGTTCGACGCCGCGAGCGGGACATTCGGCGTCAGACTGGAACTTGCCAACCCAAACAACGCCGTGCCGGCGGGTCTTCGTTGCAAGGTGACCTTCGATGTCGGGGAGCCGGCGGCGAGCGCATCGGGAACCCCGGAACAGGTCACGCGGTAGCAGGTTGCGAGATGGCCGCCCGCGCCATCGCGCTCGCCCTCGATTTCTGCCCGGCACGGTGATTGTCGGGGATCGATCGCGCTCGCCCGGTTATGGTGCAGCCCCATGGACAATCGCGAATTTCTTCGGGTAAACGCGTTTCTGAGTACGGAAATGGACGCTCGGGCGATCAAGAGCGCGATGGACCTCGGCATCCTCGATGCGTTGAGCGCCAACGGGACGACCTCGCTGGCTGCGCTGTCGGTTGAGCGGCGCGTCAATCCCATGGGCTTGCGACTCCTGGTCGATATGCTGGAGGTCAATGGCGTCGTCGCGCGAACCGGCGATCTGATCGGACTGACCGCGGAATTCCAGGCGGCGCTTTGCTTCCGCGATCTTCTGGCGTCGCGGATCGAGTTCGCCGACCTCGTCTGGCCCGACATTCACAATTTTTTCACCCCCCTCTTGACCGATCTTCCGCAATTCATGGCCCGTTCCAAGGTCTTCGATCTGTTTCGTTACGACCGATGCATCGACATAACTCCGGAAAATCTTGAAGCGACGCGCGCCTGGACGAAATTCACGACCTGTCTGACGAAATACGAGGCGGGCGCCGCGCTGGACGCCATCGACCTCGAATCCGCCCGCAGTTTCATCGACCTCGGCGGCAACACCGGCGAGTTCGCCTTGCAGGCTTGCCGGCGAAGTTCAACGCTCACGGCGACCGTGGTCGACCTCCCGGTGGTTTGCCAGCTCGGGGTTGAGCATATCTCCGATGTCGCGGGCGCGGATGAGGCGCGACGCATCGCCTTTTTCCCGACCGACATGCGCAGCGGTGCCTTGCCGAACGCAGCCGATCTTGTCTCGTTCAAATCGGTTCTGCATGATTGGCCGGAGGAACAGGCCCGGCAATTACTGGAACGCGCCTACGCCCTGGTCCGGCCCGGTGGAGGGCTGCTGATCTTTGAGCGCGAACCGATCGACACCCGCGGTCGGCGAATCTCGTATGCGATGATGCCGGACCTGGTGTTCCTGCATTTCTTAAGACCGGCGGATATCTATCTGGAAAAGCTCAGGAAACTCGGTTTTACCGCGATCGAGCATCGGCGCATTGTCTTGGACACGGGATTTCACCTGATCACCGCACGCCGGCCCGTGTGAGCCTGGGCACGATCCGAAAGGAGTGACATATGCCTGCGGTCGACCCTCAATCCCGGCGGATCGAGCGCATCGTCATCGTCGGCGGCGGGACCGCGGGATGGATGGCCGCGATTTATCTCAACCGCTTCATGCGACGCTTGAACTGCACCGTG
>Ga0210394_10005095_pt1 | contig 14887 bp, 10 predicted proteins | sample IncBWC12MmetaG_FD_160121 | JGI IMG/M metagenome (GOLD analysis project Ga0210394, IMG submission 160121) | Forest soil microbial communities from Barre Woods Harvard Forest LTER site, Petersham, Massachusetts, United States - Inc-BW-C-12-M | ecosystem: Environmental > Terrestrial > Soil >... | reverse complement strand
AAGTATTGAGTCGCTCAGTCCTCAACCAAAAGAATACCTTTGCGTTTAGCAATTTGTACCAGTCCGGAAGGCTGCAGCCTTTGAGCGCGGCTCTGAGTTTCGACTCTATTATTGGTTTTTGATCACGCAGAACCGCACTTCCTTGAGCTTCATCCTTGATCTCATGTAGGTCACCCCTCCTGCATTCCTCAAGCACGTGCCGCTTTTCACCTTCGATGCCAAAGAGCGTCAAGAGGGAGGATGTGCTGAGTAGTCCGTGTCTCCGTATGCTTTCCCAGGAATCGGGCTGAGCCATGTGGTAGAGACAGGGGTAGTAGGCTGCGAGCTCGCCGGGTGTGACGCCCATTCACCAACCCCTTCGGTCAATAATGCTCCGAAATCCGAAGCGAGTTGAGATCAAGGAAACTGGGGCCCCTGCCACCCTTTGGACTTCCTCAATGAAATTGATCGTATCGGGGTGAAGCTGTTCAAAACGCCGAGCCTTTTCATTTTGCGGGTGCAGGTAGTCCACGAAGGTCAGCGCGATGTCAGTTGGGCCATTAAGCGCAGATGCCCGTCGCAACAACTCCCAGCTGAATTCCGCAACCCGCCTTTGGCGGTTGGTTGTTGAGGTCCTTTCTGCCGTCTTTAATTTATTCACGGGAATCTTTGAGCGCCCCGAAACCATCTCCCAGCCTATTTCCTTCCCCATCGGACCCGAGGTCGAGCCCTTGGGGCTCTCGACCCTAATTGGTTGCGTCCGAGACACCATCACGACTTTTCGGACCCGGCTGGGAGCAATCCCGGCTTCGGACAGGCAGCCGGCAACACTTGTATCGCGGGACGTTACGTACGGATAGCTGCCGTGGAAAAGGCTCAACCCCGCACCCTGCGTTCCCTCTACTAGAACCCTTTGGCCATCGCGATAGGCTGCTTCTAGTACGACCCATGCCTCCCTTATAAAGGGTCTTAGGTCGGGTATATCCTTAGCCAGGTCGACCCCGGAACCGCGGCCCGTGATCCTCCTAGAACTTGCCCAACCGACTCCCTGACCAGTCGAGCCGATATTCTTGACGAGGGCGGATTCGCTCTGAACGTCGTTCTCGTTGATAATCATTGCTTGGGGGTCGATCACCAACCTCTCACGGCTTACCCTGCAGTCGGCGATCTCTTGCAGCAGCTTTTTCACGTCGAGCACGCAACCGGGTGCCAGCACAAGGGTCGCGCTCGAGTTACGCAGTGTTCCGGATGGAAGTTGGTGGTGGGTGTACGGCTCGGGAGCTACAAAGACCTTATGACCCGCGTTGGGTCCGCCGACCCTCACCAAGACCGGATATTCTCGCGCCAAATAGGAAGCTACATGCCCCTTTCCTTCGCTTCCATACTGGCCACCTACCAGGAGGTCAACTACTCTGGAATAGTCGCGTGAGTAGAGTCCCAAGTGTGTCGCGGCCCTAACCAAGACGTCGGCAGATGTGCACTGAGCTGTGTCGATAACAACATCAGCCGCCGCCTCGAGCTCTCCGACTCGTCCCTCGGTCGGGTCTCGCTCTACGGCGGCGTACGACTTTAGCTCCCGGACTCCTGTTCCCTTACGCTTCTTGTACCTGGCGGCGAGAATTGGGTCAGGCGCTTTTAGATGAATGTGGACGACGGCATAGCCATACGATTGACGAATGTGACGGATTTGCTGACGTATTCGAACGGCGTCCACGACGACGCGTTTGTCCGAATGTCTGAGGAGCTTCACGAGGGCGTCGCACACCCATTTCCCGGACGTTTCTCGGTCAAGTTTTTCCCCAAAAAGCTGCATGGCCCTGCGTTCGGATTCCAGTTCTCTCCCAAGTCTTCTTCGGGCGATGCTCTTTATGATTTCCTTCGTCTTGAGCACGTCCAAACCGAATTGGCGGCGAAGCTCGCTGGAAAGGGTCGTTTTGCCGGAAGAGATGCTTCCGGAAAGCAGGACGATTTGCATGTTACGGCACCCCGAAAATGCGAAATCAGCTTTAGTCGGCTGTCACCGGATCCGAGGCTTGATCTTTCGGCGGGTAGAAGGATTCTGGAAGGTCATAAACTGTTACTTGCAGGTCGGATCGGCAGAGCTTCTCATCGATAATTTCGGAAACGATATTCCAGTCCCCACCCGCTTCCCCGCTGCCTATACGAGGCATGTGTATAGTCGCCCCGATGGACCTGGCGTGCGAGGCGACCTTGGACAAACATTCCTCAAGAGCCAAGTACTGTATTCGTGGGAACAACGATGGACCGTATCCATGCTGGGCGACGAGGCTCGCTAGCTCAAGGGACTCACGTAGCTCAACAAAGCAGACACTCCCAAGCTTGAACTCAGATCTCTTCGCAAATGTCCAATTCGTGAACTCCTTTTGAGCTTGCGGCCACTTGCGCCTCGTCGCTGCGGAAAAACCCTTCCCCCAAGTGATCGCTTTGTCGTTTACGACTTGTACGATGATTCGCGGCCCAGATCCACGGGGCTCTGTGGCATCTCCTCTCAAATATTCTATTCTGGTGGACCTGGTGTGGGCCTCGGTAAGCGGTCTTGCGATGCCCACTACCCGAGGGTACATGTGGCCGGGATAGGGGGCGATCCCGAGGCACTCGACGTGGAACGTGCCAACACCCAGTCCCCAATCCTCGTTGGCTTTGGCCGTAAATCCTATGGCGGTGCACTCCGCTGCCTTTGTATTCGCCGGCAACCGGAAGCCGGTCAAAGGTCTAACTGGCCAGCTTCTCGATGGAATTGCGTAGTCAATTCGGTATCGCGAGGTGTCCAGTGAATCCTCTTTGTGAGCGACGAAGACAAAGCATTGGTGGCTAGTCAATTTGGCGATCCTGAGCAGCACTGCCTCCGTCGAGACCGCGAACTTCCGCTGCAATTCAATCGCAGTATCGATTGAAAGCGGCGCAGTTTCGTCAAGCCTGAAGCTCCCAACCGGCATGAGGATTTCGGCGGCTCCGACATTGCATAGGACCTCCAGCTGCCAGTCGTCGGGCTTCATTTGTGCGTGCGCGTACCTATTCCGTATTTCTCGGGCACAATCCGGAAAGAGAGTGTGTATTATTTCGTGCGCAATGGAAAACTTGATTCTCGCCTTGGATCGATCCGGATTGAATTCTATTTTAAACTTTCCCGCGGCAACGGGGACGGTTCTTGCATCGATCACGTCTTGGTGCGGCTCCACTGAAATCTTGAGAATTTCCGCAAGAGTGAAGGGGTCATAGGGAGGTCCTGACCAACCCGACTGGATCGCATGCCACGTAGTGGCTCTCGCTCGAGCCGTGATTGCTTCGAGGGGGTCGGCTCCCTCAGCCAACCGCACAACGGATGGGTGAGACCACGCCCTTTGCGCCCCGACCGGCGGCCTACGCGCAATTGTGCTTGACATATTCAGCTCCCAGCTCGATTTCCTGACGCTCACACCGATCGCGGAACTCATAATTACCACAAAGGTCAGATATTGTTAAATCTCCAAAACTGCAAGGACATCAGGAAAGGCTTACTGGACCCCGTATCATTCGCGCTTCATGCTGGCGAGCCGGTGCCGCAGGAAAACGTTGGGCGGAGTAAAATAGGCAGATTGAGTGGTGCGGAGGCTCGGGTGCAGCGGAGTTGGCTCAATCTGGCGATACTTTTTTGCGTGGCTGCGGGTGTGCCCGCGGGCGCGCCGGCGCAGATTCCCAAGAGCGCGGTGGCCAAGTCCAAGCCCGGCAACCTCGACGGCGAAGTGCTCAACTCCAAGGGCGCGCCGGTGGCGGGGGCGCAAGTCCTGTGGCAGGCCGCTGACGGCGAAACGCCGCACGTGCTGCACAGCGACGCGCACGGAAAATTTCATCTCGCGACGCTCAAGCCCGGCTTTTACGATTTGCGCGCTTCGGCGAGCGGCGCCTGGTCCGCGTGGGAGCACAACATTCTGGTGCGTCCCGGCAGCGACGCCAGCGTGACGCTGCGGCTGACGTTCAAGGAGCCTCCTTCCGCGGCGGGCGTCGAGCTGAAGGGCTTGATGCATGAGTGGGACGCGCCGGTGCCGGGCTCGGTGCCGCACGATTCCGCGGTGGACGCCAAGGGCAACATCTGGTTCACGCTGCAGGAAACCGGGCACCTCGCGCGCTTCAATCCCGATACCCACGAATGGAAGCTTTTCAAGGTGCCCACCGAGGATTCCGGGCCGCACGGGCTGGTGTTTGACGCGCTCGGCGACCTGTGGTTCACCGAGAACTATGCCGGGAAAATCGGCCGGCTCGACCCCAAGACCGGCGCCATCCGCGAATTTCCCACGCCGAGCGCCAAGGATCCGCACACCCCGGTGATCGGGCCGGACGGCGCGGTGTGGTTCACGGCGCAGAACTCCAACGTCATCGGCCGGCTGGATATCGAGACGGGAAGAATCGCCGAGTATGGCGTGCCCACGCAGGACGCGCATCCCTACGGCATGATCGCGGTCGAGGATGGCGGACTGTGGTTCTGCGAATTGTCGGGCGGCAAGCTGGGGCGGGTCGAGCCGGCGAGCGGGGCGATCACCGAGTACGCGCCTGCGGAAAAGGGCGTGGAGCCCAGGCGGTTGGTGGCCGTGCGCGGCGCGATCTACTTCACCGACTCCGGGGGCGGGCGCCTGGGCCGCATGACGCTGGCCGACAAGAAATTCAAGATGTGGCCGAGCCCGTCCGGGAGTGATTCCGAGCCCTACGGAATATCCGCGGATACCGCGGGCAAGATCTGGTACGAGGAGAGCGCGCCGGAGGCCAACAAGCTGGTGCGCTTTGATCCGGTGGTCGAGGTATTTCGAACGTTTCCGATGCCGGCAGCCAACTCCTCCGTGCGCAACATGGCCCGCGACGCCAAAGGGCGGCTGTGGATGCCGCTGTCGCTGGCCAACAAGATCGCTTTGGTCGAATAATCCTGCCGACCCACGCGGGCTCCGCTAATCCATTGTAGCGTCGACCTTTAGGTCGACACTCCGCGGCGCCCACCCCTGCCCGCCTGAAGGCGGGCGCTACAGCGCCTGACCCAGTACTACAACCCCAGTAACAGAAAATTTGATTCGAGTAGCCCATTGAGCGCGCCGATACCGGCTGCGAATATCTGTAATACACAGTGGGTTGGGTTTGCGCTGCGGGGACGACGGCCCCGAGAAATCGGGTTCGTAAGCGCACTACCCAACCCGCCAAAACTTCCTTCCTGCAGCAGCAACTCACCCAAAGAAGCTCCTGTAAGTTCCTGATGGTTCGAATAGTCCCTCCCGGCGCATCGGGAATCTGGCAACCGCAGAAAAAGCAGATTCCTCGGCCAAAAATCGGCCTTCGGAATGACAAGTGTGTGCTTGGGGCCCGCAGGAAGACGGTTTGGAGGGCCGGGCTTTCAGCCCGGCCGCAAGCGCGGGGAGCAAGACCGGCTTTAGCCGCTGAAGCTTCCTGCCTCCGTCGCAATTCGTTCGCGCCGCGAATCAAATCCGATTTCAGTTCCAGTCACTTCAAATAGGTGCGGACGATTTCGATGAGGTCGTCGGCGGCTTCTTCCGCGGATTTGGTTTTGCGCGGCATGTGGTTGCGGATGTGGTCTTCCATCAACTCGCCCATGAGGCTGTTGATGGCTCCGCGGGCGGCGGAGAGGCGCTGCAGGACTTCCATGCACGGCTCATCCTGATTAAGGGCGCGCTCGACGGCTTCGAGTTGCCCCACGATCTTCTTGGTGCGGCTGACCAGTTCCAGTTTTTCTCTCGATAAATGGGACATTTTGGCTTGACTACCCTATGGGGGTATGGTATCACGGTCCGGTCCGAAACGACAGCGGCGCAAAGGGAAAATCGAACTCTTGGAAACCGGAACCTCCGGGACCCCGAAACGCCCGGCAATTCCCCGGTTCGCGAGCATAGCATATCCCCGGATTCACGTTACGCTCGCGGCCCGGCAACGGAATCACCGCGCGAGCGGGAACCCGCGGCAACGCAGCGAGACTCTCCGATGCTCTCCGGTTGTAACAATCTGTTCATCTGGTCTGCGGTATGACTAGAGGCTTAACTTTTGTCCCTTCGAGCCGATTTGACTTCGGGTGTGGGCCGGGGTGTCGCCAATGCGCGGGTGGCCCCTCAGCACAAGCTAGGAGGATTCATGGGGTTGCTTGTTCGATCCATGTGCGGCGGACTGCTTCTGCTGGCCGGCTCAGCCGCGAGCGCGTCCGCGCAGCAAGCGCTGACCTGGCCGCAGGTTCGCGACAAATTTGAGGCGGCGAATCCCTCCCTGCGGGCGGGGCAAGTCGGCATCGAGGAATCCCGCGCCGCCGAGGTGACGGCGTATTTGCGCCCCAACCCCGGGCTCACGCTGACCGCGGACCAGATCGACCCGTTTCCAGGCGGCACACCGCACGGTCCGTTCGCGTATCTCTTGCCCGTAGCGAGCGTCAATTACCTCCACGAGCGCCAGCATAAGCGCGAGCTGCGCCGCGAGAGCGCGCAGGATGCCACCAGCATCGCCGTTTCCGATCAAGCGGACCTGGAGCGGACGCTGCTTTTCAATTTGCGGACCGCTTTCGTCCAGATTCTGCAGGGAAAGGCGGTGCTCGACCTGGCGAGGGAAAACCTTGCCTACTACGACCGCCTGCTGGGGGTGAATCGCGAGCGCTTCCAGGCCGGAGGGATCGCCCAGGTGGACCTGGACCGGCTGGAATTGCAGCGCGTGCAATATGAATCCGACCTGCAAACCGCGGAAGTGAGCCTGCGCACCGCGAAGATTCAACTGCTGGCCCTTCTGGACGATCGCACGCCGGTCGAGCAGTTCGACGTAACCGGCCCCTACGATTTTTCGAATCAACTCGAGCAGCTCGACCGGGTTCGCCAGGCCGCTCTCGACACGCGCCCGGATCTGCGAGCAGCGCTGCAATCCGTGGACAAGGCCAAGACCGATCACCGGCTGGCCATTGCCGACGGATCGACCGATCCGACGTTCGGTTTTGATCTCGGGCGCAACCCACCGATCGACGCCTATTTCGGATTCAGCGTCAGCGTCCCCTTGCGCATTTTCGACCGCAACCAGGGCGAAAAGCAGCGCACCCTGTTGGATATCGACCGTAATGACCGGCTGGCGGAGGCGACCCGCGCGCAGGTGTTCAGTGACGTAGATTCCGCTTACGCGCAGGTGCAAAGCACCGTCATCTTGTTGCGACCCTATAAAGACCGCTACCTGCAGCAGGCCTTGCGCATCCGCGACACGATTTCCTTTTCGTATGACAGCGGCGCCGCGTCGCTTCTTGATTTTCTAAATGCGCAGGCCGACTATCGCAGCGTGCAGCTCAATTACTTGAATTTGATTGCCACCTATCTGGAAGCGGCAAGCCAGCTGAACATGGCCGTGGGGCGAGAGGTGATCCAATGATACGGCGCGCTTTTGAACTCGCCCTGTTGGGAGGCTTCGCGGGCCTGCTGCTCGCCGGCTGCGGCGGCGCGCCCAACGATCCGAACGCGGGAGCGCCGCCACCGTTGCGCGTCGAGCGGGCGGACGATCCCAACGTGTTTCAGGTGGACCATCCCGAACAGTTCCCGCTGATCTCTGCTGTGGCCCACGCCGCCACGTCTTCTCTCAAGGTGACGGGAACGGTCACGCCGGACATTTCCAAGAACGTGCCGGTCATTTCCCTGGCCACGGGACGCGTCGTGGAAATCGCCGCGCGCCTGGGCGACACCGTGCAGAAAGGCCAGCTTCTGCTGCGTGTGCAAAGCGCGGATATGGGCGGCGCCTATTCCGATTATGAAAAGGCAGTCGCCGACGAAAAGCTCACCGGCACGCAGCTCGAGCGCTCCGAACTCCTGTACGCTCGTGGCGCCATCTCCCTGAACGATTTGCAGGTCGCGCAGGATACTGACGCCAAAGCCAAGGTGGACGTCAAGACCACGGCTGCACGGCTCCGTTTGCTCGGCGATAACGATCCTGACCGGCCCTCGGATATCGTCGAGATTCGCGCTCCCGTCTCCGGCGTGATCACCGACCAGCAGGTCACCAACGCAGCGGGCGTGACCAGCCTGGGCACCAACCCCTTCACCATCTCGGACCTGACCTCCGTGTGGATCTTGTGCGATGTGTACGAGAACGATCTCTCCAGCGTGCGCGTCGGTGAAAAAGCCGACATTCTCTTGAATGCCTATCCCGACCGCATGTTCACCGGAACGATCAGCGACGTAGGCCCGGTGCTGGACCCCAACATCCGCACGGCCAAGGTGCGCATTGAAGTGCGCAACCCGGGCCTGATGAAGGTGGGCATGTTCGTGACGGCGACGTTCCACGGCCAAACCAGGGAGACCCACGCCGCGGTTCCGGCTACGGCCATTCTCCACCTGCACGACCGCGACTGGGTCTATGAGCCGACTCCGGACAGGAAGTTCCGCCGCGTGCCGGTGACCGCCGGGGACATGCTGCCGAACAACCTCCAGGAAATCGCCGCGGGAGTGATGCCTGGACAGCAGGTCGTTTCCAACGCGCTGGAATTCCAGAACACGGTGGAGCAGTAATGACAAGCGCGCTTATCGATTTTGCCCTCAACAACCGCTTCGTGGTCCTTGCTCTCGCGGTCATCCTCTTTATCGGAGGGATTATCTCGTTCAAGAGGCTGCCCGTCGAAGCCTACCCCGATGTAGCCAACACCTGGGTCCAGGTGATTACGCAATGGCCGGGCCGCGCGGCGGAGGAAGTGGAGCAGCAGGTCACCATACCGATCGAAATTCAGATGAACGGAATTCCTTATTTGCTGCACGTCCGATCAGCCTCGCTGGCCGGCTTGTCCGTCGTCAATCTTATCTTCGACGATGATTCGGACAACGACTGGGACCGCCAGAAAGTGCTGGAGCGGCTCGCGCAAGTGACGCTGCCGCCGAACGTTTCCGCGCAGATCGGACCTGATTTCAGTCCCATCGGCTCCGTTTACTGGTACACGGTAAAGAGTACCAATCCCAATTACGATCTCATGGAGCTCAAGTCGCTGCAGGATTGGGTCATCAACAAATATATCAAGGCCGCGCCGGACGTCGTCGACGACTCTTCCTTCGGAGGCTTGACGCGCGAATACCAAATCCGCATCGACCCCGACAAACTGGTCTCCTATGGGTTGAGCCTCGCGCAAGTCGAGCAGCAATTGACCAACGCCAACATGAACGGCGGCGGCAGCTTTATCGAGCAAGGAGCGCAGCAAATCAATGTTCGAGAAGTGGGACTGGTCAGAAACGCCCTGGACATCGAAAAGACGGTCCTGAAGACGCAAAAGGGCACGGCGCTTCGCGTGAAGGATATCGCGACGGTGACGCAAGGGCCGAAGATTCGCCTGGGCCAAATCGGCTGGGCGATTCATCGTTCGGACGGCGTGGTCGAGGACGATCGCGACGTCGTGGAAGGCATCGTGTTCATGCGCAAGGGAGCGGACACGGCGTCCACGATGGACGGCATCCATGCCGCCGTGCAACAACTCAATGACCACATACTTCCGCGCGGGGTAAAGATCATTCCGTACCTGGATCGTGACGACCTGGTGCATTTTACGACCCACACGGTGCTGCACAACCTCGCGGAGGGCATGATCCTGGTAGTAATCGTTCTCTTTATTTTCCTGGGCAACTTTCGCGGCGCAATCATCGTCTCCTTCACCATACCGTTTGCCTTGTTGTTTGCCGCCATTTGCCTCGACGCGCGACATATTTCCGCCAACTTGCTGTCTTTGGGCGCGCTGGATTTCGGGATGGTCGTCGATGGCGCCGTGGTAATGATCGAGAATATCTCCCGGCACCTCAACCGTCCCGAGGAGGAGCAACTCACGCCCATGGAACGGATTCGCGTAGCCGCGCATGAGGTCCAGCGGCCCGTCTTTTACGCAATCGCCATCATCATTACCGCTTACTTGCCGATTTTCACGCTAGAACGAGTTGAAGGGAAACTGTTCAAGCCGATGGCCTGGACGGTGGCCTTTGCGCTGCTTGGCGCTTTGATTTTCTCCATGCTGGTGGCTCCTGCATTGGCCAGCATTCTTTTCCGGTCAGGTGTGAAGGAATGGCGGAACCCGGCGATGAGCTATCTGACGGACCGCTATAGAAAGGCCGTGACTTGGGCGATTCGCAATCGTCCAGTGACGATTGTATCGGCCCTGATCTTATTTCTGTTGGCGATTTACCTGGCCTTCGGAGGCGTGATTGGTTCCGAATTTCTGCCCCATTTGGACGAAGGCGCTCTTTGGGTCCGCGGCACACTGGCAATGAGTGTTGGTCCAACCGACAGCGCACGCGTCGCGGAAAGAACTCGCGAAGTGCTTTGTTCGTTTCCCGAAGTTCCTCGGGTCGTAAACCAGATCGGAAGGCCGGACGACGGCACGGATACGACCGGATTCTTCGACATGGAATTCTTCGTGGATCTCCTGCCAAAAGAACAATGGCGGCCCGTCTTCCATCAGAACAAGGATTTACTGATTGCGGCGATGAATCGCGAATTGGAGAAGATACCAGGAGTGTTCTGGGGATTTTCACAGCCGATCTCGGACAATCTGGAAGAAGCGGTAAGTGGAGTGAAGGGTGCGCTTGCCGTCAAGATTTATGGAGACGATTTGAAGAAACTGGAGGACACCGGGGATCAGATTGTCAACGCGATGCGCGACATCCCAGGCGTAGAGGATTTGGGGATGTTTCGGGTCCTCGGCCAGCCGAATCTTAATTTCGAAGTCGATCGCGACCAGGCGGCACGCTTCGGCGTTAGCGTTTCCGACGTGCAAGATGCGATCCAAACTGCCGTAGGAGGTACCGCGCTGAATCAGGTACTTGTGGGAGAACAGCGGTACGACTTGGTTTTGCGATATCAGCCCGAGTATCGAGACACCAAAGAGGCAATCGAAAAAATTCGGCTTCTTGCGCCCAGCGGCGAGCGTGTCTCTCTAGCGCAGCTGACGAAGGTGACTGAAACCGACGGAGGGTCGGAGATTTATCGCGAGGCCAATTCGCGCTACGTCGCGGTTAAATTCAGCGTGCGCGGCAGAGACTTAGGAAGCACGGTCGAGGAAGCGATCCGAAAGGTGAACTCAGAAGTTAAACTGCCTGCAGGCTATACGATTGACTGGGCGGGGGAATATGAAAGCCAGCAGCGCTCGCAGCGACGGCTATTGATCGTGCTTCCGGCCACCATTCTGGCGATCTTCATCATTTTGTACGCGATGTTCCGATCGGTTAAATGGACGCTTCTTATTCTGACCAACGTCGCCATGGCTCGCCTCGGAGGACTGCTGGCGTTGCTGGTCACGCATACGAATTTCAGCGTTTCCTCGGGCGTGGGCTTTCTTGCGCTTTTCGGCGTATCGGTGCAAACCGGCGTCATCATGGTTGAGTACATCAATCAGCTTCGCGCGAGAGGATATACAACCGAAAGATCCGCCATAGAAGGAGCGGTGCTCAGGCTTCGTCCGATTATGATGACCATGCTGGTCGCGACCCTGGGCTTGCTCCCGGCCGCGCTTTCGCACAACATTGGATCGGATTCCCAGCGTCCTTTTGCTATTGTAATCGTCGGCGGCCTTGTCTCCGACCTTCTTATGGGCATCTTCCTCCTGCCGACGCTCTACACCTGGTTTGCGAGCAAAGGCGATGTTCTCCCCGAGGCGGAGTCCGGCAGCGCTGTGTAGGAAAAATGCAGGCAGCCTTGCCCGATATCGTGGCTGAAGCGATAAGGGACCGCGAATATGAACAAGTCTGAAGTCTGCGGACTGATTCACGAAATCGGCATAATTCCTGCCGTTAAAGTTTCCTCCGCCGAGGATGCCCATTTTGCGGCCGACTCGGTGTCAAGGGGCGGCATCCCAATTGTCGAAATCACGACCACCGTGCCGGAAGCGGTCCGGCTGATTTCCCACCTGGTTCAGCACCATCCCAAGTTGGTGGTCGGCGCCGGCACGGTGTGGAGCATAGAGATGGCGGGCAAGTGCGTGGATGCGGGCGCGCATTTTCTCACCAGCCCCGGCCTCAATCGGCAAATCTTCGAGTTTGCCGCCAAAAAAGAAATCGCCCTTCTGCCCGGCGCTCTGACGCCTACGGAGGTGATTGAGGCATGGGAGCTGGGATCGGACTTCGTCAAGGTCTTTCCCTGTGCACAGGTCGGCGGAGACAAATACATCAAGGCTCTTAAGACCGAGCTGCCGCACATTCTCCTGGTTGCAGCGGGCGGCGTAACCCAGCATACGGCCGGGAGTTTCATTCTGGCGGGAGCCACGGCAATCGGCGTTGGCACCGAGCTGATCCCGGCGGAAGCGATCAAACATCGTGAAACCGAACGAATCCAGGAGTTGGCGCAACGTTTCCTCGGTGCTGTGAGAGATGCTCGTGAAAGATTGACGCCCCTGAAAGAAAGAGCCAAGACGACCAAGACGGACTTCCTGAGGCTGGACAAATCAGCGAGCAACAACTGAAGCGAAGTTAGCGGTGAGACGCGCCAGGCCGTGCAGGTTTCGATTGCGTCTGGCAAAGGCATCCTCGCGCCGGTCCTCTGAATAGAAACCCGCCCGCGGAACACTGCGCTGCTTTCGGCCAGATGTGGTCTATTCTGTTGCGGGAGCGCCCTCCAAGAGAACTGATGTTCCACAGCAACGCAAAATTTCATTTCTGGGTCAAACTCGGGGCGGTCTCTTGCTGTCTGGTCATGGTGCTCGGCACGGCCAGCCGGCCTGCCTGGTGCCAGAGCCCGCCTCCGGATAGTCCGTCGGCTCCCGCGCCGGGGTCTCCCGCAGAGGATTCCTCCAGCAGTGACAGCGGGACGTTCTTCCCGCACTCGGAAACCAGCCGCTTCTGGATTTCGGGGCAAGCCAACGTGGTGTTTCAGTGGCACCCGACGTTCAATTCGCCGTACCAAAGGTTTAACAGCATGACGCCGGAAGCTCAGAGCGCGACCACGCGCGTCCTCACGCTTTACACCGGCCTCGAGCTGACGCACACGACCGAGGTTCTGGTGGACGTCGAAGATGCCACCGGCGTAGGCATCGGCAACGCCGTCGGGCTTGCGGGCATCACCGACCTCGACGACGTGCGTACCGTGCAGGGGATACAGCTCTCCAAGACGCCGTACCTGGCCCGCCTGATGCTGCACCAGATTATTCCGCTCAGCAGCGACACCGTCCCCAGCGGCCGGGGCCCGCAGGGCCTGGCCACTATGGTGCCCGCCCGGCGCATCGAGTTTCGCATCGGCAAGTTCGACCTCGCCGACTTCTTCGACAACAATTCGATGGGCAGCGACAGCCACTTGCAGTTCCTGAACTGGACGGTGGACAACAACGGCGCCTGGGACTACGCGGCGAACACGCGCGGGTACACCGATGGGGCCCTGGTGGAATATGACGACCGCCACTGGGCGCTGCGCTTTGCCGAAGCGCTGATGCCCAAAATGGCCAACGGCATCAAGCTGGACGCGGACCTCGCTCGCGCCCGCTCGGAAAACACCGAATTGGAGCTGCACCACGCGTTCTGGCCGCAGCGCGAAACGGTGCTGCGCCTGCTGAGCTACGTCAACCACGGCAATATGGGCGACTACAAATTTGCCATCGCCCAATTCTTGGCGGGGGAAACACCGTGCTCGCCGGGCAGCGTGTGCCGCCCTATCATCACGGACCATCCGCTTCAGACGACCATCAAGTACGGATTCGGTGTGAATCTCGAGCAGCCGGTGAATGACTGGCTGGGAATTTTCGCCCGCTGGGGATGGAACGAGGGCCAGCACGAATCCTTCGCCTACACGGAAGATGACGAGACGTTCTCAGTTGGGACGGGCTTGCAGGGCAGCCGCTGGAAAAGAAAGCTGGATCGCGCGGGTCTGGCGTTCGTCACCAACGGAATCTCCCGCGACCACCAGCAGTATCTGGCCCTCGGCGGCGTGGGCTTTTTGCTCGGCGACGGCCAGCTCCCGCACTACGGGCGGGAAAACATCGTCGAGGCCTACTACACGATGCACATGTGGCGCGGCATCTACGCCTCGTTCGACCTGCAGCACATCAACAATCCCGGCTACAACCGGGACCGCGGGCCGGTGCTGGTGCTGACCCCGCGCCTGCACCTGGAATTCTAAAACCCTGTCCCGGCGGAGGGCCTACTTCGCCGGAGCGGTTACAGCCCTAGCTGTTTCGCTGGTTGCTGCGAGCGTGCGCTGCTTGGGAATGATGATCCAGGCCAGGGCATAGGCGACGACGCCTCCGACGAAGCCGCCCGGCACCACCGATAGCGCCACCCAGATCAGCCGCACCACCGTGGAGTCGACGTCCAGATACTCGGCGAGACCGCCGCACACACCCGCCAGTTTCTTGTTCGTAGCCGATAAGGTCAGCTGCTTGTGGGAAGTTCTGGGCCGCAGGCCCGCCCCGCAGGCGGAGCAATAGTTCGAATCACTGGCGACTTCCACACCGCAATGATTGCAATACACGACGTCACCTCCTTGGAGCGCCATTCGAACAACGCGTCTCCTACGAATAGACGGCGCCTACAAGGCCATTCTAACGCCGCCAAAATCTTAAGGCGAGGGCAGCCAGCGCTTCGGTGATTTCCATCACGCGCATTTTCCGGTGTCCGTTCATCTGAGGCGGACGGCGTCCCAGGCGATCTTGTAATAGCGCTGCTTGAACTTTATGCGCTCGGAGGAGGTCAGCAGCGAGAACAACGAATAGAAGAACCACTTGCGGAAGATGCGAGCGCGATCGAGGAAGTAGATGGCCCTCGCGTGCAACGAGCCATAGAATTTTTTCAGGTAGAGGTATTTGCTGTCGTAGAAGGAGGAGATGGAGCTCTCCGATCGGGACTGTCCGCCGAAGTGAACGATGGTTGCGTCGGGAACAACAAAACATGAGACGCCGCGATTTGCCAAGGTGTGGGAGAGGGCGGTGTCCTCGTAGAAAAAGAAGAAATCC